>OKTX01001096.1_pt1 | contig 10605 bp, 10 predicted proteins | sample 1606261 | NCBI WGS metagenome assembly OKTX01 (sample SAMEA3879543, study PRJEB24766) | human gut metagenome | biome: human-associated habitat; feature: feces | place: USA | collected 1985/1987 | reverse complement strand
TTATTATTTTTGCAAAAAAAATAATTTAGTATATGGCTATAAGAATAGTTGGTGTCGATTTGCCTCAGAACAAGAGAGGTGAAATTGCGTTGACCTATGTGTATGGAATAGGTCGTAGTAGTTCAGCAAAGATTTTGGAAAAAGCAGGTGTTGACAAAGACCTGAAAGTAAAAGACTGGACGGATGATCAAGCTGCCAAGATTCGTGAGATCATTGGTGCAGAGTATAAAGTTGAAGGTGATCTTCGCTCTGAAATTCAATTGAACATTAAGCGTTTAATGGATATCGGTTGCTACCGTGGTGTACGTCACCGTATCGGTCTTCCCGTGAGGGGTCAGAGCACAAAAAATAATGCTCGTACTCGTAAGGGTAGAAAGAAAACCGTTGCTAATAAGAAAAAAGCTACTAAATAATAATTGTTGATATGGCAAAAAAAACAGTTGCAGCAAAAAAGAGAAATGTAAAGGTAGATGCTAATGGACAGTTGCATGTTCATTCATCTTTCAACAACATTATTGTTTCTCTGGCAAATAGTGAAGGTCAGATTATTTCTTGGTCTTCTGCTGGAAAGATGGGATTTAGAGGTTCTAAGAAGAACACTCCTTACGCAGCACAGATGGCTGCACAAGATTGTGCTAAGATAGCATATGATCTTGGTTTGAGAAAGGTAAAAGCATATGTGAAGGGTCCAGGTAACGGACGTGAGTCTGCTATTAGAACTATCCACGGTGCAGGTATCGAAGTTACTGAAATCATTGATGTAACTCCGCTTCCACATAATGGTTGTCGTCCTCCGAAAAGACGTAGAGTTTAATTTACCTTTAATAAAAATGACACTTGATTTTGTTATTGGATTGTAATTCTTCTCTGCAATCGCGGCTGCAACAAATTGAGTTCATGAATAAACAATTAAATATTTAAAAGAAATGGCTAGATATACTGGACCAAAATCAAGAATAGCCCGTAAATTCGGTGAAGGTATCTTTGGAGCAGATAAAGTATTGTCAAAGAAGAACTATCCTCCCGGACAGCATGGTAATTCAAGAAAAAGAAAAACTTCTGAATATGGTGTTCAACTTCGTGAGAAACAGAAAGCCAAATACACCTATGGAGTTTTAGAAAAACAATTCCGCAATTTGTTTGAGAAGGCAGAAACAGCTAAAGGTATTACCGGTGAAATTCTCCTCCAGTTGCTTGAAGGTCGTCTTGACAACATCGTATTCCGTTTAGGTATTGCTCCTACTCGTGCTGCTGCCCGTCAGTTGGTAAGTCACAAGCACATTACTGTGAACGGTGAGGTAGTAAATGTTCCTTCATATGCTGTAAAACCAGGTCAAGTGATTGGAGTTCGTGAAAGATCTAAATCTTTGGAAGTAATCGCTAACTCATTGGCTGGCTTTAATCACAGCAAATATCCTTGGTTGGAATGGGATGATAACTCTAAGGTTGGTAAATTGTTGCATGTACCTGAAAGAGCAGACATTCCTGAAAACATTAAAGAACATTTGATCGTAGAATTGTATTCTAAATAATAATTAATTTCATGGCGATATTAGCATTTCAAAAACCTGATAAAGTATTAATGTTGGAAGCGGATTCAAGATTCGGTAAATTCGAATTCCGTCCGTTGGAGCCCGGTTTTGGTATTACCGTTGGTAATGCACTGCGCCGCATCCTACTTTCGTCATTGGAAGGTTTTGCTATCACTACTATCAAGATTGATGGTGTTGAGCACGAATTCTCCAGTGTTCCGGGAGTTAAAGAGGATGTTACTAACATTATCTTGAATCTGAAACAGGTGAGATTCAAGCAAGTAGTTGAAGAGTTCGAGAGTGAAAAAGTAAGTATTACAATCGAGAATTCAAGTGAATTTAAGGCAGGTGACATAGGTAAGTATCTGACTGGATTTGAAGTGTTAAATCCTGAATTAGTTATTTGTCATTTAGATTCAAAGTCAACTATGCAGATAGACATTACGATTAACAAAGGTCGTGGTTATGTTCCTGCTGACGAGAACCGCGAATATTGTACCGACGTAAACGTAATTCCTATCGATTCTATTTATACTCCGATACGCAATGTGAAGTATCAGGTAGAAAACTTCCGTGTAGAGCAGAAGACTGACTACGAGAAGCTGGTGCTTGAAATTGCTACCGACGGTTCCATTCATCCGAAAGAAGCTCTGAAAGAAGCCGCAAAGATTCTTATTTATCATTTCATGCTTTTCTCTGACGAGAAGATTACATTGGAAAGCAACGATGTTGACGGCAATGAAGAATTTGACGAAGAAGTTCTGCATATGCGTCAGTTGTTGAAAACCAAACTTGTTGATATGGATCTTTCGGTTCGTGCTCTCAACTGCTTGAAAGCTGCTGATGTAGAGACCCTTGGTGACTTGGTACAGTTCAACAAGACTGATTTGCTGAAGTTCAGAAATTTCGGAAAGAAATCGCTCACCGAGCTTGATGATTTGCTGGAGAGTCTGAGTCTGTCGTTTGGAACTGATATTTCTAAATATAAATTAGATAAAGAATAAAAAATGAGACATAATAAAAAATTCAACCATTTGGGTCGTACTGCTTCTCATAGAAACGCTATGTTAGCTAATATGGCGTGTTCTTTGATTAAGCACAAAAGAATCACTACGACCGTTGCAAAGGCTAAAGCTTTGAAGAAGTTTGTTGAGCCTTTGATAACTAAGTCTAAAGATGATACGACTAATTCCCGTCGTGTTGTATTTAGCAATTTGCAAGACAAGTATGCTGTAACTGAATTGTTTAAAGAAATCTCTGTGAAGATTGCCGATCGTCCGGGTGGTTACACTCGTATTATCAAGACTGGTAACCGTTTGGGTGACAATGCAGAAATGTGCTTCATTGAACTCGTTGACTACAACGAAAACATGGCTAAGGAAAAAGTTGCTAAGAAAGCTACTCGTACTCGTCGTTCTAAGAAGAATGCTGCTGCCGAAACTGCTGCTCCTGCTGCTGTTGAAGCTCCTGCAACTGAAGAACCGAAAGCTGAATCAGTTGAATAATTTTACAGTTATTCTTATTCGATATAGAAAAGGCTGCTCTGCAAAGAGTGGCCTTTTTATTTGAAGTAAATACCTTTTTATTTGAGTAAGGAGGAGCAGATTTTGGAATTGAGCCGTATAGAGTATACGTCTATTCCCTAATGATATTCACTTGTTTACTAATCCTAAGATAAATTAAAAGATAACCTGAATAAACTTTTCGTGAATAGAATCTGTTATATTTGCAGGAGAATATGGCAAAATTTGTAAAGGTAATATTGTTTCTGTTGCTGGCGGTTGCCCTTCATGGGGTCGCAGGCAATGTTTTCACTGAAAAGCAGGTGGAACAACCAGAGCATGCTGTTACATATTCTATGAAACCGCAGGGGCAGATTAATGCTCCAGAATCTCCTTATCTTCCTGTGGCTGAATTAACTAATTTGCAAAGCCATCAGATATCGGTGACACGCATCCAACGTGTGCAAATCGGTGAATACTTCTCTTCTCTGAGAAATGTGCTGCAATGTTGTGCAGACCGTGATAACTCGCTGTCACAGCATTGGGGAAGGATTTATAATACTACAACTTCCTATTATTGCCAGCCTGCAAGTGAATATTATGTATTTACTTTAAGGCATATTATTATTTAGACGTTTATTTATTGGTATTATTTTACGGATTGCTGGCGTTAATTATATAGTGCCGGTCAGTCTTTATTATCTTCATATTTTTACTAATAATTTAAACTTCAATATTATGGCAACTCAAGCTATTGATGCTACTATATTTGCATCTTCACATCCCGATATCGCTAAACGTACGAGTATCTCCGGTCTTTTAATTTCTTGTGTAATGTTACTGATTGGTATTTTATCTTTTGCTTCTACTTTTGAACTGGAAGATAAATCGTCTACTGTCAGTATGGCTCTGATGGTCTTTGGAACAGGATTGTTCCTTTTAGGTATATTCCGGCTTTTCTGGAAGTCAAAAGAAGTGGTCTATGTACCGACAGGAAGCATAGCGAAAGAGCGTAGTATTTTCTTTGATCTGAAGCATATGGACAAGTTGACTGACCTTGTTAATTCCGGTTCATTTTCTGCGGATTCAAAGATAAAGAGTGAGGCAAGTGGTAATATACGTATGGACGTGATACTATCTGCTGATAATAAATTTGCAGCTGTACAGCTATTCCAGTTTGTACCTTATACATATCAGCCGGTGACTGCTGTGCATTATTTTACCAATGATGCAGCTGCAGCTGTTGCTGCGTTTCTGACTAAAAGTCAATTGAATTAAAGTGCTTAATGCCAAATGGTATTCATGTTGATGGCGAATTGTCATTCATCAGAAGATCATTTCTAAGATAGTCAAGTGCAGGGATGCAGGGATAAATGGATAATGGATTGATAATTACTGAATATCGCACTTCTATGTCTTAATAGCTTAGATACAAGCAGGCTTTAAGGAATAATTTGACATGTGGGGATTAACCGTCGATGACGGCAATCCCCATTTTTTTCATTAAGAAGCACGCATTCATGTTCTGTGCGACTCCGCTTCTCATCTGGTATGAAAATGTCAGTTCGTTGTTGGTAATGTCCGCTTCGAAACAATAATTCCGGATATTTTGTGGAAAAGCATCTATTAGTGTGCCTAGCAGTAGGTCATGAGTAGCGATAATACCATTGGCATCCATGCTCATGAACTGTTTGATTAAGGCAAAAGAACCTTTCTGTTTATCCATAGAGTTAGTTCCTTTCAGAATTTCATCAAGGATGATAAATAATTCTTCTCCGGCTTTGAGTTTATCAATGATTAGTTTCAGTCGTTTGAGTTCGGCGAAGAAGTAAGATTCGTTGTCGGTGAGTGAATCACTTGTCCGGAGGCTGGTGACAAGACGAGCGGGAAATATTTCCATTTTCGCAGCCCATACAGGAGCACCAATGCAAGCCAAGAGGTAGTTGACACCTACGGTGCGCAGGTAAGTACTTTTGCCTGCCATGTTGGCGCCGGTAATAATGATAAAGAACGGGCGTTTCTCCATATCGATTCCATTGCGGACACATTTATTGCGGTCCATGAGCGGATGCCCTAAGGCTTCGGCTTGCAGATGGAAAGACTGAGAAGTTATTTGAGGATAGATGTAATCCGGATGGTTGTATGAGAATGTTGCAAGAGAACAATAAGCATCAATTGCTCCGATAGCTTCGATCCAGCGGGGAAGATCTGCGGAGTGTGCTTCTTTCCATTTCTCGATTTGCATGACTTGGCGGAGTTCCCAAAATAGGAGGCCGTTCAAGATGGTGCTCATTAGCAGATTACCTCGCTGGTCGAGTGCATTCATGAGTTTAGCAAGGCGATGTACGGACTGGGAAGCTGTTTGATTTTGGCTTGTAAGTTCGGCTTTCAGTTGTTGCAATGCAGGGCTGTGCATCTCTTTTTTCTCGGTGATGAGAATCTGGTCGGCGTAAGTAGACAGAATTTGTAGTTTTTCGCCATACGTCGCTTGTATTTTGGTTATTCCTTTTGAGAAGATAAAACTGAATACGACAAAGCATGCAAATACTATCCCGCTGATGCTTGCAGGGAGAAATCCCAGTATCGTTGCGCCGATACACAGGAGGTTTATAATACCTACTGCTGTCGGGAGGATACGGAGGAAAGCGTGTTTCCGATAGTCGCTCGGACTGTTTACCCATTCTTTAATTGCAGAGGTGTCGGATGGCTTGCCTTTATAAAGTAATCCGAGCAGGCGGAATTGTTGTCGAAACTCAAGTTCTGAAGATAGTTCCCGAATCGCTTCCTGACGTTGTTCGATAGCTTCTTTTTCTTCCAGATGTGCATTGAACCAGTTGGCAAGACGCTGTTTGCCGATGGGGGTCGAAGTACGATTGATATACTGGAATAGTGAGTGCTCGCCAAATATGTCCAAGTCGAAAGTATAGAGGTGAGACGGATCGATGTATTCCTTTCCGTTGTCGAAGTCGGAAAAGTCATATTGCAGTGCTCGTAGTTCCTGCTGATTGATTTCTATTTTCTTTTTGAGATAATCTTTCCAGTAAAACCATCGGTTGTGGCTTTGCACCAGCCAAATGAAAGCGATGATGGGAATTACGGTAAAGACGATGAGCTTTAACCATCCATCAGACCAAAAAATAATAGCGGAGGCTACTGCTTCTACGAATAAGATCAGTCTCAGAAGGCTGATATAGCGAATGCGTTTCCGCGCTTTTTGTAGTTGTTGTTCTGTTTCCTGAATGATTTGTTGATAGGTTGCTATAATATTTTCTTGTTTTTCCATACGATTATATTGCTTTTCGGACAAAGGTAATATAATTCGTAAAAGGCAGAATGGGAGCGTGTTTTTGTAAAGAGCAGATTTACTCTTTATTAACGGTCATTCAGTAATCGGTGATGAAGCAAGTTGTGATGGTTTAGAGCAAAGTTACATAGGAAATAAACACACTTTGTTATTGTCACTTGTCACCTTTGCGTGATAAGTGTCTTATAATTAGTCAAGTAATGGTGATAATAACCGGTGATAATAAGGTGATAATAGATGTTTTTCTGCTTTTTATTATCACCTGTTTTTAATAGATAATACGATTAATTTGCTGATTATCAGTGGTAAGTGCACTGTTTTAAAGCCTTTGCCTATTTATGTTAAGAACTCCCTTTTAGGCATGAATGTACGTTGTTTATACCATATATTACTTCCTGTATGCCGCCTATATTAAGACAAGACTCGGCAACCTTAACCTGTAAACAAGGTTTGACTAATATATTTTGTTCGTTTCATATTTTCGTTTCACGTCCGTGATCTGTTCGGTTCACGTATGTGAGCTCAATAGTTTACGTACGTGGACTGATGGGAGCATGTACGTGAAACGATTTATTGTTACTGACGGAATATATTAATCATGCCTGCATAATAGCATAATGAATCGTTCATTTGCTGTTGTTCCCGGGAGCTTATTCTTTCATAGTTGATATGGGGCTGACTAAAAAGTCGGTAGTATCTTAAATCTTCTCCTTCCCGAAGGGAGGGGAATTGGAGATACTACCGACTTTTTAGTCAACCCCGACTCAGGTATTAACGCTTGATATACCAGATAAAACACCTGATATTCCAGATGAAAAAAGACAAGATAAGATTATAAAAAGAACCATAAACCGTATTTCATGAGTAAACAAACTTCGGGGGCGATTGACTTGCTTCCGGGATAATTGCGTGTAAGAGGTGCTGTGCCAAGAAGGCGAAAGGGGCTTCTTGGCTTCTTTTTTCAACATTTCTTTTTCCATTCTTGCATTTATGCGCTAAAATTTATAACTTTCCACTCGAAAAGGCGTTGAATGAAGAAAGGAGGATGGCTTATGAAGAAAGGATATATTTTGTGGTTGCTGATAAGCGTGATTAGCCTTCCGGTAGTTGCGCAGAATATCATTTATTCAAACTTGAAGGAGTTGATGGCTCAAGATGGCGATACCCTTGCAGTGTTGCGAGTAGAGAAGCGTTCCAGAAGCCAGATTCTATTGACAGGCGGGGCTGACTACCGGATAACGGCAGGCAATGATGAATCTATGTGCCGCCAGTTGAAGAAGCGTTGTTTTGCGGTGCGTACTTCTGAAGGAGACTTATTTATCAACTGTCGTAAGTTGCGTTATAAAAAGATGCGTTTCGGGGCGTGGTATGCTCCGGCTGTTCAGTTGGGCAAAAATATCTATTTCTGTGCGATGCCATTAGGGTCGGTAATTGGTGGGACATTTGCAGAAGAAGATGATGTGAAACTGGGCGGAAATGTGGGAGATGCTCTTGCTGCTTCAAGTCTGGTTACTAAACGGGTCTGCTATGAGCTGAACGGTGAGACCGGAAAGATTGATTTTGTAGGAAAAGAAAAGATGGCGCAACTGCTGGAAAAACATCCGGAATGGAAAAAAGCCTACCTTACAAAAGACAGTCAGGAAGCGAAGCATACCTTCAAGTATCTGCAAATGCTGTGTGGTGAGCAGCAGAAAGAATAAATAATACCTTTCTGATAATAAATCTACCAAAACCTTTGTCTTTTCTCTTCTTTTTTTCTATATTGCGAAGAGTTATAGAACTGTATTGCTTACAGTTTGTAATCCTTAATTCTGCTTATTATGAAGATAACTCTTGGCAATACACTACCTCCTTATCCGGATTTTGTAGAAGGTATACGGAGAACTCACGACCGTGGCTACACACTTGTTCCGGTGCAGGCCAAGTTATCTCCGGCGGTAACTTCCACGACCTGTCGCTTGCCATTTCCTATGATTTTCTATAAGGTAATGGACGACCTCGAACCTATCCTTGCCATTGAACTGATGAACGCCGCACAAGGTGTCGACTTCCGCCGTCCGTTGAAAACGTCACCGCTTCTGGAGCATTTCCTCCATACCTGCCGGAAAGAAGTACCTTTTGTGAAAGATGATATCGTGGTGTACAAAGAAATACATAAAACAGTCGCTTTTCTGAAAAGGACAAAGTTTGAATACTGACAATAAACAGACCCTTTTCCACCTTATCGTTAATAATGGTGACTGCTGTTGCCGGATGAGTGTCGATTTTAATCGACATTTATCCGGCTTTTGTCGGGTGTACCCCTTCCGATACCGATAAAACTTTACCTCGCATCTCCTTCCTCTTTATCTTTGTGCTGTGTTTGGTCCGTATTTCCTCTTAACACTTGTTTTCATTTCTGTCCAACGAATGATAATATTTATCAAATGGGCTATAAATAAAAGGAAACTTGATTTGTTAATTGAGTTTTCTATATATCTTTGTTCCGTTTTTCGCTTTAAATGGTGAATTTATAGAAAACTGAGTCTAACAAAATCTAAAAAGAGTGATGATGGAGCATGGAAGAGACGCGTCCCAAAAGGCGGAGCTGAGAGAACGGATTATAATGACCGCGACAGAAGCTTTTACTTTGAAAGGTATCAAGTGTATTACGATGGATGACATTGCGGCAGCATTGGGCATTTCCAAACGTACGCTCTATGAGGTTTTTGCAGATAAGGAATCATTATTGAAAGAGTGTATTCTGCAAAAGCAAGCTGAAAGAGACAAATACTTGCAGGAGATATACGAGCAATCCAACAATGTGCTGGAGGTGATACTTGCTGTCTTTCAGAAAAGCATCGAGATCTTTCATCAGACCAACAAGCGCTTCTTCGAGGATATAAAGAAATATCCGAAGGTATATGCGATGATGAAAGACCGTAGTGAAAGTGACTCGGAGAAGACGATGTCTTTCTTTAAGTCGGGGGTAGAGCAAGGTATCTTTCGGGCGGATGTCAACTTTGAGATAGTCAATCTGTTGGTGCGCGAGCAGTTTGATGTGCTGCTGAATACGGACATTTGCAACGAATATCCTTTTATAGAAGTATATGAATCCATCATGTTTACCTATATACGTGGCATTTCCACGGAAAAAGGAGCCAAAGTTTTAGAGGAATTTATATCAGAATATCGTAAAAACCGGGTCGAGCAACAATAGGAGCTAGGTTCGGATGACAAACAATTAAGGATCAAATAGAAACGAGTTTATGAACAGATTGAAAAGATTGACAGGCAAGAAAATGCTTCTGACGGCAATGGCTCTCTGTGCGTTTGGCTTTGCAAAGGCTCAGACGGAGCAGACAACGCAGAATACGCTGACATTGACGTTGGACAAAGCCCTGGAAATAGCGTTGGATGAGAATCCTACGATAAAGGTGGCGGCAGAAGAAATTGCCTTAAAGAAAGTTGCAAGTAAGGAAGCATGGCAGAGCCTGTTACCCGAAGCAAGCCTAAACGGATCATTGGATCACACGATCAAAGCGGCTGAAATGAAACTGAACGATATGTCGTTCAAGATGGGGCAGGATGGTACGAATACCGCCAATGCCGGACTGAGCATTAACCTGCCTTTGTTTGCACCGGCAGTCTACCGGGCCATGTCAATGACAAAGACGGATATCGAACTGGCAGTGGAGAAGTCGCGTGCTTCCGAACTGGATTTGATCAATCAGGTAACCAAGGCTTATTATCAGCTGATGCTTGCACAAGATAGTTATGAAGTGCTTCAAGGCAGCTATAAGTTGGCAGAAGATAATTTCAATGTCGTGAACGCCAAATATCAACAAGGTGCAGTCAGCGAATTTGACAAGATCAGCGCAGAAGTACAGATGCGCAGCATCAAGCCGAATGTCATTTCTGCCGCCAATGCCGTGACGCTGGCAAAACTCCAGTTGAAAGTGTTGATGGGCATTACGGCTGATGTGGATATTAAGACTGACGATAATCTGACAAACTACGAATCAATGCTGTTTGCCAATCAGTTGAAAGAAGAAGATATGAGTCTGGAGAACAATACAACGATGAAGCAGTTCGAGCTGAATATGAAATTGCTCGAAAAGAACGTGAAGTCGCTGAAAACGAACTTCATGCCTACTTTGTCGATGAGCTTCTCTTATCAATATCAGTCTTTGTATAATCCGAACATCAATTTCTTTGATTATACGTGGAGCAACAGTTCGTCTTTGATGTTCAATCTGAGCATTCCTTTGTATAGGGCGAGCAACTT
>OKTX01001092.1_pt1 | contig 10641 bp, 15 predicted proteins | sample 1606261 | NCBI WGS metagenome assembly OKTX01 (sample SAMEA3879543, study PRJEB24766) | human gut metagenome | biome: human-associated habitat; feature: feces | place: USA | collected 1985/1987 | reverse complement strand
TCCTGACGCGAAAGCGCCGGCCGAATGGTCGGCGCTTTTTTGCGCACTTTTTTCGAGGGCCTGGATATAAAATGCAGCCTTGCGGCATACGCTCTTTTGAACGACCGGGATGGGGAGGGCTATGGAATGGAGAAGAAGCGATTGCCGGTGAGGCCGATCATGCTCGGCTTGGCGGCGGCGATGGGTGCATATCTGGTGCTGCTGACGCTTGCGGCCTATCTGACGGTGAGCGGCAGACTGGATGAGGTGCGAATAGGGCAAGCGGTATGGGCGTGTGCCTGCCTTTCGGCCTTCGGCGGTGCGATGATGACATTGCGAGGGAAACGAGGGGTGGCGGCGCTGCCGCTGCTTGTTGCTGCGGCGTTCTGGGTATGCGTGTCGCTGCTCGGGCTGCTCGCGTCGGACGCGCCGGACATGAATGGGGTGCTGGGGCTGCTCACGGCGTCTGCACTTGGCGGGCTGCTTGCGGCGGGACTTGCGCGGCGGGAGAAGCGACATAAAACGCCTCGTTCCCGACGGTAAACATAAAGATCGAAAAACGGCGCATTCTGCGCGGCGTGAACGGATTGCACAAATATGGCCTGGTGGGGAATGAGGACGGCCTGAAAGACGGTTTCCAGATTTGGTAAACGGCGGTTTTTCGCGATACCATATCTTGTTCCGAAAAAGCTCGGTGTACGAAGTTTACATAATGGCGTTTACATAATATTTTGACATAATTGACAAAATTCGGGAAATTGAGGAAATCCGCTTGCGAAACGGGGACAAATAGCCTATATTTATAAGTGCTTTCGCTCCCTCGCTTTTTGCGCCCTGCGAATTTCCTCGGCGGAAAACAGTGAGGGATTTACATTGAAGCAAAGACGAACGGCGGCGCGTCTGCGATGCGTCAGTCTGCGAAAAATACCGCTTTCCATGCTGGCGCTTGCCGCTTTTTTTCTTCTCGGCGCGGTCCTCGGCGGCATGGTCGCCGCGCGCGGCGCGTCGGCAATGGGCGGCGAGCTGCGCCGATATCTTGAGGGCTACCTTGCCCTGCGCATCGAGGGCGCGCCCTCCTCTGCGGCGGTCTGGCAGACGATGGTCTGCTTTTTCCGCGCGAGCGCGGCGGTGTTCCTGCTGGGCTTTGCCTCCATCGGCGTGGCGCTCATTCCGGCGGTGTGTGCCGCTCAGGGCTTCCTGTACGCCTATTCGCTTCTTTGCTTCGCCTCGGGTCTGGGGCAGGATGGTTTTTTCCTGCTGCCCATTCTCTTCGCGCTGCGGCTGATGCTTGTGCTGCCCTGCACGCTGCTGCTCGGCAGCGCCGCGTGGGAGACCTCGCGCGGTCTTGCGGCCCTATCGGTCGGCGGCGGAAAGCGGGCGAAGGGCGTGACCTACGGAAAGCGGTATTGGTCCCGCTTTGGGATCGCGTGTGTGTGTTTATTTTTTGGCGCGGCGCTGGAGCTGTGGTTCATTCCACGCATCCTGTCGCTTTTGCTGCGCTGATCTTACGGAAGGAGGTGTGCCGGATGGCGGCCGATTATCTGAAGCTCTATGAGGATTATCTGCGCGAGGAAAAGCACGCCTCCGAAAATACGCTCAGCTCCTATCTTCGCGACCTGCGCCAGTTTTCCGAGCACCTTGCCGCCCAGCGGGTGACCGATCTGCGTAAGGTCAAGACCGCTGCCATCAGCGACTACGTCGCGTGGATGGGCGGCAAGGGGAAGTCTGCCGCGACGGTCACGCGCGCGCTGGCCTCCATCAAGTCCTTTTATGCCTTCCTTGCCGAGCGCGGCGAGATCAAGACCAATCCCGCCAAGGGCGTCGCTGCCCTCAAGGTCGAGCGCAGGTTCCCGGAGATCCTGACCGGCAAGGAGGTCGAGCTGTTCCTCGACCAGCCCCGGTGCGTGGACGCCAAGGGCTACCGCGATCACGCGATGCTCGAGCTGCTCTATGCCACCGGCATCCGCGTGAGCGAGCTCATCTCGCTCGACGAGAGCGACTGCAGCCTTTCCGCCGGCTTCATCCGCTGCGAGAGCAAGGGCAAGGAGCGCATCATTCCGCTCTATCCCGCCGCGGTCAAGGCGCTTTCGGATTACATCAAGGACGTCCGCCCTCAGCTGCTGGCCGATCCCGAGGAGACGGCGCTGTTCGTCAACATGAACGGCGAGCGCATGAGCCGTCAGGGCTTCTGGAAGATCGTCAAGCACTATCAGGAGATGGCACAGATCGACAAGGACATCACGCCGCACACGCTGCGCCACTCGTTCGCGGTGCATCTGCTGGAAAACGGCGCGGACCTGCGCGCCATTCAGGAGATGCTGGGTCACGCGGATATTTCCTCCACGCAGATCTACACCCATGTTGTGAAAAAGCAGCTGCGGGACATCTATCAGAAGGCGCACCCGCGCGCGTAATAGAAAAAGGAAACGGGAAGGACGCTTCGGCGTCCTTCTCTTTTTGCCCTACGGCGCAATGCACCGCTTCCGGCGCGGGCGCATAGTATGCTGCGAGGAGGGGAGAGTATGGAACGCTATTTACTGGTCGCACGCTCCATCACGCACGCCCAGCAGATGATGAAGGTCCTGGACCGTGCGGGCATCCGCACGCGGGTGCTGCGCGCGAGCGCCGAGCTGACGGGCCGCGGCTGCGGCTACACGCTGGAGGTTGCGGAGCGGAATTACGCCGCCGCCATCCGCCGCCTGCAGGACGCGCAGGTCGAGCCGGTCAAGATCGTTCGGAGGTAGAGCCATGATCTATCTGGACTCCGCCGCGACGACCTTCCAAAAGCCCCTGAGCGTTTCCTATGCGATGCAGAGGGCCATGCGCACCATGTCCTCGCCGGGGCGCGGCGGCTATGCCGCGGCCAGAGCGGCGGAGGAGACAGCCTTCCGCTGCCGAAGCCTTGCCGCCGAGCTGTTCGGTGTACCCTCGCCGGAGCAGGTCGTCTTTACCTCCAACGCGACGCACGCCCTGAACATTGCCATCCGTTCGCTCGTGCCGGAGGGAGGGCGCGTCGCCGTCTCCGGCTATGAGCACAACGCCGTCACGCGGCCGTTGCACGCGCTGGGCGCGAGGATCAAGGTCGCCGCTTCGCCGCTCTTTGACCGCGCCGCGCTGCTGCGCGCCTTTGAAAACAGCATCTCACCGGAGCTTGACGCCGTCGTCTGCACGCACGTCTCCAATGTGTTCGGCTTCGTTCTGCCGATCGAGGAGATCGCTGCGCTCTGCCGAGCGGAGGGAGTTCCCCTGATCGTGGACGCCTCGCAGTCCGCGGGCATCCTGCCGTTCGAGCTGGACACGCTCGGCGCGGCCTTTATCGCCATGCCGGGACACAAGGGGCTTTACGGCCCGCAGGGGACGGGACTTCTGCTGTGCGCGCACGACGCCGCACCGCTCCTCTACGGCGGCACGGGCAGCGCGTCGCTCGAGCAGACCATGCCGGACTTCCTGCCGGACCGGCTGGAGGCCGGTACGCACAATATGCCCGGCATCGCGGGCTTGGAGGCCGGACTGCGCTTCGTGCGGGAAAGACGGGAGCGTATCGAGCGCCACGAGCGCGCGCTGATCGCGCGGGCCGCCGCTGCGCTGCGCGGAATGGACGGCGTTACGGTCTATGCCGCGCGGGATGCTGCGGAGCAGGTCGGGGTGCTGTCCTTCAACCTGGATGGCAGGGAGCCGGAGAACACCGCGGACGCGCTGGCGCAGCGGGGCTTTGCTCTGCGCGGCGGACTGCACTGCGCGCCTGAGCGTATCCGCCTTCACCTCGGCGGCGGATATCGACGCCTTTGCCCATGTGCTGCAGAGCATCGTGCGCGGCTGAAGGCTGCGCTGCACAAATTCATGGAAAATTCATGCTCTTTCGGTTGCTTTTTTTTGCGGATTATATTAGAATATGAATAACTATTGCTTAAGAGGGATATGCCATGGAATTTGTGATGACCATACTCGAGGGCGCGTGGCGTTATGTGACGACCATCCGCATCGCGGACTATCTGGATATCGCGCTGATGGCCTATTGCTGCTATCTGCTGCTCCGCCTCGTGCGCAGCACTCGCGCGGAGAGCTTGGTCAAGGGCATCATGGTGTTTCTGCTGGCGCTGTGGATCTCGCATGTATTCAAGCTCAATGGCATTTACTTTATCCTCAACCACATGCTTGATGTCGGCATCCTCGCACTGATCGTCCTCTTCCAGCCGGAGATTCGCCGCATTTTAGAGCAGGTTGGCTCGAGTAAGCTGCGCTCGTTCATTCCCTTTGCCACAAAGCAGCAGTCGAGCGCCATTGAAAACGCCATCGCGCAGACGGTGCTTGCCTGCACCGAGATGTCCAAGACCCGCACGGGCGTGCTGATCGTCTTTGAGCGTGAGATCAACCTCGACGAGATGGCGCGCACCGGCACCATCGTGGACGCGCAGGTGAGCAGCGAGCTGCTGAAAAACATCTTCTTCGTCAAGGCCGCGATGCACGACGGTGCGGTCATCATCCGCGACGGGCGCATCCTGGCGGGCGGCTGTATGCTGCCGCTGTCGAAGAATGTGAACCTCAGCCGCGACCTCGGTATGCGCCACCGCGCGGGCATTGGCATGAGCGAAAATTCCGACGCCGTGGTCGTCATCGTCTCGGAGGAGACGGGCACCATCTCCGTCGCCATCGGCGGACTGCTCAAGCGTCACCTCAAGCCGGAGACGCTCGAGAAGCTGCTCATCAACGAGCTGATGCCGCAGACAGAGGAACCGGGAGCGGACAAGCCGCAGCTGCATTTGCCGCGTATCCTGAAAAAGCGGAAGGAGGACGACGAAGAAAATGGAGCAAACTAAAGGCCGCAGGGCGTTTTGCATCGGCTTGTCGATCCTCATTGCGCTGCTTGTCTGGTTCTACGCCAACGACGACACGGAGATCGAGATCTCCGTCAACGATGTGCCGATAGAATTTACCAACGAAGACACCACGCTGGCGGATAAGGGGCTCATGCTTCTCTCGAACGAGGAGGAGACGATCGACCTCAAGCTGTCCATGCCGCGCAGCACCTACTTCAAGCTCGACCCCGGCAAGATCCGCATCGTGGTCGATCTCAGCTCGGTCACAACGACCGGCACACAGACGATCACCTACAGCGTGCTCTATCCGCGCGGGCCGCGCGGCGAGCTGCTTTCGAGCAGCATCACGCAGAAAGAGCCGACCGTCCGCTCGACCACCATTGAGATCGGCGAGCTGTTCCGCAAGAATGTGGAGATCCGCTGCAAGGTCGTCGGCAACGTGGCGGAGGGCTATATCGCCGGCACGGTCCGTATGCTGCCCGAGACGCTTGAGGTGCGCGGCCAGCAGGTCGACATCATGCAGGTGAGCTACGCGCAGGTCACGCTGAACATTGAAAACGCGACCTCCACGGTCGTGGAGCTGCTGGGCTTTGAGCTGTACGATTTCAGCGACCAGCTCATCCGCTCGAACCGCATCCATCCGGCCAGCGAGAGCATCCAGGTGACGATGCCGGTGATGACGGTCAAGGAGGTCCCGCTCACGGTCGAATTTGTCGAAACGCCCGGCTCGCGGCTCGAGAACGTCAAGTGGGCGCTGACGCCGATCGACACGATCACGCTCTCGGGCGACGCCTCGACGATGGCTGCCATCGACGAGATCAAGCTCGATACGCTCTCGCTCGCCGATCTCAAGGCGGCGGAGACCTTTACCTACGACATTCCGCTTCCTGACGGCGTGGACAATCTCAGCGGCGTGACGAGCGTGACGCTGACCATCCTGTTCGACGACATCGACTCCCTGACGGTGGACGCCACGCAGTTCGGCTACGAGAACCTGACGACCGAGCGTGATGTGACGGTCGTGACCTCGACGCTGAGCGTGACGCTGCGCGGCACGAGCACGGCGCTCGCGCAGGTGAATGAAGAAAACCTCCGCGTGGTGGCGGACCTGACGAACGTTTCCGACGCGGACGGCGTCTATACCGTCCCTGCAACGGTTTATGTGGACGGGCTGGACGTCGGCGCCGTCGGCAGCTATCAGGTGACCGTGCGTTTGAGCGGCGGAGCGGAAAACAGTACAGAGCATAACTGAAGGAGAACCTATGACCCAGATAGCAACGGTTGAAAAAATATTGCGCGGCGGCAGGGCGGAGATCTCCGTTCCCCGCAAGTCCGCTTGCGGACACGACTGCGAGAGCTGCTCGGGCTGCGGGATGCAGGGCTCGTCCACCCATGCGGTGGCGCTCAATCCCATCGGCGCGCAGGTGGGACAGAAGGTCGTGGTCGAGAGCAGCAACAAGCGGCTCTATGGCGTGATGCTGCTGGTCTACGCGGTGCCCATCGTGTTGTTTCTGATCGGCTACTTTGCCTCCTACGCGCTGACCTCCGAGGGGCTACGCTATGCCATCGCCATTGCAGCGTTCTGCCTCGGCATCGTGCCGGCGATCCTCTACGACCGCAAGCTGAAGCGCGAGGGCGGGCTGGCGTTCACCATCATACGAACCCTGTAGCGCAGATATGTTCGGCTACGTTCTGCCCTCGCGGGATCGGCTCGACGAGCGGGAACGCGAGCGCTTCCGCGCCGTCTACTGCGGACTGTGCCACACGCTCCGGGAGCGCTACGGCTTTGCCGCGAGCCTCCTGCTCAACTACGATTTCACCCTTTTAGCCATTCTGCTCTCAAGCGGAGACGAGGAGTCCTGCACCGTGCGGCGCTGCGCCGTGCATCCCTGCAAGGGCTGCCGCGCGCAGACAAGCACGCCGGCACTCGAGGCCGCGGCGGACCGGACCGTGATCCTCTCCTGGTGGCAGCTGCGGGATCACATCGCCGACCACGGCTTTTGGAGCGGGCTCAAATACCGCTTTGCTTCGCTCTTTCTGCGAGGTGCTTACCGCAGGGCAGGGGAGCGGCTGCCGCGCTTCGACGCGGCGGTGCGGCTGCATCTCCAAGCGCTCGCGGCGCTGGAGGATGCGCGCTGCGCCTCTATTGATATGGCGGCAGAGCCCTTCGCGGCGCTGATGGCGGACGCGGCGGCAGACCTCACGGACGAGAAGCGCCGGCGCATCCTCGGTCAGATCCTCTATCAGCTCGGCCGCTGGATCTACCTCATCGACGCGGCGGACGACCTGAAAAAGGATACCGAAAGCGGGAATTATAACCCGCTGCTTTACCGTTATCATACGGAAAACGGCGTTCTCGGCGATGCGGACAGGCTCGCGCTGGCCGAAACGCTGGACGCCTCCATCGAGCGCATGGCGAGCGCCTACGCACTTTACGACTACGGCGTATGGACGCCGATCCTGGACAGTATATTTTATGAGAGCCTTTACGGCATCGGCAAAGCCGTTTTGGACGGGACCTACCGCCGCCGCACGCGGACGCGGTACGGTGAACGCAAGAAGAAAAGCAACGAGGAAGCACTATGAACGACCCCTACAAAGTATTGAACGTCTCGCCCTCCGCATCGGACGAGGAGGTAAAGAAGGCCTATCGTGACCTTGCGCGGAAGTATCATCCCGACAATTATCACGATAACCCGCTTGCCGATCTCGCGCAGGAGAAGATGAAGGAGATCAACGAGGCCTACGAGCAGATCCAGAAGCAGCGCAGGGCGGGCAGCGGCTACGGTGCGCCGCGGCAGAGCTACTACGGCACGACGAGCAACGGCTATTCCAGCGCTGACCCGACCATGCAGCAGATCCGTCTCGCCATCGCCCGCGGCGACATTTCGCAGGCGGAGCGCCTGCTGAACGCGGTCAGCGACCACAATGCCGAGTGGAGCTTCCTCATGGGCAACGTCTGCTACCGCCGCGGCTGGCTGGACGAGGCAAAGCGCTATTTCGAGACGGCCTGCCGGATGGACCCGGAGAATCCCGAGTACCGGCAGGCGCTCGCGGCCTTCAACAACCGCGGCTACCGTCCGCAGGGCTATCAGACCGTTTCCACGAGCTGCGGCAACGACGCCTGCTCGAACTGGTGCCTCGCGACACTGTGCTGCAATCTTCTCGGCGGCGGAGGCTACTTCTGCCTGCCGTGTATGTTCTGATTTGAATGAGGAGGAGATCACATTGGTCAAAAGCATGACGGGCTACGGAAGAGCCCGCGAAACGCGCAGCGGCCGCGATATCACCGTCGAGGTCCGCTCGGTCAACAACCGCTATCTTGACTGCACCGTCAAGATGCCGCGCGCCTACATCTTCGCCGAGGACGCCGTGAAGGCGCGGGTGCAGAAGGCCGTCTCGCGCGGCAAGGTAGACGTGTTCATCACCATCGACACCTCGGCGGCGGACGAGGCGGTCGTCAAGCTCAACCGCCCGCTTGCGCAGGGCTACTACAAGGCGCTGTGCGAGATCAACGAGGCCTGCGGTCTTGAGAGCGAGATCACCGCGTCGACCATAGCCCGCTTTCCCGACGTCCTGACCGTCACCAAGGCGGAGGAGGACCTGGAGAGCGTTGCCGTCGACCTCTGCGCCGTGCTCGATGACGCGCTTGCCGCGTACAATCGGATGCGCGCGACCGAGGGCGAGCGTCTTGCCGCCGACATTGGCAGCCGGCTCGATACCATCGAGCACATCACCGGCATGGTCGAGGAGCGCTCGCCGCAGACCGTTGTGGAGTACCGCGCGCGTCTGACCGCCAAGATGGAGGAGGTCCTGCAATCGACCACCATCGACGAGGCCCGCATTCTCACCGAGGCCGCCATCTTTGCCGATAAGATCGCCGTCGACGAGGAGACCGTCCGCCTGCGCTCCCACGTTTCCCAACTGCGTACCATGCTCGTCTCCGACGAGCCGATGGGCCGCAAGATGGACTTCCTCATTCAGGAGGTCAACCGCGAGAGCAATACCATCGGTTCCAAGTGCAACGATATCACCATCGCGCGCGATGTGGTCGCCCTGAAGGCGGAGGTCGAAAAGATCCGCGAGCAGGTGCAGAATATGGAATAAGGAGATGCCGGGATGCAGTTTATCAACATTGGTTTCGGCAATCTGATCTCCGCGCAGCGGCTCATCGCTGTGGTAAGCCCCGACTCCGCGCCGGTGAAGCGGCTGGTGCAGGAGTCACGGGACAGGGGGATGCTCATTGACGCCACCTACGGCAGAAAGACCAAGTCCGTTCTTGTTATGGACAGCGACCATGTTATCCTCTCCGCTTCATCGCCTGCGTCCATTTCCGGCCGTGCCGAGGACACTGAGGAAGATGAGGAAGAGGAGTAACATATTCTCTTAAAATACACACCGAAAGGAACATTAAAATGTCAAAAGGACTTTTAATTGTTGTTTCTGCACCGTCAGGCTGCGGAAAGGGCACTATTCTTGCACAGGTGCTCAAAAATGATAATTTCTACTATTCCGTATCCGCTACCACCCGTTCCCCCAGAGAGGGCGAGGTTGACGGCGTGAATTACCATTTTCTCACCAAGGAGGGCTTCGAGAAGCTCATTGCTGAGGACGGTATGCTTGAGCACGCCTCGCAAGGCTGTTTTCGACAAGCTTGAAGAGGGCAAGGACGTTATACTTGAAATTGAAGTGCAGGGCGCTATGAAGATCAAGGAAAAATGCCCCGATGCTGTGTTCGTGTTCATTCTCCCTCCATCGTTGGGAACCCTCCGCCACCGCCTTGAAAAGCGTGGCACCGAGACTCCCGAGGTCATTGACAAGCGTGTGGGCGAGGCTGCGGGCGAGATAGAAAAGGCTCACAATTATGATTATATCATAGTCAACGACGATCTGGATGACGCTGTGGCTGATTTTCTTGCAGTCGTAAAGGCTGAGAAAATGACCGTAAAGCGTTCTTCCGAAACAATAGATGAAATATTAAACAAATAATTTTGGAGGTAATTTATTATGTTAAGACCTGCTATGAATCAGATCGCTACTCACGGTGAAAGCTGCTATTCTGTAGTTATCGGCGTTGCAAAGCGTGCAAGAGAGAACAATCAGATACTTGAAGAAAAGCCTGTTAAGACTGCTGTTGACGAGTTTGCGGCTCACAAGTTCTCTATCATTGAGGATCCTGCTGTAAGACCCGGCAAATCCACAGAGGGCACAGTCTGAGCCAAGTGGACTGCATTACTGCACTGGTGGGCGTCAGCGGCACAAATGACGCTTTCGACATTGCCTACAGCTACATCGTTCCGCCTGAGCTTGAGGGCAAAGTCTCTGTTGGAAAAAGGGTCATAGTCCCTTTCGGCAGAGGAAACCGCCGCAGGACGGGCATCGTGGTGGGTATAGAGGTCTCCGACGGCAAGGGCTGCAAGGAGATAAGCTCCGTTATCGACAGCGAGCCTGTTATCGGTGAAGAACAGCTGGAGCTGCTCATGTGGCTCAAAGATACGGTGTTCTGCACCTATTTTGAGGCGTTCCGTGCCCTTATCCCGCCTGGACTTGGCGTGAACTTTGTGAGCAAGTACCGCCTGGGTGCAAAAAAGCCGAAGAAAGATCAGGTCTCCGATAAGGCGCTGGGGCTTTATATGTCCGCAGCCGAGGCGGAGGACGGCGATGAGCTGGATATGATCCTTTCCTCCGACCTTACCCTTGCAAACGAGCTTGTTTCCGGCGGCTTTGTTGAGGAAACCGACATTGCAAAGCAGAGGGTGAAGGACGACACCGTAAGCATGGTGCGCCTTACCGACGCATATGCACAGGGCAGTATAAAGCTCACCTCAAAGCAGACTGCCGCCGC
>OKTX01001088.1_pt1 | contig 10665 bp, 7 predicted proteins | sample 1606261 | NCBI WGS metagenome assembly OKTX01 (sample SAMEA3879543, study PRJEB24766) | human gut metagenome | biome: human-associated habitat; feature: feces | place: USA | collected 1985/1987 | reverse complement strand
CTCGCCGAAGATATATACCGTGATCGTATCGCCGTTTTGTACCCAGCAGGAGGCTCGAACCCCCGCCTTCAGCCGCGCTCCGCCGGTTTGCTCCTCGCACAGTACCCGCGTTTTTGTGCTGTCTGCATTTATGACAAATGCGGCGGTCGCCGCTCCGTATTCCTTATCTATGCCCGTGACGGAATACCTCTGCACCCAGACCGGCAGATCGGGATTGAAAAAGCTGTCGGAGATATAGCTGTCCGCCAGCTTCGGCAGATCCTCGTCAAGGGAAAAAGTTGTGTGCCGTGCCTTCAAGGTGTGCCGAACGGTCGCCTCTACTGTGTTTCCATCCAGCGTAACGCCGTATTTTAGGGTATCGGAAACATCGACCGGCCGACCCGTTGCACGGTCATAGATGTATTCTCCGTAATGTGGAAGATTACCGAACGGGAAAACCAGCGTGGCCGTGACCGCATAGTTGGCGGGATTGCGGAAGATATATTCTGCCGTGACGTTCCCGGTATAGGCGAGGAAACTGTCCGTATCCGGATAATACTGTTCCGGGAATTCCTGCACATCGAAGGTCAAAAGCTCTTTGTCCACCACAATGGGGCAATCCTCTCCCGTCACGACTGCGCCCGTGCCGTCTGTGCCGCGCCAATGCCGCTGGGCGGAATTGGCATAGGTGGGTTGTATACAAACTCCTGCCAGCAGCAGGATCAATAGAACTCCCGCAGTTATTTTCTTTTTCACATGCATCGCCTCCTTGCTTACAGACTGCCGCTTGAGTCTAAACTACTTCTGAATGTCCGTGACTGCGCCGATGAATATGGGCAGCCCGGCGGCATTATCGATGATGGCATAGACGAACGGCCGGTCGAGGAAAACACGGCGCCTATCTTCCCAATCCCCTGCGGCAGGCGCCTCAATCGCGGTTGACGCACCCGCCTTTGTGCCCTTTTCATCCACGGCGATATATGCCTTGTGGAGCACACAGCTGATATAAATGTTGCCGTCGGACGAGTGTCCGAGGCCGGAAAAGTCATAAGAGAACTTCGGCATGGCTGCCTCCACAGGACCTTCCTTCGCATTTTTTACTGTGGCGAGAAAGCCCTCACCGGTCAGGGAAGCGATGTAATCATCCAGCGCAACCCCCTCATTCGGGAGGAGCGCGGCGAAGCTGTAGCCGTTCTTATAGGGCTTGAGAAATCCGGTCGCTTTCCCATCGTCCAGATAAAGGCTCTCATTCGAGTACATCATGGAGACGGTTCTCTTTGCGCCGTCGATAGCATTAAAGGTTCCGTCTCTCACCTCATGCTTGCGGTAGATATTCTGCCACTCCGCATCGAACAGCACGGTATTGACAAGATACATAGCAGCATAGGGATCCATCTGGTCAACGATCTTATCAATCACACCATCGGTATTCTCCTTGACCCAGTTATTGATATCCCGCAGCGTTTTTTCATCAAAGGCAGACTTGTAGGCCGCGGCACCGTAGTAGTCAGCGTTTCTTTGCAGGAAATCCTCTTCCACCGTAAAGCCGCTGTCCTTGAACCAGATAGAATGGGCTATTGTCAACCTGGTCTTTTCACTGGATGGCAGGCCGCCGACATAGGCATGGAGATATTTGTTGAGCGTATCGATCAGGATACCCCCGCCCAGCAGAACTTCCATCTGCGCAAGGGTCTCGCCCTTGGCGCCGTTTGCGGTCATGGAAAGCGCCAGCATGACCGACAGCGGCGAGATCAGGCTGTTTTTTCCCTCCTCCCGCGTGTTCTGGAACAGGCGGACGGCGAAGTCTGCCGCTCCGTTTTTGAAGGCGTCATCCGCCGCCCTTCCGGAAGTCTTCTCCGGCGTGATGCCCTTCATCAGGTCATCCGCCTGCACCTTTGCGGCGCAGCCGGTCAGCCCCAGCAGCCCCGTTGCTAACAACGACAGGCAAAGGAATATAGCAATCCATTGTTTTTTCATTCTAAGCACCTCTTTCCGTTTCATTTGTGAAATTTATTCGCCCGATTTCTCGGCTCTGATCAGGGTGAAAGTTCAAATCTTCCCATCGCTGATTTCAATTTTTCTTCCGCACAAATCGGCGTACCGCTGCTCATGCGTCACCAAAAGCACAGTGTTTCCACGGCGGTTGACGGCGAGCAGCAGCTCCATGATCTCGTCCGCCGCCTTTTTGTCGAGATTCCCGGTGGGCTCATCAGCAAGGAGAATCACAGGGTTGTTTATCAGGGCGCGGGCGATTGCCACGCGCTGTTTCTGTCCGCCGGACAGTTCACTCGGCAGATGCTTCAGGCGGTTCGCAATGCCCAAAAAGCCCGCCAGCTCCCGCAGCTTCGTCTTATCCGGCTTTTTGCCGTCCAGCAGCAGCGGCATGATGATGTTCTCCTCCGCCGTAAGAATGGGAATCAGGTTGAAGTCCTGAAAAATATAGCCGAGCTTCCGTCTGCGCATTCCGGAAAGCGTCTCGTCATCGGATGAGCAGATGTCCACACCGCCTACCTCCACGCTGCCGGAGGTGGGATGCTCAATACCGCCGATCAGGTTCAGAAGGGTGGTCTTGCCGGAGCCGGACTGCCCCACGATGGCGACCATTTCACCCGGCGCAACGGTGAAGCTGACATGATCCACGGCGTAGACATCCTCGTCGCCCTGCCGGAACACCTTGGTCAGATTTTTTACTGTAACTGCATTCATCGGAAAATCTCCTTTCAGCATGGTCATAGCGGACGTAATACGCGCTTGAGCGAGCGGTGTACGGGATGCCAGTAGGTAAACAGCAGCAGCACTGACAGAGCCGCGTATACTGCGACCATCCCGCCGTCAAGGTGCAGCGGGGCTTTCTGCCATGCGCACAGCAGCGCCGTCAGCGGAAGGCTGATCAGAAACGGCGCAGTGACAGCAGCGGCGGCGGAGATCCCGTCCTGCCGGATATAGGAGCGGTACAGCGTCCGCTTTGACGCGCCCAGCCTGTGAAGGGTGCGGATCAGCGGACGGCTGCCCTCGATGTAGTCGCAGAGCCGGACATAGAGAATCAGCAGGATGAACAGAAACAGCGCCGCAAAGACGTACCCCAGCAGCAGATACACGCCGGAGGACATCTCCCGCAGGAAATCCGCCCCCGACTGACGGTTGGTGACAGCATACTCCGCGCCTGCAAAGTGCGTCCGCAGGGCAGCCTCCACCTGCGCGTTCATGGCAGGGTCGGTCAGGGCGATCTCGATGCCGGTTGCCGGCTCCGAGGCGATGATGTCCGCATACAGCTCATCGCTCACATAGATATCCAGCGCCCATCCGGACGGCTTCGTGTCCGTCAGCGCAGCCACCGTCAGCATGGTCACATCCTCCGGTGCGGGCTGCTTGATACCCCCGTTTACATCGTAATACGCTTCCGACCGGCAAAGCCGCAGTACATCCCCGACGCCGTGTTCCGCTTTGCGGCTGACGGCGATCTCATACTTGGAAAGCGTCTGAGACGCCGCGCCAAGACCGCTGTACGGTCGGATACGCAGTGGTGTCTCCACCTCCTCCGGGGACTCCGGCAGCAGGATATAACCGTCCGGCTCATATACGGGGCGCGCCTGCTCCACACCCTCCAGAGAGGAAACATACGCCATGTCCTCAGCCGAAAAGCCTTCTCCGTCATGGGAGGAACGGGAAACCTTCAACCCCCATTCCTCCTCCGCGCCCGTGACCTGCAAGGCAACAGTGAGGATGTTGAACAGAAGCAGAAAAACTGCCATGACGGGAACGGAAACGGCAAGACAGGAATGGAGGCTGCGGTTCGTGCGGCTGTGCCACAGACCGCAGAGGGTTGCCGCCGGGGTGAAACGCCGTCTGAGGGGCTTTCGTCCGCGCTTGACCTTCGGCATGTTTTCCACATCGTTCAGCAGCGCCCGCGCAGGCTCGCGGCTGTATCGGTGCAGGGTCATGCCCAGCGACAGCCCCAGTGTAACGAAGAAAACCGCCAGATGGAGCAAAATATTCATCGGCTCCACATGAAAGATCAGCCACGCGAGGCTGTCGTGGCGAATCTCAAGAAACGCCGTGAACAGCGCTTTCAGCGATACAACGGAAATAACCACGGCGCAGGCCGCCGCCAGCAGGAACACCGCCGCAAGCTCCGCGGCAAACAGGGCGCTAATCTGACGGCGGCCGGCTCCGCAGGCGCGGAGCGTCCCAACATCAGAGGAAAAGCGCTTCAGGTGACTTTGGTAAGCGGAACGCACCACCGATACCGAGAGCAGAATGACCAGCATATTGACGAGCAGAAGGCTTCGCTGCCCCAAAAGATGGGACGGATCGGTGGAGATCCCGTGGGCGTACTCATAGCTGAACGCAGTCGGGAGCAGGGCTTCGTTTCCAGACGCTTCCATGCGCTTGCGGATCTCGTTCTCAAAAACAGTCACGCTCTCCGAATTTCTCCATTCCTCGTCCGACAGAATATGCAGATAGATGGTACCGTCACGATAAATGGGCGCGGACAGTCCGCGGATACCCTCAAAATAAGGCACATCCGCTTCCGCTGCGTTCCCAATGTGATAGGTTTCACCCGCGGAACGGGCAAGAAGATATTGCCGCGTACCACAGGCATTGCTGTCACGATAAATGGAAATTAGCAGCGGCAGCAGAAACGCGCAGGTCAGCACCGCAAACAGCACCGCATGACGGCGGGGGCTGCGCGTGAATGAGCGTTTCATATAGAGCAGATAGGTCATAAACAAGCCTCCTGTTCAACATGGTTTATAAATGGCGGCAGGGCAGCGACCTTGCTGCGCAAAGCCACTGCCCTGTGTATATGGCCTGTGGGCTTTGCGGTGTCAATCGCGCCTACGGGTCGATGATTTATGTATCAAATTTCCCTTTTATATGTCCTTATGTGGCTCCGTAATTGTTGCCACCGCCTCCCGCAGTTCCGCACTGAACTCGTCGAGATCGCCGAGTGTGATAACTCCCTCATTGATCATACGGCAGATGATTGGAAGAGGATCCGATCCTCTCATGGAGATCTGCACGCCGGCACAGCGTCTATCCTCACGGATGCGCTTGCATAACTCCCAAAACTTATCAGCTTCGGAACCGTCTCCACGCAACAATTCGATATATTCCTTGTTCAGCCTCCCGATATAAGCCTCCTGCCATCCGGCAAGCTTGTTTCGGAACAGAAGCCAATCCCGTTTAGAACTCCAATTGGATTGCATGCTTTTGCCTCCTCTCCTTGAACCTCATCAATCATCCTGAATTCTTTCAAATTCACGGAACAGAAAGCGAAAACGCTGCTGTGCCGCATCATACACATCAATGTCCAGATATCCTTGTTTTAGCTCTTTATTGTATTATAGTAATGAGCTTTCCTGCACCCACTGCACCGATCAAGTGCGGCGCGCCCAGCGCTCCGGCGTTTCATTTGCCGGCAGAAGCCCCCGTGCTCATTCCTCCAAAATCCCGTTGACCGCATTATGGTCATACGCTGCCGCTTCCTTCCGCAGCTCGTTGGAGCGCATGATCTTCTCGGACAGGCTGGCGAGGAAGCACTGGAGCAGCTTGACGCCGATGGCGGGATGTTCCTCCAGCAGAGCCTTCAGCCGCCCTCTGGAGATGCACAGCAGCTCAGTGAACTCCGCCGCCGTCCCGCTGAGACGGAACACACTGTGGGAAAGGCAATTTTCTCCCAGGAAGCTGCCCGGCGTGAGATATGCAATCTCCAGCGGCGCGGAGCGGCTATTTGCTTCCCGGTTGGCAACAAGCCGCAGCTTGCCCTTGAGAACAAGACAGACCTCCTCATTGTAGTCGCCGCTGGTGAATACGGTTTCATGCTCATAGTAGGTTTTTACATGGCAGTAATCAAAGAAAACCGCATGCTCTTGCTCAGTAAAAACAGAAAATATCGGCAGCTTCGCCAATACAGCCAGAAGCTCCTCCCGGGTGAGTCTTCGGCGATGCTCCTTGTCGAGATGAATCTCCGGTGCGGAAATATTGTGCCTCTCCAGCACGGCGCGGACGGCGTATCGCTCCTGCCGTACAAGGCGGATGAGCCTCTCCCATTGTGTTTGGGTGTCCAGATAGGCACGGAAGGCATCAAAGGCGGGCGGGGCATTGTGCTTGGCAATATAGATGTTCCGCATGGCTTCCATAGCGGCATCAGGATCGTTATTTGCAAGGTACTGCGATGAGAGCATCATGCTGCTTCGATAGATCTTCTCGTCCAGATCCGGCTTGAGAAATTCCCCGGGATAGGGGTCAAAGTCCTCCGGACTGACATGGACAAGATTCCCAGTTTTGTGCTGAGACTGCATTTTGGCGCGCTGATATACAAAACGGTAAATATCCTCCCGCAGACGCTTCCACTGGGGGTGGGACTTGGGCTGAGGCAGATGCTTGATGGACAGGGTATTATCCAGAAAGAAGCTGAAACCGAAGATCCGACTGTTTATAAGATAATCCACATCCTCACCCCGGGTTACAAGGGGATCAAAGGGTACACACTCGAAAAGCTCTCTGTGCAGGATCATGGCTCCGCCGAAGGCAAAAGTTGTGCGCTTGAGCCGCGGCCCGCTGCCGATGATCTGGTCAAAGGCTCGCGCCTTGCAGCCGAAGCGGTCCCAATAGGTCATCCACGGCTCCGGACTCACATCATCGTAGTATTGGCCCTTGCTGTTTAGGTAGTAGCCGGCAACGCCGTGCACGATGTCTCCGTAGACTCTTCTGCCCAAAAATTCAAGTGAGCGCGGCACAAAGTCCGGCAGCTCGAAGACCTCATCATCGTCGATGAGCAAAGCAGCGTCCGCCGTCAGGGTAGAGGCGGCCAGCAGGCAGATGTTGCGCACGTTTGAGTATCCGAACATGGACAGGAGCTGGACTCCCCGATCGTTCAGTCCGGCTTTTCTCAAGATTTCAGTTATCTCGCGCAAATCTCCCGCAGTGAACAGGTATGTCTCCGCATTCAGCTGCGCCCGGACCACGATACGGAGCACCTGCTCATAGGCCGCCGTCTCTACCTCCGGGGTGGTCGGACAAATCAGAATCACCAGCTTGAAGTCTTTTTCATGGAACTGCTTCATGCTGACTAAGGTGCGCTCCAGCGTTCCCTCCTGATCCACCGGAGTGGGATGGTCATAGACGGCGTCGCCCTCCTGCCAAGGGTCGCCTGTTTTGCGGCACCAGTAGGTGGGGATTATCATGGTTTTCCTCATACGGCTCGCCCTCCTTAGCTCGAAAAATCTCTTACAGCGCGTTGGTAGACCTGCTCCAGCTTTGCCACGAACTGTGCCTGCGCAAAATTGCTGCTGGCATAGTGTGCGATGATGTCACGCCGCTCCGGCTCTGTATGATGTCTCGTCAGTTCATTCAAAATCGCAGCGCAGAAAGCTTCCTCGTCCTCCGGAGAGACCAATGTTCCCACTTGACTGTTGATAAACTCCGGCAGACCGCCTTCATTGGAGCCGACAACAGGCAGTCCGCAGGCCATCGCCTCCAAGGCAACAAGGCCGAACGGCTCACGGCGGGAGGGCATTACAAAAACATCCGCCGCATTGTAGAGCCGCCGCAGCTCGTCCTGCTTCTGGTTGCCAAGGAAGAAGGTGTTCCTCAGGCCAAGCTGCTTGTGCAGCTCTGACAAGCTCTCCCGCTCCTCGCCGTCGCCGGCAATCAGTGTGATGAACTCCCGATCCGCCAGCCACTCATAGCGGCGCGCCGTGCGCAACAACGTGTCCACACCCTTAAATGCTGCAAGCTTCCCAACAAATAGAATGACATACTCTCCGCGATAAGAAAGTCCGAGTGAATCGAAAAGCGTTTCCCTGTCCACTTCTTCCCGATAGAAAGTGTCCTCATTGTATCCGTTGGGCAGCAGCAGAAGCTTGTCCGCCGCCATAGGAAGCTGCTCAATAGCAAGGTCCCGATTGTCTGCGGAGATGGCCAGTACTTTTATACTTCCCGCGACGGCCTCTTCGGCAAAACTCTGAAAGGCAGGCCACTTTTTGCAGCCCATCAGCTCCGTTCCATGTATGGTTATGACCAGAGGAAGGTTACACAGAGAAGCCAGCCAAGAGAGACACCATGCGTGCTGTGCATGAATGATATCTGGGTGAAACTCTTGCAATGCCTGTCTCAAGGCAGCGGAGAAGGCTGTAAGATACCGTGTAAGCTGCCCGATACCTAAGTCCGCAAATGTAGTCCGGCTTTGGGGATGTGTGGTGAAGCAAGGAAAATTAAAGGGGAGCTCATCTCTCTGCACTTTACCCTTTGAAAACATCACCGGGTGCATTTGGATCCCGGGCAGCATAGGGAACGGCTGGTTTTCAGGAAAAATGACCGCAACCTCATGCCCACGCTTGCGCAGATGCAGCGCAATATTTTTGGTGTAGGTGCCGCTGCCCGATCCTTCCAGCGGGAAATGATTGATTAGCAATACTTTCATCGTCTAAACCACCTTTCTGTTAACTCGGTCCATGCCTCCTTCGTCTTTTGGTGCTGTTTCACCATATCCGGCAGCCACGCCTCCGCTGCGGACTGGATATCCGGAAGATATAAGAAGCGCCTGTCGTTTGTATAGCGGTACAGTGCTTTCGCTCCATCCGACAGCCTCCGGCCTCTCTCGAAAAACTCCGTGGGCGCATGTCCCGTCTTCCAGCGGAGAAACACATTGCGGCCGATCCAGCCTGTACAGGCATAGTAGAGCCTGTCCCGAACACTGCTGTCATTCTTGAGATCCGGAATCTTGGGGTAATCCCCATAAGTATCATGGAAGATAGGCGTTTGGATATCCAGACATTTGATCTGACTTCGGGATGCCGCCAGTCCCATGAGCGTATCCTCACCTCTGGCGAGGAGCGGAGTCTTATTGTAAAAATAGTAAGGCGAGAAAAACGGTGGCAGTGTCGTCAATGCGCTCATGCGGATTCCCATGTTTCCACCCAGAACCTTTGTGGTGGGCTGCAGCTCAGGTGTCCCTGCTTCCTGTACAATAAGCCCGCCGTGAATCTCGCTGCTCTGCCAAAACTCCGCCATATTATCCTTGTGGAGGCCCCATAGCAGGTCTGTCATTCCCTCAAAGGAAGCCGGAGGCAGGATGTTGTATCCGCTGTAATCACTGCTGGTGATGGTCGCCCCCAGAGACATCCCGTATAGATGCGCTCCGAAAAAGTCTACCTCCTCAAACCTAACCTCTCCATCAGGTGTTCGATGCAACACGCTAGGCTGCACATCCGAGTCCACAAAAATCAGGTAGTCCACGCCTGTGAACAGTGCTTCCATCAACACATGGTTCCGATTAAAGCCATAAGGAATCAGTCCGTGCGTATCAATCAACGGGCAGAACAAGAGCTGCTGAATGGATGAGAAGCGAACGCCAAGTTGCTTCAAAATCATATGCGCCCTTTCGTAGCTTTGAAGCCGGATCAGAGAAACCTTCGTCCTGCGCTGCAATTCTTGAATCGCCTCCGGATCAGCCTCATGAGAGTATACGACAATCACGCGTTCAATCAGGTGGTCATACTTCTCGGCATTATCCAGAAAGTCTGTCAGCGGATGCGCAGATATAAGATTCCGCACAATCATTCCGATGGCAATTTTCATTAAAAACCCCTCCTTGCTCTATCCTGTACGGCCGCACATTCTCATTATCTCAAAGGAGCGAGAAAACACAGGCTTGAACGGAGCAGGAGGGCTCTTGCCGCCTTCTTTATTAATACAGAGGAGATTCTCTAAGTGCCGTCCTACGCGCCAGTCATTATTGTTTTTCTGAAAACAATAAATGAACAAGGATAACCACCCTGAACACCGCCGTCTTTTCTATAGGCACCTCATGTTATGATGCCGCCTACATCTCCTGCCTCCTTCGCACTGCCTGATATCAATTGGTAAACAAAGAACCATCGTAAAAAGGTTCGTGTTTTTCCGTTATGACGAAAGATCCAAATTTCCCAATTCACTTCGTGCCCTAAAAAAGAAAATCGCACAAGTAGACCGCTCGGTCTAGCTTATGCGCCGCTAATCTTAATTTGGTTTTGACAACTCCTACTGAGGAGGCTACACCAATATTGCATTCGCACAAAGCTAAACCGGATAAGATAAATGATAAACATGGCAGCAGCCTCCCTTCTATCAACGAATACTTTGGATTATTGTTATACTTTTCGTCAAAAAGCCCTTTTACACAGGGATATTCTCCCCTCTTGGCTTGGAACTTCTTAACAGAAACTGCGATGAAATATATGCCGAGAGACGGAAACAGCTTTCCAACAGGAATGGTCTCCGAGCCTGATCGTGTTTTCTCACTTTCCCTGGCTGTCTCTATACAGCGATTTCAAACTTAACGCTGGGCGGATACACTTTCAAGACGAGTCCTTCTTCCTCGCTCCTTCTAAGTAACAATTCTATTATACGAAAAAGCTGGCACTTCTTCAAGAGACGTTTTGAAAATATTACGGTTTAGGCTGATAACATTGACGTTTTTTTCAACTACCATTCGGTCGGCGGTAGTTTCTTCTCTGGCACAAATGCCCATGGGCAATAAAGAAGCAGAGACAGATTTTCAGAAGGATAAGGTATAATAACTTGCGCAAATTGAAAATCGCATAAAAGAAGACATAGCTTGCAGGCTCTGGTAGAATGAAGTCACGACACACCATTCTGAAAGGAGACAGCAAACTATGTCCGAGAAAATTGTACAGCTAA
>OKTX01001080.1_pt1 | contig 10704 bp, 8 predicted proteins | sample 1606261 | NCBI WGS metagenome assembly OKTX01 (sample SAMEA3879543, study PRJEB24766) | human gut metagenome | biome: human-associated habitat; feature: feces | place: USA | collected 1985/1987 | reverse complement strand
CGTCCGTGGAGCCACACCGCCGCGCAGCAGGCGTCAAATGGTTCCATGCCCTGGGCCAGCAGTCCGGTCAAAAGGCCCGTCAGCACATCGCCGCTGCCGCCCTTGGCCATACCGTCGTTCCCGGTGGTGTTCACCGCCAGACGGCCGTCCGGCGCGGCTGCCACAGTCCGATGGCCCTTGCGGATCAGGTACACGCCGTGATCGGCGGCAAAGGCGGCGGCCGCCGCCTCACGGGGCGCGGTCATGTCGCCGCCGATGCGGGCCAGTTCCCCGTCGTGGGGCGTCAGCACCGTCACACAGCCCCGGCGGCAGGACAATGTATCTATATGCCCCGCCAGCGCGTTTATGCCGTCGGCGTCCAGCACCAGCGGCTTTTCCAACGTCAGCAGCGCGCGCACCAGCACGTCGCTGCCCTCGCTCCGCCCCAGGCCGCAGCCCACGGCCACGGCATCGCAGGTGGCCGCCCGGCGGCGTATCTCCGTCTCCGCGGCCGCAGAGAGCCTTCCGTCCTGCTCCGCCAGCGGATGAGGCATAGCGCACAGGCATCTGGCCGCCGCGATGGGCCACACCGTCTCCGGCACGCCCAGGAACACCAGCCCGCAGCCGCTGTGTACCGCCCCGCCGGCACACAGCACCGGCGCGCCGGTGTACCCCACGCTGCCGCCCAGTAGATAGACCTTGCCGAAGGTCCCTTTGTGTCCGCCCTGGTCCCGGGCGGGCATAAGGCCCCGCACAAACGCCCTGTCGATGACCTGCATAGCGCACCTCCCCGTGCCTTTTTGTACAGTATAGCACATATGTCAATTACAAAACCTGCTTTTTTCGTATCGCGCCGCGAAAAAAGTGCTTGCAAGTTTCCTTTTGTTGTGGTATAAGTTATCCATCAAGCAAAAAAGCTGTGAACGGGAAGATCTGCGCCCACGCATCCGGCAGAGAGAGTCGGCCACCGGCTGCAAGCCGACTTGGGATGTACCGCAGTGTTCGCCCGGGAGCTGCCGCGAGGAAATGCGCGGACGGATACCCTCCGTTACAGGGCAACGAGTGCGCAGGCCGCATGGTCTGCGAAGCTGGGTGGTACCACGGAAGTTCGCCTTTCGTCCCAAGACATGGGATGAAAGGTGTTTTTTATTGCACTTTATCCCAATAAACAACTCTCAAAAGGAGGAAGCGATACACATGAAAGAAAAACTGGAACAGCTGCTGGCCGAGGGCAAGCAGCGCATCGCCTCCGTCGCCACCGAGACGGAGCTTCAGGACATCAAGGCCGCGCTGCTGGGCAAGCAGGGCAGCCTGACGGAGCTGATGAAGGAGCTGCCCAAGCTGGATGTGGCTCTGCGTCCGGAGATGGGCAAGGCCGTCAATCAGGTGAAGGGGCAGCTGTCCGCCCTGCTGGACGCGCGGCGTGACGAGCTGAAGATGAAGGCCTCCGAGGTGGATCCCGACTTCGACATCTCCGTGCCGGGCACCATGCCCCTCAGCGGCGGCCTGCACCCCATCACCCAGATGTGCTACGACCTGAATGACGCCTTCCGTTCCATGGGCTTTGAGATCTTTGAGGAGGATGACATCACCAGCGAGCTCTACGGCTTCGACAACCTGAACTTCCCCCCCAACCATCCCGCCCGCGAGAGCATGGACACCTACTGGCTGGCCGGCCACGACAAGGGCGAGTGCTGGGACAAGCTGTGCCTGCGTCCCCACCTGACCGGCGGCTCCGTCCGCTATCTCCAGACCCACAAGGCCCCCTACCGCTTCGTGTATCCCGGCAAGGTCTACCGCAACGAGACCACCGACGCCCGGCACGAGCGTGCCTTCTTCCAGTATGAGGCGCTGATCGTGGACAAGGACTTCACCTTTGCCTCCGGCAAGGTGATGATCAAGAGCATCCTCTCCAAGGTGTTCGGCCGGGATGTACCGGTGCGCATGCGGGCGGGCTTCTTCCCCTTCGTAGAGCCGGGCTTCGAGATCGACATGGGCTGCCTGGTGTGCGGCGGCAAGGGCTGCAGCGTGTGCAAGCATGTGGGCTGGATCGAGGTCATGCCCGGCGGCACGCCCCATCCCAACGTACTGAAGGCCGCCGGCCTCGATCCCAATGAGTACACCGGCTTCTATGTGAACATCGGCCTTGACCGTCTGGTGATGATGCGCTACGGCGTGGACGACGTCCGTCTGTTCCACAGCGCCGATCTGCGCTTCCTGGAACAGTTCCGCTGATAAGGGAGGGTACACGACATGAAAGTATCTTTGAATTGGATCCGCGATTACGTCCAGCTGCCGGCTGACGCCGACCTGAAAAAGCTGGCCTACGACCTGACCATGTCCACCGTGGAGGTGGAGGACGCCACCGATCTGGGCGCGTCCTTCCACGACATGGTGGTGGGCGTTATCAACACCATCGAGCAGCACCCCAACGCCGACAAGCTGAAGGTGTGCAAGACCGATATCGGCGGCCGTGTGGAGGACATTGTCTGCGGCGGCAGCAATCTCCGCGAGGGCATGAAAGTAGCTGTGGCCCTGCCCGGCGCCATGTGCAAGTGGCACGGCGAGGGCGACCTGGTGGAGATCAAGAAGAGCAAGCTCCGCGGCGTGGACAGCTACGGCATGATCTGCGGCGCCGTGGAGATCGGCCTTGCCGACCTGTTCCCCACGAAAGAGGAAGCGCATATCCTCGACCTGAGCGACTTTGACGCGCCCGCCGGCACACCGCTGGCCGATGCGCTGGATCTGAACGACATCATCCTGGAGATTGACAACAAGTCCATGACCAACCGCCCCGACCTGTGGGGACACTACGGCATCGCCCGCGAGATCGCGGCGCTGTACGACCTGCCTATGGTGGAGTTCCCCCACTTCGACCGGAACGTGGAGAACACCTCCGGGTTCCACGTCACCGTGGAGGACGCGGAGCGCTGCCCGCGGTATCTGTCCGCCCAGATCGAGGGGCTGAGCGTCAAGCCCGCGCCCTACCAGATGCAGAGCCGTATCTGGAAGGTGGGCATGCGCCCCATCAACGCGCTGGTGGATATCACCAACTACGTGATGCTGGCCACCGGACAGCCCACCCACGCCTTCGACTCCGATCATATCGCCGGTCACGTGATCGTGCGCCGCGCCGGTGAGGGCGAGAAGCTGCTGCTGCTCAACGGCAAGGAGCTGGCGCTGTCCGGCGACGATCTGGTCATCGCTGACGACGCGGGCGTGGTGGGTCTGGCAGGCGTCATGGGCGGCGCCAAGGATTCCATTCTGCCGGAGACGGATAAGGTCATTCTGGAGGTAGCCAACTTCGATGCCAAGGGCATCCGCCGCACTGCTCTGCGGTACGACAACCGCACCGAGGCCTCCGCCCGGTACGAAAAGGCCATCGACCCGGAGCGCTGCGATCAGGCCTTCGACCTGTCCATGCAGCTGCTGGGACAGCTATACCCGGAAATGAAGGTCACCGGTCTGGTGGACGAGTATCCCCAACACTTGAAGCAGGCGGAGATCGACGTGCCGCTCAGCTGGCTGGAGCGCCGGCTGGGTAAGCGCCTGTCCCCGGATGAGATCAAGCACAAAATGGAGCTGCTGGGCTATGGCATCGCCTTCAGCGGCGACAACATGCACGTTGTGGTTCCCACATGGCGCTCCACCGGCGATGTGTCCATCCAGGCGGACATCATGGAGGAGGTCGCCCGGATGTACGGCTACGAGAACTTCGAGGCCGAGCCCATCACCACCACCTTCGACGGTGCCATCAACCAGCTGGATAAAGACCTGGAGCGGCGCATCAAGGAGTATCTGGCCATCCGCTGCGGCATGCAGGAGATCTTCACCTATCCGTGGATGGAGGAATCCTACGTCAACGCGGTGCTGCAGAGCACGGAGGGCATTCTGTCCCTGTCCACGCCGCCGTCTCCCGCCGAGCGGTTCGTGCGCTCCTCCCTGCTGCCCAACCTGTGCAAGGCCGTGGTGAAGAACGAGCGCTACTTCGACGAGTTCTCCATTTTCGAGACGGCGCAGGTGTTCCGCGACGAGAACTACACCTCCCCCTACGATCCCCGCGAGAAGCTGCCCTCCCAGCGCAAGAACGTGGCGGGCGCCTTCGCCACCACCGACAAGGATATCACCGCCCTGTTCCGCAAGGCCAAGGGCGTGGTGGAGATGATGGCGCGCTACGTCCACATGGAGGCTCTGACCTTCAAGCAGGCCGAAAAGCCCGTCTGGGCCGACAACGTGGTCTGGCTGAACATCTACCGCGGTGACGAGAAGGTAGGCGACCTGGCCCTGCTGGCCAAGAAGGTCTCCATGGCCTGCGGCATCAAGAACATGAACGTAATGCTGTTCCAGCTGGATCAGGACTCTTTGGTCCCCCTGAAGTCCCGCACCAACACCTTCACCCACCTGGCCGAGTATCCCATGACCGACTACGACATCTCCCTGCTGGTGGATGGTTCCGTCCAGTGGAAGGACGTGGCCCAGACCGTCCGCGGCATCAAGAGTGAGCTGCTCCACGGTGCGGCCTTCGTAGATGAGTACCGCGGCAAGCAGGTCCCGGCAGGCAAGAAGTCCCTGACGCTGCGCCTGGCCATCGGCTCCAAGGATAAGACCCTGACCTCCGCCGAGATCGAGGAGGTCACCTCCGGCGTGCTCAACAAGATCGCCAAGCGCTTCGGTGCGGAGCTGCGCCGCTGATCCCGCGCAGATTTCCCCCTGTACCGCGCACTTTTTCCCCTTTACAGTTCCGGGAAAAGAGCGTATACTAAAAGCGATATTGAGAAAATGAGAAAGGCGGTGCCCACATGGACGAATTTACCCGTAAGTTCAACGCGGCAGAGGATAAGGAGCAGCAGGTACACCACATCCTCACCTCCGTCTACGAATCACTCAAGGAGAAGGGCTATGATCCCATCAATCAGATCGTGGGCTACATTCTCTCCGAGGATCCTACCTACATCACCAACCACAACTCCGCCCGGTCCCTGATCTGCAAGATCGACCGGGACGAGCTGCTGCAGGTTCTGGTGAAGAGCTATCTGGAGCTGTAAGCGTACCGCTGTAAGGGGCTGCCGTGCAGAAGCGCGGCAGCCCCTTTTTCCTTTGCGGCACAAAGTCCCATATTTTTCCTGCCGCGCCTGCGTTGACAGCCCCGTCCAAATGTGTTACAATTTGGTTACAAAAATTTTCGGAGGTATCATCATGGCTGAAAACAAAAAGCCCGAAGGGCTTATCTATAAGAACCACCCCCTGCGCCGCGTAGACAATTTTATCTACTACGGCAGCATGGCAGACAAGTACATCGTCCTCCTGCAGATTCTCGACACCGTCAAGGAGCAGGACATGGACGTGGCCAAGCGTGTATCCGTCCAGCTTCAGCTGACCGACCCGGATCTCAAGTCCCGGGACCGCGTGGTCAAGAAATCCGAGAAGGACAGCCTCTATGCCGCCATGGATGTGGGCTGCATCTGGCTGGAGCGTGCCCTCGCCGGCAAGCTGTAAGCCATGAAGCGTATTTTTTCCGCACTGGCAGTGGCTCTGGCCACGCTGTTGGTCATCGGCGGTGACGCGGTGGTCAACTTCGGCGGTGCCGCCGCCAGCATGACCGACGCCGCCCCCGCCGTGCCCCTGACCGTTGCCTCCGTCTCCGCCCTGCCCACCGGCACCACTGAGCCCTCTCCCGAGACAGCACTGTTCTCCGGCCTGCTGGGCGCAGCGGCGCTGACGGCCCATCCCGGCGGCGAGACCGCCGAGGATGCCCTGCTCAACAACGAGGACGCCGCCAAGGCTGCTGCCGCACAGGCCGCCGAGGAAGAACCGCCCCAGGAGACGCCCGAGGCCGACGAGGCGCCCGTCTCCACCGCCGTTCAGGCACTGGGCGTGATCTCCGGCACCGGCGTCCGTATGCGCAGCGGCGCAGGCACCGGCTATGACATCCTCAAGACCCTGGACAAGGGCGCCGTTATCGAGCTCACCGCCCAGGAGGGTGACTGGTACCGTATCTCCTTCGACGGCAAGCGCGGCTATGTGGCTGCCCAGTATGTCACCCGCTACGACACCGCCTCCGGCCTTAACGGCGCCGGACGTGTCACCGCGGACGTGCTGAACATCCGTACCGCCGCCAAAAGCGGCAGCACCTCTCTGGGCACCGTATCTCAGGGCACGGTCATTGCCGTCACCGGCATTGAGTCCGGCGGCTGGTTCGCCGTTACCTACAACGGCATCAGCGGCTACGTGGCCTCGCAGTACGTGCTGATCTGCCCCACCTCCGCCCTGACCGGCACGGCGGACAAGCCCGCCGAGAATACAACGACCGAAGGGTCTCCCGCCGAAGCACCTGCCGAGACCCCGGCAACGCCGGCCGCCTCCGCCTCCGGCAGCAGCATCGTCTCCATCGCCCAGCAGTATCTGGGCGTGCCCTACGTCTACGGCGGTTCCTCTGCCAGCGGCTTCGACTGCTCCGGCTTCACCATGTATGTCTTCGCCCAGGTGGGCATCAAGCTGCCCCACGGCGCCACCAGCCAGCTCAGCTACGGCACCGAGGTCTCCCGCAGCGATCTGCAGCCCGGCGATCTGGTATTCTTCCAGGACTACGGCTATACCGCCTCCCATGTGGGCATCTATATCGGCGGCGACCAGTTCATCCACGCCTCGTCCTCCTACTACAACGGGCACTGCGTGGTGATCACCTCCCTGTCCGAGGCGTACTACAACAACCACTACCTCACCGCGCGGCGGCACTGATACAGACAAAACACCCACGGCTGAAGCCGTGGGTGTTCTTTTTTACAGCGCCGCCCGTTCCGAAAGCGGGCTGCATATGGTGTTCTGCAATGGACTTGTACACCGCGCCGAAGCCGCATCGCGTCACTCCGCGCTGCCGTCCGCGCTTTCGCCCTCTGCCGCCTTCTGCGCCGCGGCGATATTCACATACAGCTCCTCCGGCTTGTGGGGATGCAGCTTGATGTTGTACAGCAGCATAAACGCCGACACCAGCACCATCACCAGGCTCAGCGCCTGGCTGACGCGGATGGGCTCGCCGCCGATGGTCCAGTTGAACAGGTACAGGCTGTCGGTCCGCAGCCCCTCGACCCAGAACCGTCCGATACCGTACCACAGGAAGTAGAACCATGTGTTCTCACCGTCAAAGCGGCGTCCCTTCGCCACGATAAAGACGATCAGCAGCAGTCCGATCACGTTCCACAGGCTCTCGTACAGGAACGTAGGATGCACCTCCACCAGCGTCCCCGCGGTGGTGGTCAGCTGCATCCGCCAGGGCAGCGTCGTCTCCGCGCCGAAGGCCTCCCGGTTCATGAAGTTGCCCCAGCGGCCCACCGCCTGCCCGATCAGGAAACCCATCACGATCAGGTCCGTCAGCGCCCCCAGCTTGAAGCCCCGCTTTTTGCTGAGCACAAGGCACACCAGCACCGCCGCGATCACGCCGCCGTAGATGGCCAGCCCGCCGTCCCATATTGCCACGGACTCCGCCCAGTCGAAGGATCCGTCCGCTTTTTTGAATCTGTCCAGATAGAACAGCACATAGTACAGCCGCGCGCCCACGATGGCCAGCGGCACGCCCCACAGCACGCCGTCCATAAGGTCGTCCTCTTTGATGCCGTACCTCTCCTTCTGCTTCACGCAGAAGGCCAGCGCCGCCAGCACCCCCAGTGCAATGAGGATACCGTACCAGTAGATGGCCTTGCCGCCGATGTGGAACGCCGTGGACGAGGCGGTAAACGCCCAGTCCCCGAAAAGCCCCGGAAACCGAATGGGGCTGTCTGTCATGATGCTCATACTTCCTCCTCCTTGGGCGCGATCACCGAAAGCGCCATGTGGCTCCGCGTCACGTTCTCCCGCAGGAACGCCAGCACGTCCGCCGCCGTGATGCTGTCATAGATCTCCGGGAACCGGTAGGGGTCGTACCCCTGAAACCGTCCCTCCGCCATGGACACGGCGATGGACTCGAAGGAGTTCAGCTCCCGCAGCGCCGCGCCGAAGTTGGCGTTGACGATGCGCTTGTAATAGTCCTCGTCCACGCCCTCGCGCACCAGCCGCTGCGCCTCGGCCAGTATCGCCTCCGCCACGGCCTTGGGATCCTTGCTGTCGCCGCCGGCGTAGGCGTAGGCCGCGCCGGGCAGGATGTCAAACGCCGCGCCGAAGGAGCCGTTGATCAGCCCCTGGCTGTACAGCCGGGCGTACAGCGGGCTGGACTCGCCCATGAGCACGTCGCAGGCCAGCTCGCCTATGGCGGCGGACCGGTGCTGCTCCTCTCCCCCGTGCTGGGGCGGGCACTTGAAGCCCACCAGAAACGAGGGCATGGACACCTCCATGTGCTCCTCCGCATAGGCTCGCGCCGCCTCGGTGGGCTCCTCCGCGCCGTAGTCCCGCTCGATCAGCTCGCCGCTGTCCTTGGGCAGCACCCGCCGGGCGATGTCCAGCACCTGCTGCGGCTCCACATCGCCCACCACCACAAGGCACATGTTGGCCGGGGTGTAGAACGCCCTGTGGCAGTCGTACAGCGTCTGCGCCGTGATCTCGCGGATGCTCTCCACGCTGCCGGCCACCGGCGTCCGCGCGGGGCTGCTGCGGTACAGCGCCTGCATCATCTGCTTGTACACCTGCCACTCGGGGTTGTCCTCGATCATGCCGATCTCCTGGCCGATGATGCCCTGTTCCTTCTCCACGCTCTCATCGGTGAAATAGGGCACAGACACGAAGGACAGCAGTATCTCCAGATTTTCGTAAAACTTCTCCGTAGAGTCAAAATAGTAGCACGTAATGGCGTTGGAGGTGAAAGCATTGGGCTCCGCGCCGTTTTTCGCCAGCTCCTGCAGGGCGTTGCCGTCCTTCGTGTCGAACATCTTGTGCTCCAGATAGTGGGCGATGCCCGCCGGAGTGTCCAGCCACTGTCCGTTCAGCTCAAAGCGCATATCCATGCCGCCGTAACGGGTGGCAAACAGCGCGTACTTTCGGGAAAAGCCCTGCTTCGGCACGATGCACACCGGCAGTCCGTTGTCCAGCGTCTCCCATATCACTTCCTCGCCGATGCGGGGATACAGCTTCTTGTCCATGTTACGCATCCTCCTTTCCCCGCAGGAAGTACACCGTATCCGGCTTCACCGTCTGTGCCGCCGCCACGATGCGCTCCTTTGTCACCTGCTCCAGCGCCGCGGCCAGCTCCTCCGGTGTCTCCTCGACCCCAGCCGCGATCTGGCCCAGATAGAAATTCTCCAGCGCACCCTGAGAGTCCGACAGTGACAGCAGCGACGCACGGATGGCCTGCAGAGCACCCTCCTGCTCCCAGTCCTCCCAATCGCCCTGCTGCACCGCCTGCAGCTGGCGGCCGATCTCCGCCTCCGCCCGTTCAAAGTCCGCGGTCTCCACGCCGCTGGACACGGTCAGAATGTTCTTGCTGCGGGCATAGCTGCTGGAGGCATAGTAGCACAGGCTCAGCCTCTCCCGCACGTTCAAAAACAGCTTGGAGTTGCTGGTGCCGCCGAAAATCAGATTTGCCAGCACCATGGCCGGATAGTCGTCGCTGCTGCAGCGGTAGCCCATGGCCAGCTTGCCCTGGGTCACGTCCATCGTCTCCACGATCCGCCGGGGCGTATCCGGTGCCTGTATGCGCTGCACCTCCGGCAGCGCCGTCTGGGCGCCGCGGGGCAGCGCCGCCAGCGCCGTGAGCACTGCGTCCTCCACACGCTGCGCCTCCGCGCTGCCGCAGTAGATGACCTCCACCCGGCTGGACGCCATCAGCGCCTGCCCATGGACATACAGTGACTGGTTGGTGATACGCCCGGCCGTCTCCTCGTCTCCCAGGCGCAGCACGCTGTACGGCTCGCCGGCGCACATCTCCTGCATGAGCCGGATATCCGCCCAGTCACGCTTGTCGTTCTTCAGGCCCCGAATGGCGTCGATCAGGTTGGCCTTTTCGCTCTCCACATAGCTGCTCAGAAAACGTCCCCCGTGGGTCACAGGGTCCAGCAGCAGCTCGCCAAGCATCGCCGACACAGGCTCCAGCAGCTTCTCGCCGTGGGGCGTGAAGGCGTCGTCGATAAAGCCGGCAGCAAAACCCACACACTGGCGCTCGCCCTTTTTGCGGACGGTATAGTCGATATTGGCGCCGTACAGCGTATCCAGCGCGGCGGACAGGCTCTCCATATCCGGGCAGCGGACGGTACCCCGCCGCAGCACAGCGGGCAGCAGCGCGTTGGCCGCCGCTGTCTCCCTCTGCAAAGGCGCGATCAGCTGCACGGTCATGCGGCTGGTTTTGAAGCGTTGTGCGGGCAGATACGTCAGAAATACATCCTGCATGATCTCCCGTCGATTATCAAACATAGTCACTACCTCCGGTACAAATACGCATTCATCATATAGTATACACCAAACTTCTCCAAAAGAAAAGAGGGCGTTTTTCAAAAGACACAAGTATCCCCCGGCGAAGCCGGGGGATACTCACATATTCTTCCTGATGCTGCTCAGTGCTGTCTTTTCCAGTCGTGACACCTGCGCCTGTGAGATGCCGATCTCGCTGCTGACCTCCATCTGCGTCTTCCCCTGGCAGAACCGCAGCGCCAGTATGCTCCGCTGCCGCGGGTCCAACCGGGCTATGGCGTCCTTCAGCGCGATGCGGTCCAGCCAGCCCTCGTCGGTGTTCTTCTCGTCCCGCACCTGGTCCATGACGCAGACCGTGTCGGTGCCGTCATGAAAAACCGGCTCGAACAGCGAGAC
>OKTX01001073.1_pt1 | contig 10751 bp, 11 predicted proteins | sample 1606261 | NCBI WGS metagenome assembly OKTX01 (sample SAMEA3879543, study PRJEB24766) | human gut metagenome | biome: human-associated habitat; feature: feces | place: USA | collected 1985/1987 | reverse complement strand
CTCGACCTCCAGCGTGACAGGCTGGCGTTCTAACCAACTGAACTACTTGGCCATGCGTGGTGGGAACAACTGGACTCGAACCAGTGACCCCCTGCTTGTAAGGCAGGTGCTCTAACCAGCTGAGCTATGCTCCCGTACCTGTCGTTCAAACGACAAGGCATATTATAACGTTCCCATCCGCATCTGTCAACAAAAATTTTTCAATTTTTGTCCTTTTCCTTACATATTTTTCAGCAGGCCCTTCAGGTCCTCCGCCGAGAAGTCGTACACCGCGTCACAGAACTGGCACGTCAGCTGGCAGCCGCCCTGCTCGGAGAGCATCTGCTCCAGCTCGTTCCGGCCCAGGGAGATCAGCGCCCGTTCCACCCGTTCCCGGCTGCAATAGCACTTGTAGGATACCGGGCATGTCTCCAGTATCTTCAGGTCAAAGTCGCTCATCACATCCCGCAGCAGCTGTTCCGGGTCGTCGTTTTTGTCCAGCAGCGCCGAAACCGGCCCCGCGGCCATGATGCCGCCCTCCACCTTGGTGATGACGTCCTCCCCCGCGCCGGGCATCAACTGGATAAGATATCCGCCGGCGGCCTTGACGCTCTGGTCCCGGTCCACCAGTACGCCCAGGGCACAGGCGGTGGGGATCTGCTCCGATTCCACGAAATAGCCCGCCACGTCCTCGGCGATCTCGCCGCCCAGCAGATCGATGGTGCCCACATAGGGCTCCTTCATGTGCAGGTCCTTGATGACCGTCAATGTGCCCTCATGACCCACGGCCGCGCCCACGTCCAGCTTGCCGTCCGGCCGCAGAGGCAGGTCCACATGGGGGTTGGTCACGTAGCCCCGCACGTTGCCCTCGTTGTCGCTGACGGCCAGCACCGTGCCCAGCGGACCGCCGCCCTTGAATTGCAGCGTCAGGCTGGCGCCGTCGCTTTTCAGTGCGTTGCCCATCATGGACGCCGCCGCCAGTGTGCGACCCAGCGCCGCCGTGGCCACAGGCAGCGTCTTGTGTATCTGCCGGGCGCGCTCCGTCAGGCCACGGCTGCAAATGGCCGCCGCCTGCACCATGCCGTCGGTGGAAATAGCTCTTACGATACGATCTGCCATAGATATAACCCTCTTTCGCCTCACACGCCCCGCCCAAAAGGGCGGGGCGCGGTCATTTCTTTTGATCCGCCCGAATACCGGGCCGCTTTATTTGCGGACACAGCTGATGTAGACCCGTTGCTCATCCGCACGGGGTCGGCGCATACGCATATCGCCGTAGACCCGAGCATCGCCAAAGCCCGCCGCTGCCAGCCAGGCGGTCAGTTCCTCCACAGAGTAGGCCCGCTGCCGGTGCACCTCCGCACTGCGGCGCCATGCGCCGTCGCCGCGGCGGCGGAACAGGTCCATGTAGTAGGTACAAAGGCCCCTGTGGTACTCCGTCCGCCACACGCAGTAGGTATCCTCCGTCTCATCCAGGAATACCTGACCGTCCAGCGCCGCCAGCTTAGCCGCGGTGTTCACGTCGAACACCAGCATCCCGCCGGGGGCCACAAACAGGTGCAGCCGCTGGAACGTCCGCTGTACGTCCTTTGGGTCCGTCAGGTAGTTGAGACTGTCCAGACAGCACACCGCCGCGTCCACCGTGCCGTACAGATCCAGCTTCGGCATGGACTGGTGCAGGAAAACAGGCGGCACGCCCGCCGCCTGCCCGCCCTTGCTCATGGCTGCCGCCAGCATGTCCTCGCTGCCGTCCACGCCGATGACCTCGTAGCCCTGCTGCGTCAGCAGCCAGCTCATGGTCCCGGTGCCGCAGGCCAGGTCCAGCACCAGCTTCACCGGGATACGGCTGCGGCACAGCAGCTTCTCGATGAAATCCAGCCGCTTTCCATAGCCCACATCCTCGGTCAGCGCGTCATATGAACCGGCCAGCGCCTCGTAGCAGCTCATTTCTTCTCTTTCTCCTTCATCTTCTCCAGCACGCTCTCATACCCGCCGTTGCCGTAGATCAAGCTGCGGTTCACTCGGCTGATGGTAGCGCTGGATGCGCCGGTGCGTTCCAGAATGTCGTTGTAGATCATCCCGTCATTCAGCAGCGTAGCTACCTCGTAGCGCTGCTCCATGCTCCGCAACTCAGACACCGTGCACAGATCCTGGAAGAAGTTATAGCACTCCTCCTCCGTCTCCAGCATCAGAATGGCCTTATACAGCCGGTCATTCTTTTCTTTCTTTCCGATCTTGGACTTTGCGGTTCGAACCATGATCGTCTCTCCTTCTTTCTCCCTTTTCGGGTACTGATGCCAGTATAGCATTTTAGTCCGCGAAAGTAAACCACCTTATTAAAAATATTTTTGTCGACTAAAGCTGTAAAGCGTCACAGCATCTGCTGCCTGTGTGCCATCAGCTCATCGATAAACACCTTGGCCGCCAGCGGCAGGGTGCGGCGGTCCTTGGTGACCAACAGCCAGTGTCCGGATGATGGGCGGATCAATGGACAGCTCCCGTTCCAGCGAGGTCATCATCTGGCTCAATGCGGGCTGGGTGTAGCCCAATAACTCCGCCGCCTTGGTAAAGCTGCCCACCTCCGCCACCTTCAAAAACGCTTTGTATCGATGCATGCTCAAATAGCATTTCTGCATGTTCATATAATGAACATCAATTTTACTTATTTATAAGTTAAGCATATAATGAGGTCACCAAAAAGTCCAGGAGATGGTAACGATAGGGAAAAACGAGTTTGCCCCCGGCGCGAAGGCCGCGCTGTACTCCGAAGCGGAGTTCCATGTATAAACCATACATCACCATGTCTTTCTCTCCCCCCAAAAAGGCAGCGGCGGACGCTTCGCGTCCGCCGCTGTCTTTTTCACGTATTCACGCCTCCGTCTTGCCGTGCAGCTTCTTTTGCAGCCAGTCCTTGCCGTCCACATAGCGGGACACGATGAAGGACACCACATAGTCGCCTGCGGCGTTGACCATGGTGGCCGGGGGATCCACCAGATTGCCGATAGCCAGCGCGATGGGATAGGCGATGGCCAGATGGTCGGGGAAGAAGATGGTGCACACCACCAGCTCGCCGGTGCCGCCGCCGCCGGGGATGCCGCTCATGGCCACGGAGGAGAACACCGCCACGATGATGGCCAGGATCGCCTTATCCGTGGAGAAGTCCAGGCCGAACACACCGAACAGGAACGCCACCTTGATGATGGCGGACATGGCAGAGCCGTCCATGTGCATGGTGGCGCCCAGCGGCAGCACGATGTCGCTGACGTCCTTGCTGATGCCGGATTCCTCCGCCACCTCCATGTTGGTAGGGATGGTAGCCACGCTGGAGCAGGTGCCGAAGGACACCGCCGCCGGGCGGAACAGCTTGGAGAGCATCAGCTTTGCGCCGCCCTTGCCGCCGCCGAACCGGGCATAGAGGGGGAAGAAGATGAACATGTAGGCGAAGCTCATGACATAGTAAATAATGAGCGTGCGGCTGTAATCCTTCACCAGCTCAGGCCCGTAGGTGGCCACCAGGTTGGCGAAGAAGCCGAAGAAGCCGATGGGCGCATAGAAGGTGATGAGCTTCACTGTCTTCATGATGCAGCCCGTGATATCCTCCAGAAGCTTTGCGGTCCTTGTCTCCGGGCCGCCGTTCATCTGGATGCCGAAGCCGAACAGCACCGCCGCCACGATCAGGGGCAGGATGGCGCGGCGGCTCAGCAGCTCCGCGAAGTCGGGCTTCGTAAAGAAGTTTACGATCATGTCGCCGAAGCCCAGCGCCTCGCCGACCTCGCCCTCCACGATGGTATAGCTGCCGTCCACCAGGGGAACGATGCGGCAGACGATGTACATCAGCACACCGGCGATGGCGGCGGTGACAAGGAACGTGGCGATGGTCACGCCCATGATCTTGCCGGCGCGCTTCACGCTCTTCATATTGGCGATGGCGGAGGCAATGGAGCAGAACACCATAGGCACCACCACGCAGAACATCATATTGATGAACAGCGTACCCAAAAACTCGATCTTGCTGCCGAAACTGGGCGCAAACGCGCCTACCAGGCAGCCTGCCACGATGCCGGCAAGCATACACAGAATAAACCAGTAGTTCTTCAGAAATTTTTTCATAGTGACCTCCCACTCTCTCAAATGAAGTCTTACAGTCCCTATTATACGGGCATTTTTCGCAAAGTAAATCAGAATTCCTGCGTTGTTATTTGCAAATCATGCTGTTTTCCTTTGGTATCCGCCGAAGGCCCATGGCCAAACTGCTTTTTATAGGCCCGAGAAAAGGTAGAGTAATCCTGATACCCCGCCTGTGCCGCCGCCTCCGCCGGGGTGCAGCCCTGGCCCAACAGCTGCCGGGCCAGCAGCAGCCGTTTCTCTGTCAGGTATCCATGCACGGAATACCCCGTCTCCTGCCGGAACCGGCGCATCATGTGGTACTTGCTGATATAAAACCGCGCGGCCAATTCATCAATGGTCAGTGGATCGGCCAGGTGCAGGTTCAGGTATTGCAGCAGTGACACCACCTTGCTGTCGCCGCCGGCGGCGCCTACCCGGTGGCCGCCCCGGACCACCCGGTTCACCTCCACCATCAGCTCCGTAAACTGCGCCTGCGCCAGCAGCGCTGCCCCGTAGCCGCCCTGCCGTACCGTCTCCGCCAATGCCTGGAACAGCGGCCACCCGGCTGCCGCCCTCGTCCCGGTATACATATTGAAATGTCTCCTGTGCCTGTCGGAAGCACTCGGATGGATCGCAGTCCCCCACCGTCAGTGCGCGCAGATAGTCCGGTGCGATATACAGGATCATCCTCTCATAGTAATCCCCCGTCTCCACCACCGGCCGGTGGATGCTCCCGCTGCCCACCAGCACGAAATCCCCCGGCGCCAGCTCATACCGTTCCCCCTCCACCGCGTAGCCAGCTCTGCCGGCCAGCAAAATGATGATCTTGTGGAACGTATGGTAGTGATATTCGATATATTCCCCCCGCCCGTCCGCCAGATGAAACAACCGAAACGGCTCCTTCAGGTATCCCCTCGCCTCATATTGCAATGGTTCCATGTGCTCACCTCCGCACTTTTTGCCGTTATTATAGCACTTGCTATGCAAATATTGCAAGTTTCCTTTTCAATTATAACCATTCTGAAAATTTTGTTTCCATTTTGTAATTTTTGTGTAGCTTTTTTGATAGACTTGTGCTATGATACTTCATGTTAGATGTCGGGGGAGCCATTTCCCCGCCGACTGACGGTGTATGCCGGGAGCCTTACCCCGGCAGATCCTATGCGAACGGAAGGTAATATCCCATGCTTGGAAAACAGATCGCAGCGCTGAGCCTTTCCGGCCTGCTGCTTTTCTCCGGCGCTGTCACCGCCGCTAACGCGGACGAGGCCACGCCCATCGACACCACCGGCTACGCCGCCGCGGCCGAGGTCCTGGCGGGCAACGGCGTGGCATCCAGCGCCGCTACCGCTATGCAGACCGGCAGCGGCCTGCGCCTGGCCCAGGCCTCCGGCCTGCTGGACGGCGGCGAGACGCCTACCCTCAATCAACTGGCCGCCCAGGCCCTGCTGCAGGAAACGGCTGCCCTGGAAAAGCAGAACTTTCTGGCAGAGTATGACGGCGTTCTGGTAGACTGCGGCTCCTATCTCTCCCTGCGCGCCGAGCCGGACACCTCTGCCGATCGCCTTCGCATCATCTTTGACGGCAAGGCAGCCCAGCTGCTGGACGTTACCGATGACGGTGAATGGTACAAGGTCACCTATGGTACCGACACCGGATACGTTCTGGCCGAGTACTGCCAGCCCGTGCACTACGCGGACTATGAGGGCACCGCCGCCACCAATACATTGCTGGAAGATGTCATTTCTCAGGCGTACACATATCTGGGCACCCCCTACCGCTACGGCGGCACCAGCTACAGCGGCATCGACTGCTCCGGCTTCACCATGAAGGTCTTTGGTGCTTTCGGCATCAGCCTTCCCCACGGCGCCACCAGTCAGTATTATATGTGCCGCGGCGTCACCACGGAGGAACGTGCCCCCGGCGACCTGGTGTTCTTTGCCACCGGCGGCAGCGGTATCGGCCATGTAGGCATCTACCTGGGCAACGGGCAGTTCATCCACGCCAGCACCTCCAGCGGTGTCATCATCAGCTCCCTGTACGAGAGCTACTACGCCCGCACCTACCTGTATGCCGCACGGCTCATCGAAATGTAAACACGGCAACTTCTTCATGACCCTCTTTTTGGATCCGAAAGCGCCAGCCAAAAGGCTGGCGCTTTCGCTTTTTCTTCCTGCATTCCGTATATTTGCATATTTATTCAATTATGCGATTGGCGCATACAGCAATATACACAGTCATCTTTCCTTTGCTCCCCAGTTTATCATGTGCTTTTTGTACAAATTTACATTTCGTACGGATTTTTATACAAATTCATGTTGACATTTATTCACGCCAGGTGTATAGTAGCCACTGTCAGGAGGGGAACCTCCAATATGACCGTCTATATTCCGGTTCCCGGTATAGGACCATACATGTTTTGAAAGGAAGTAAGTAACATGAAAAAGTTTATGGCAATGCTGCTGACGCTGGTCATGGCGCTGAGCCTGGTGGCCTGCGGCCAGAAGGCTGACGACACCAAGAAGGATGACGCCTCCGACACCGACGATTCTCTGGTGGTTCTGGAGAATGTGGTGGATTGGGGCGAGACGGAGCCCTACCGTGTCCTGGTGCAGAAGGGCGACCCCAAGGGTCTGCTGGAGGGCATCAACAAGGCCATCGCCGAGCTGACCGCCAACGACGGCGCGCTCATCAAGGAGATCGAGAACAAGGTCGCCTCTCAGGAGACGTACACCCCCGATTCCGTGTCCTCCGATCTGGCTGCCGCCGATAAGGATGCCGCTGCCAGCGACAAGCCCGTTCTGGTCATGGGCACCAGCCCCGACTATCCCCCCTACGAGTTCTTCGCTGATGCCGCTATGACCGAGTACGCCGGCATCGACGTGGAAGTGGGCAAGTACATCGCCGAGTCCATGGGTATGGAGCTGCAGATCGAGTCCATGAACTTCGATAACCTGGTGACCTCCCTGAGCAACGGCGACTTCGACATGGTGCTGGCCGCCTGCGAGTACACCGAGGAGCGTGCCAAGGCCTGTGACTTCTCCGATCCCTACTACACCGATCTGCCTCCCGTCATTCTGGTGAAGGCTTCCGACGCCGACAAGTACAAGACCGTTGACGACATCAACCAGGCCTCCGTCATCATCGGCGCCCAGAAGAACACCACCAAGGCCATGGCTGCCGCCGACATGTTCCCCGATGCTGCCAACGGCATGGTTCTGGAGTCTCTGGTCCCCACTCTGGTCACTGAGCTGAAGAACGGCACCATCGACCTGCTGGTGCTGGACGGCAACGTGGGTCTGAGCTACGTGGGCTGATAACCCCGCCAACTACCGCAAACGTGCAAAGCCCCGGCTTTGCACGCTTGCGCTCTGTATCAGAACTTTTGAAAGGATGTCTCGTCTATGTCGTGGAATGATCTGTTTGTCAACATGGACAACACCAACTTCTTCAACTTCTCGTTCCTGCCAAAGTACGGCTCCGCCTTTGTCCGCGGCTTTGAATACACGCTGCTGCTGGCGGTGGTGTCCGTGCTGCTGGCCGTGATCCCCGCCCTGCTGCTGGCCATGATGCGCCTGAGTAAGATCAAGCCCATCAAGTGGTTCGCCGGCGCGTATATCGCCGTGTTCCGTTCCACCCCCATGCTGGTGCAGCTGTCCATCATCTACTTCGGACTGTTCCACTACATCACCCTGCCCCGTACACTCCTGTTCGGCTTTATCGCCGTCAACCGCTTTATCCCCGGCGTGGTGGCGCTGGCGCTGAACAGCTCGGCATACGTGGCCGAGATATTCCGCGCCGGTATACTGGCCGTGGATAAGGGGCAGACCGAGGCCGCCCGCTCTCTGGGTCTCAGCAGCTGGCAGTCCATGCGTCTGGTGGTGCTGCCCCAGGCCATCAAGAACGTCCTCCCCGCTCTGGCCAACGAGGTGGTCACCATGGTGAAGGAATCCTCCATCTGCTCCGTGCTGGGCATGGCGGAGATCATGTACACCGCCCAGACCGTCTCCGGCAACAGCTACATCACGCTGGCGCCCTACGTGCTGGCCGCGCTGGTCTACTTCTGCATCAACTACCCCGCCTCCAAAGCGATCGAGGCCATAGAAAGGAGAATGCGCCGTGGCGACAAGCAGTAAAGTTCTCATCTCCGTAAAGCACCTGGTCAAGGAATACAACCACGGCACCGTTCACGCATTGGACGGCTGCGATCTGGATATCCACAAGGGTGAAGTGGTGGCCATCATCGGCCCCTCCGGCTCCGGCAAGTCCACGCTGCTCCGCAGCCTGAACCTGCTGGAGGAGCCCACCTCCGGCGCAATCTACTTCGACGGTGTGGACCTGGCCAGCAAGCAGGTGAACATCGATCAGCACCGTCAGAAGATGGGCATGGTGTTCCAGCACTTCAACCTGTTTCCCCACAAGACGGTGCTGCAGAACATCACACTGGCACCCATCACCCTGAAGAAAAAAACACCCGCTGAGGCCGAGACCCAGGCCCGCACCCTTCTGGAGCGCATTGGCCTGTCCGACAAGGCCAACGAGTATCCCAATATGCTCTCCGGCGGTCAGAAGCAGCGTATCGCCATCGTGCGCTCGCTGATGATGGACCCCGAGGTCATGCTCTTCGACGAGCCGACCAGCGCCCTCGACCCCGAGATGATCGGCGAGGTGCTCGACGTGATGAAGGACCTCGCCGAGAGCGGCATGACGATGATCGTCGTGACGCACGAGATGCGCTTCGCACGCGAGGTCAGCAGCCGCACCATCTTCCTCGACGGCGGTCACATCGAGGGGGATAAGCCCTCGCACGAGCTGTTTGCTCACCCTGAGAGCCCGCGCCTCGTGAGCTTCCTCGATAAGGTCCTCTGAGCCCAATACGGAAAACAGAGCCGCAGCCGCGGCTCTGTTTTTTTCATTTTTTACGCGATCTTGCCCTTGCTTTGCAGGCGGATGCGGTCGGCGATCATGGCGATGAACTCCGAATTGGTGGGCTTGCCCTTGGTGTTTGACACCGTGTAGCCGAAGTAGCGCTGGAGCGTTTCCAAATCGCCGCGGTCCCACGCAGTCTCGATGGCGTGGCGCACGGCGCGCTCCACGCGCGAGGGCGTGGTGTTGTAGCGGCGCGCGACCTCGGGGTAGAGCACCTTGGTCACGGCGTTGATGACGTCCATATCCTGCACGGCGAGGATGATCGCTTCGCGAACATACTGATAGCCCTTGATGTGCGCCGGCACGCCGACCTCGTGGATGATGGAGGTCACAAGGCGTTCCAGCGCGACGGGGCTTTCCTCCTCCGTCTCCCCGTTCCGGACGGCCTGACGCATCCGCTCGAGCAGCGAGCCGGCCTCGCAGGGCTTTGCCATGAAGTAGGCCGCGCCCTGCTCCATTGCCTGCATCACCATCTGCTCGCGGTAGAAGGCGGAAACCAGGATCGTCTTCGGCCGTGCCGGCAGCTTTGCCATCCGGTCGAGCAGCGCGAAGCCGTCCAGCTCCGGCAGGATCACGTCTGTAATTACAAGCTGCGGTCGTTCCCGTTCGATCATCTTCCATGCCTCCGCGCCGTCCCCGGCGCTCCCCACCACGTCAAATTCACCCGTATTTTCTATCGTCTGCTGCAGCATCGTGCGGAAATTTTCGTTGGCATCCGCCAATACGACCTTGATCCTGTTCTCCATTTGCCTGTTCCTTTTCCTTCCTCCTCAATACTTTGGCTTCGACAACCGCATTCCGACGCGAATCGGATGTTTCGTTTTGCCTTGGCTATAAACTATCACATTTGGACAATGTTTTCAAGTAGATTTTTGTCGTTTAGCACAAATTTTATACGACATCGTTCGAGCTTTTTGGACTCTTAGCACAAACTTAACAGCAGGATAACATCTCCTGCCGTTAAGTCCTCCGTCAGGCGCTCGCCGCGCTTTGCGCCGTCATGCCGGAGGCGGAAAGCATATTTTCCGCGAGAATGCCATAACCTCTCTGCGGGTCGTCCAGCAGGACGTGCGTCACCGCGCCGACGAGCTTCCCATCCTGCACGATCGGGCTGCCGCTCATGCCCTGCACGATGCCGCCCGTGAGCGAGATGAGCGCCGGGTCGGTCACCCGCAGGAGCAGATTGCGCGTGGGCGCGGAGCCGCCGTAGAGCTTTTCGATCTCGATCTCATAGGCACACACCTCGTTGCCCCTGCAGTTTGCCAGAATGACCGCCTTGCCGGTGCGGACCTCCGTGCGCCGCGCGACGGGGATCGCCTCCCCGACGGCCTCCGGCCGGTTCTCCTGCGGCAAAACGCCGAATATGCCGCACTCCGTGTTCGCGTAAAGCGAGCCGAGGTCGCGCGTCAGATCAAAGTCGCCGCGCAGCTCGCCCGGCGAGCCGCTCGCGCCGCGCTTGACCGCCTTGACGCTCGCCGCCATCACGCTGCCGCGCGAGAGCGGCATGAGCTTGCCGGTGTCCACGTCCGTGATGCCGTGGCCGAGCGCCGCGAATGCGCCCGTCTGCGGGTCATAGAAGGTCACCGTGCCGATGCCCGCCATGCTGTCCCGGATCCACGCGCCGATGCAGCAGATGCCCTGTTCATTCCGTTCCGGCTCCACAGAGAGGGTCAGAGGGCTGCCCTGCCGCTTGATCTCCAGTGCCGTGGCGTCCGTTCCATTTTTTTGCAGCAGGG
>OKTX01001072.1_pt1 | contig 10752 bp, 10 predicted proteins | sample 1606261 | NCBI WGS metagenome assembly OKTX01 (sample SAMEA3879543, study PRJEB24766) | human gut metagenome | biome: human-associated habitat; feature: feces | place: USA | collected 1985/1987 | reverse complement strand
TATACTGATGGCCCCTTCCACGCCTGCCGCACGGACGATCCATGCGGCGGGAACGTTCGCTCCCCGCGGAGGAAAAGGGCGGTCTCCTCACCTGCCCGGAATTGCCCGGGAAGGTGCATGCATTTATCAAATAGATGAATTGGAGGAAAATGCATCCGGGGAAAAACCGGGCGCATACGTGCCACCGGTGGCATCAAAGAGGGTGTTCCCAAACGTGATGCATTCCGCATCCGTTTCCGCCAAACATGTGGCGTTATGATCAATGAATCCTTACTTCAGCCGGACACTCCCTCCGCGCTGGACATCTGCAACGCGGCACTCTCCAAAATAGGGGAGGCTCCGCTGGACGCGCTGATTGCCAATGAATCCACGGCATCCCGTCTCTGCGTTCTTCATTACCACCCGGCACGGAGGGAAACCCTCTGCATGGCGCGCTGGACCTTCGCCACCACGCAAACCACGCTGGACTCCGTCTCCGCTCAGGCGCCCAACTCCCTGACACCCTATCAATTCACCCTGCCTGCGGACTGCCTGCGCGTGCTGGATGTGGAATGCACGGAATGGAAAATGCAGGGAAGGCGCATCCACGCCTCCCGCGCGCCGCTGCCCATGAGCTACATAGCCGACATTGAAGACGCCGAACAATTCGATCCCCTCTTCATGGACGCGCTGGCTACCCGCCTGGCAGAAAAGCTGGCCATGCCCCTGACGGGCAACCAAAGCCTTCGCCAGAATCTTCACCAGGAATTCCATAAAATCATTCTCCCGCAGGCGGCAACCGTCAATGCGGTGCAGAGCTTCTCCAACGACTCCCACCCCCTGCTGGACCTGCTGAGGAAAATCAAGTCGCCCGCCTGCCCGGAGGAATGTGAATAACAGGAGAATAACAAGGCAGCAACATAACAACAACTTGTGAATACAAGCTCATGAAAGCCCTGGACTTCATACAGATATTCGCCTCCAACGTCCGCAGGCTGGACTTCCGCCTCAGCAGCGCCCAGGTCATCCTGGCCGTCATTGCCGGATACAGGCGCCACAGTACCATTACGGAAGCCACGCGCTTGCATCCCAATACCGTTACCAACATCCTGCAGGACCTCATTGCACAGGGATACATCAACCGCTTCGGGGACAGCCGCCCTTACGTCTACCGCCCCACCGCGGATGGGGAACAGCTTGCAGGAAACCTGCTGGATAAAAACACCCTCCCCAGCCCATGAAAGAGCCCCTGCTCAGCACGGAAGAAAAACGCCGCTGGCTGGCCCGCGTCTTCCGGGATACGGATGGAGAATACTCCCAGGCGGACAAATTCAAGGCGCTGGTGGAAGATACCAAACTGGCGGCCCTCCAGCAGGAAGAGGAGGAATTCAAACGCCAGCGGGAAGCGGGCGCCGCACCGCAGGACCCCATTCTGACCCTGCTCCAGTCCCTCCCTCCCGCAGAACTCGATCTGAACCGGCAGCCCCCGGCTGAAAAATAAACAACGAAACCCGAAAAAAAGCTCTCCAGACCAAACAAGCCTGGAGAGCTTTTCATTTTTAGGAAGAGTTACGCAAATCCGGACATAGCAAGCCTTTCCGATGTTTCAATCCACGCACTCCTTGCGGAGTGCGACTGCGCCTGACCATATACATTGTTATTCAACAGCGCAAACGATACTTTGCGCCAACCTCCCGAAGAAGGCCATCATCACCTAGCCTTCTCTTCTAAGTATTCATCTGTCAATCTTCCATTCCCAATGTATTACGCCAATCGCCGATCTCCCGGGAAATTGGTGTGAGCTTGGGGTTGGCGCAAAGGCCGTGCTCAGACAGCTTTTAAATGATCAAAGGGCCGGAAATGTCGAAACTCTTCTCCTTGCCCAATTGCTCTATTTTATGATGCCAATTGGACCCCATGTGATAAATTCTCAGGCTGTCGCTCTCGTTATCAATAATCTTAAGCAGCTTGTTCCTGATGTCAACCAATTGGGCCGGAGCCAGCTCACATTCAAACACGGAATTCTGCACTCTCTGACCGATATTTTCACAGGCGCGGGCAACTTGACGCAACCGCCGCTGCCCGGCCTTGTCATCCGTAGCTACATCATAAGTAATGAGAATATACATGGCTAAGGAGCGTTTTACTTGCCAATAAACGGAGGATAGCAGTCCAGGTCTCCGCGCAAATGACGTGCTAGCAAAAGGGCCTGGATGTGAATCAGCAATCCCTGTGTCGTCTTTTCCTGAAGGAAGGGGTGCACCAAAACGGTCTTCTTGCGCTCCTGCCAGGCATTCAATACTTTCTTACGGGAATCTTCCTTCAAAAAGACGGCTCCGGATTCCTCCTTGTCGAAATCATCTGCGGAAATTTGCTTGCGGTTGATTAGCGTAAGAGCCAGGCGATCAGCCAGCGGCGCCCGGAATTCTTCCATCAGGTCCAAGGCCATTCCGGGACGCCCCGGACGGTCGCGATGCAGAAAACCGGCGGCCGCATCAATGCCGGCGCTTTCAAGAGCGGACCTGGCATCATGGCACAACAGACTATATAGAAAAGATAGAAGGGCGTTAAAACAATCCTTGGGAGGACGCCTGTTGCGGCCTTCAAACACTAACTCCGGCTCTTCCGTCCTCTGGCAATGGGACACGCAGGAAAAATATGTTTCCGCAGCGGAACCTTCAATGCCCCGCAGCATATCGCCGGAACTGCACCCGCGGGCCATGCGGCAAAAAGCAGCCAGACGGTCCACCGCTTCCGACAAATCTTTCCCGTAAGTTCTCTGCGCTCTTAAAAGCAAACTGCGGCAATTGGCAATTTTGGCTCCTATCATTTCCCGGGCAACGCCAACCCATCTTGCCTCATCATCAGCCCAGCGGTATTGCTCCCGGCGCAGCAGGATATTTCCCTTCATGAAGCCCTGGACGCCAGCCAAGAATTTACCGTAAGGATTGCAGAAGGAAAGCGTGATGCCGCGCTCCGCACAGGCCCCCATCAAATAAGGGGAAACTCCTATGTCCCATCCCAGCGTCACAATACCCTCCAAATTATGGAGGGGAACCCGCAGCAAACATGCTCCTTCCGAATTGACTTTCACGGTATCGCCATCCTTGGACAGCCAGCATCCCTCCAGCGTCACAAACAAGGTATTTAAATGTTTCTTCATAAATCATCAGCTTCACTTGCACCAAGACTATCTTCAAACACATCATCCACCCGGGCCTTCATGGTCTGCCTGTGCTCCCGGCAAACGTCAGGAAGACAATCATTGACCAGGGAACAGGACTTGCAGGCTTTGGAATACATGGGCAACGGCGTCACTCCCCCGGTTAACACCTCCCTGGCATTCCTGATAACCCCGGCTGTCAGAGTACGCAGCTCTTCATCAAATACCACCTCCATCCTTTTCTGGGGCTTTCCATAAAACAGAAAACCGGAGGGAATCTCCAACCCAAACATTTCTTCCAGGCACAAGGCCTGGGCGCACACCTGCACTTCATCCGCACGGTGCGGTTTGGGCTTGCCCACCTTGTACTCCACGGGCGTCATGGATACGGGAATGCCGCCTTTCTCAGCATAAACAGCCTCCACGACATCCGCAATGCCGTGAATTCCCCATTGGAGGGAAGAAATATGAAGAGAACGCAGGATCCTCTTTCGCCCGCGGTTTTCCGTCATGCCGGAATCCGCCCGTTCATGAAATACATTCCCCTCCGCCGTAAATTGATTATCAGCCCACACGCATTCCAGATGAATCAGCGCGCATTGCCTGGGACAATACAAGTAATGCTGTAATGCCGCCAGGGGCACTGAAAAAAAGGAAGAAGGCATCTTGGAAATTCTGTTCAGGGTGAAACACTAAATAAAATACTAAATTAATCAATTCATATATTGCAAATGATCATATGGAACCTATGATAGTTTCACATGTATCAGGCTCGCCCCCATCAGTCTCTTTCCACTCACGAACAAGAATGTTCCCGTACGATGTCTACCCTGCTTGCTCCCTTAGGGCTATCGCAATTTGGGGCCTTGATCGGCGGCATGCACGACTTCGGCAAAATGAGTGCAGACTTTCAGCAATACATGGATGCTCTCTCTCAACATATCAGTCCTCCAATTCCAAAAAGCGGCATAGACCATTCCACTGCTGGAGCCCAGTTTGTCTGGAATTATTTTCCCATCCCGGAGGACTCTGAAGAATTTTTTATCTTCCGGCAAATCATTGCTTTATGTATTGCCTCCCATCACAACTCTGCTCTCATTGACTGCTTCCGTGGCACGATGCCCGGAGATGACGTATTCTCCAAGCGCATGGAAAAATCCGGAGAGAAAACCCATCTTGATGAAATCCTGTCCAAATTGACGTTTCAGGAGAAAGATCATTACTACTCTCTCCTGAAAAAAACGGAACTGGCCACGGAATTCAAGAATGTTTACACCCTCCTTGCCACCCTGTTCGGCCACTGTCCAAAAAAACAAGCATTCCATGCCGGACTAATCGCACGGTTCTGCTTGAGCAGCCTTATCGAAGCGGATTACACCAGTGCTTCCGGAAAAGGAAGCTACGAAAGCATTCCGGACCCGGATTGGGAAGGAATGTTAAAAAACTTGAATAAACATCTCGAACAATTCAAGGCTGATACTCCCATCAATCAAAGCCGGGCAGCCATGTCGCAGGAGTGCCTTCAAGCTGCGCCAGGACAAGTTGGCAAGTGGAACCTTACACTTCCCACCGGTGCAGGCAAAACTCTCTCAAGCCTCAGATTTGCCTTGGAACATGCACGGCGGCACCATTTGTCACGCATCATCTACATCATTCCCTATACCTCCATTCTTGACCAAACGGCCAATGCCATCCGGAAAGTACTTGGAAATGAATATAAAGACTGCATCCTGGAGCATCATTCCAATCTGGTGAAGGAAACCCTTAACGAGGAGGGAGAAATGGAACCATGGTCACCGAAAAGAAAAACCTGGTACATGGAAGCCACTCAAACATGGAACGTTCCCATTGTACTCACTACATCCGTCCAATACTTGAATGCCTTATATGCATCCGGCAAACAGCATGTGCGGCGCATGCACTCCCTGGCAAATGCCGTTGTTATTTTTGACGAAGTGCAAGCTATTCCCCCAACCTCACTACGGCTTTTTGAACATTCGCTGGATTTTCTCTCCGGCATCTGCCACAGCAGCACCATCCGCTGTACGGCTACTCCTCCGGAAACTGCCACGGAAGACGGAACGCATGCTCATCTCATCGAAACACCTATTATTCCGGACAGCCAAGCTTATTTCGATCAATTTAGCCAATTCCGTCAATGCGAGGTTGTCTGTGAACTAAAATCCTCCAATTACTGGACCGTAGAAAAAATGAGGGACTCCATCATGGAGCAAGCTTTCTCCAAAGGCCCCACCCTCGTCATCGTAAACACCAAAAAACTGGCCTCTAAACTGGCCTGCGCCTGCCGGGACCTGAATACAGAGGCGGACGTTTTCCACCTCAGCACCAACATGTGCCCTGCCCACAGGAAAGAAATCATCACGAACCGTATTGACAAAGAATCCCTGGAAAAGGCCAGAAGGAAGGGAAAAGCCGTTGTGTGCATCAGTACCGGCCTCATTGAAGCCGGAGTGGACGTAGATTTTGACGTAATCATACGGAGCGTGGCCGGCCTGGATTCCTGCACTCAAGCGGCAGGCCGATGCAACAGGGACGCCAACCGTCCCGGGGGAAGAGTTATCCTGATTAATCCCGCAGGCAATCTGGAAAGACTGGATTCTCTCCGGGAACTTGAAATCGGAAGAGAAATTGCTATGGGAATGATTTGTGATCCTGAAGAAGGAGGAATTCTGGGAAACAAATCCGTTTCGCTCTATTTTAAGGAATTCTACGGCAAGCTCACCCGCTCTCATAATCATGATCATCTGTCTTACCCGTTTAAATGCTCCGGCGTCGTCACCAACATGGAGGATGCGCTATCTCAAAATTCCAAACTGATGACATATCCCCGTCAGCAGTCCAAATATGCTCCCCTTCGTCTTTTCCAGGCCTTTGACTCGGCAGCACGCCACTATCATCCGATCCAGGTTGATACAATAGCTGTTATCACCCCTTATGGAAGAGGGGAAGAATGCAGGGAAAAACTCTGGAACATGAATCCTCATACGGATGAAGAATGGGAACAATGGAATGAATGGATCCAAAAAGCCAGAGCCTATTCCGTCGCGATTTCCAACCGACTTCTTGGAAAATACTTGAATGCGGGAGACATCATGCGTATACAGGAAGGAGTGGATATTTATACAACAGTACCTAATAAATATGATCCATTTCTGGGCTTTCTCACAGACCCCGGAGAGACTTCCGGTGCGCTGACCGTTTCCCGGATTTAAAAATTTCAACAGCTTCATATTCATGCTTAATCAAATCGAATTTAAGGTCTACGGGAAATATGCGCTTTTCTCCGACCCCCTCACCCGGATAGGCGGAGAAAAATGTTCTTATCAAATCCCCACTTATGAAGCCCTGAAAGGAATTGTAAAGGCGGTCTACTGGAAACCCACCCTGATCTGGTTAATTGACGAGGTGAGAATAATGCGCCCTATCCGTCTGGTTCCCAAAAATATGAAACTGATCAAATATCATGAAGCCGGGGCGGATTTATCCGTATATACCTACCTTCAAGATGTGGAATATCAAGTCAAGGCTCATTTTGAATGGAACATGTACCGTCCGGATATGTCCAAGGACCGGATCGACGGCAAGCATTATGAAATTGCCCGTCGCATGATTGACCGCGGAGGACGTAGGGACATCGCGTTGGGAACCAGGGAATGCCAGGGATACGTGGAACCATGCCGGTTTGGAGAAGGAAAGGGATTCTATGACCAATATGGAAACACGTCTTTCGGACTCATGTTCCATGGTTTCAATTATCCGGATGAAACGGGAAAAGAGGAGCTTTCCATACGTTTTTGGCGTCCGGTCATGGAAAATGGAATGATCCGCTTCGTGCGCCCTGAAGCATGCGAAATTGTCAAGCATGTACGCCCCATGGCGGCATGCCCGCCAAGATCCAGCGGACTGAATGATCTGAGCCTGGGAGAATGAAAGGAAAAAGAAAAAGATGAACTGGATGCACGCCTTATACGCCACCTATGAACAAAACCGTGATTATGTGGGTCGTATTGACAAAGAACCGGCCCACGGCAACAGGAAAGAACGCCTCATTACCCCTCTTCTGCCGCTGTACCACAGCATGCAGAATGCTCACATCACCATCACACTGAACAAACAGGGAGAGCTAATTAATGCATCCCTCAACAATCAGAACAGTCAACCCACCATCATCCCCGTTACGGAAGCCTCAGGAGGCCGCACCAGCGGAGCCTGTGCCCACCCTCTGTGTGACAAGCTCCAATACGTGGCAGGTGATAACGCTGACTATTTCCCTCCGGAAGAATCCCCGGCCAAACGGACAAAGCAACTCAAAACCCTTCAGGAATCCTACGAACAATATGAACAGCAATTATCGGAATGGGCGGCATTTGATCCCGGTAATGTCAAACTGAACGCCGTTCTGGCCTATATTCGTAAAAAATCCCTGATCACGGACTTGATCAACGGGGGAATCCTATATGCGGAAGATTCCACCAACACTCTGCTTCCTGTATGGAAAGGGGACAAACGGGAAATGCCCGCCATCTTTGAAATCCTGGGAGCATCCACCCAGGAAAATGCGTTCATAAGATGGAAGGTCAACAGCAGGGATGGAAGCCCTCCGGAAGTGTATGAAGACCCCGCCATGTACGAATCCTGGCGGATTTATACGGAATCCAAGGCCAACAAAGAAGGGATGTGCTATGTCCTGGGAAAAACAGCACCTCTGGCAACCACTCACCCGGCACGCATCAGAAACGCCGGCGACAAAGCCAAACTCATTTCTTCCAATGACAGTTCCGGCTATACCTACCGCGGCAGATTCATTGAAGCGGATGAAGCGTGCGGAGTAAGTACGGAAGTCACCCAAAAAGCCCACAGCGCGCTTCGCTGGCTTATCTCCCGCCAAGGCTGGTATGATGGAGATCTTGTCGTTCTCGCCTGGTCTCCCGGTCTGTTGAAAGTTCCGTCTCCCTGCGGCAATGTGCAGGAATGGGAACACTACACGCCCGACCAGCCAACACCGAATGACCAAGTCACCCAATTGGTTAAGCAATTTAAAAAAGAACTCTCCGGAGGAGGAAAAGAGCTGCTGCGGACATCATTGAATGAAAACGATATTAAAAACCGTGTTCTTGTTCTCAGCTTGAATTCTGCGTCGCCGGGGCGCATGTCCCTCTCGAGCTTTCAGGAATTCACCGTCTCCGAATACCTTAACAACCTGCTTTCGTGGCATTCCAAAGCCAGATGGAAACAATGCCTTCCTAAAGACAAAGAAGGAAATGACCGATCTTATATTGGCGCGCCGTCTATCTCCATGATTGTCAAAGCAGCGTATGGAATAAAGGTAGACGATAAACTACGCAAACACGCCCTCTCCAGACTACTACCCTGTATTCTTCACAATCTTCCCATTCCTCCGGACCTGGAAAAACAATGTGTTCTCCAGACATCCAAACGACATGCCATGGAATGGTGGGAATGGGAAATGACCTTGGGAGTATCCTGTTCCGTTTATCTTTATAATCATCCACAAACAAATACTTCGTCCTCAGATACCATGAGCCTTGATCCAAAAATCACAGATCGCAGTTACCTCTTCGGCCGTCTTTTAGCCGTTGCAGAAGCCATCGAAACATCAGCATTAAATATCACGAAAACCTCCCGCCCCACCAATGCGGAAAAACTTATGCAGCGGTTCCAGCAAAGACCGTCAGAAACATGGCCCATGCTGGAAAAAAGCATTCAGCCCTATCGCAACATTTTGAAGAAAAATGAAAACACCGTTTCTTTCTTGAAAAGCTATGATGCTTACATAGACAATATCATGGAAACATTCCTCATGGGACAGTTCATGGATAACGGACCATTAACCGGCGCCTACCTCCTCGGTTACCACTGCCAGAGAGCCTTCATTTACAAAACTAAAGAAGAAAAAAATGCTGAACTGGCAAAATAAATCTTAGAATAAAACATTAATTCAACACTATAAAACCACATCATGAGCCTTAATCATAAAATCGACTTTGCCGTCATCTTTACCGTTACAAACGCTAACCCCAACGGAGACCCCCTCGATGGCAACCGGCCCAGAACCACTTTGGAAGGACTCGGAGAAATCTCCGATGTCTGTCTTAAAAGAAAAATCCGCAATAAGCTGATGGACATGGGACAAAACATCTTTGTCCAGTCAGACGACAGACGTGTAGACGACTATAAAACATTGAAAGAACGTGCTACTCCCATCCTGAAACAAAAAGGTACGTCTGCTGAACTGGCACAAAAAGCCTGTCAGGAATGGTATGATGTGAGAGCTTTTGGACAGGTCTTTGCCTTAAAAGACAAAGATGCGGCAAAAGGCACCGGCGTCTCCATAGGAATCAGAGGCCCAGTCACTATTCAACCTGCCTTCAGCAGAGATACGGTGAATATCACTAGTACACAAATCACGAAAAGCGTCAGCAATGACGGAGACGGCAGTAAAAAATCTTCCGACACCATGGGCATGAAGCACTTTGTCCGCTTCGGCCTGTACGAGATCAAGGGCTCCATCAATGTCCAGCTGGCGGAAAAGACTGGCTTCTCCGAGGAGGACGCCGACACGGTCAAGGAATGTCTGCGCACCCTCTTTGTGAACGATGCCTCCTCCGCACGACCCGACGGCTCCATGGAGGTGGTGAAGCTGTTCTGGTGGCGCCACATCTGCAAGGACGGGCAGTACTCCTCCGCAAAGGTCCACCGCTCCGTCAAGGTCGCGCTGCGGGACGCGGGTACCATCCCCACCTCCGCAGACGACTATGTGATTTCGCTGGAGGTGCTGCCGGGTCTGGAGCCGGAGGTGATCGATGGCATATAATGAGGAGGACTTCCTACAGCTCTCCGGCTTACAGCATTTTCGGTTTTGCAGGCGGCAGTGGGCGCTGATCCACATCGAGCACCAGTGGGCGGAAAACTACCGCACCATTGACGGCGCGATCCTCCACGAAAACGCCCACGACACGGACCTTCAGGAGCGGCGGGGCGACCGCTTCATTACGCGTGGCGTCAGCGTCTATTCCGCGGAGCTGGGTGTATCCGGACAATGCGACGTACTGGAATACCACCGGGGCTCCGTCGGGATCCCCCTCTCCGGGAAAGAGGGACTGTGGCAGCCGTACCCGGTGGAGTACAAGCGGGGCCGCCCCCGCGAGGACACTGGTGACACCCTGCAGCTATGCGCGCAGGCCATGTGCCTGGAGTCCATGCTCTGCTGCGACATCCCTGAGGGCGCACTCTATTACGGGGAGATCCGCCGGCGAGAGAGGGTTTCCTTCACCCCGGAGCTGCGCGCAGGGGTGCGGGAGCTGCTGGCGGAAATGCACGAGCTGTACCGTCGGGGCTATACCCCCAAGGTCAAGCCCACCAAATCCTGCAATGCCTGCTCCTTGAAGGAGCTGTGCCTGCCCAAGCTGATGAAAAGCAGAGCCGTCTCCGCGTATCTCCGGGCGGCCATGGAGGAATCACCATGAAGCAGCTTCTCAACACGCTATTTGTCACCTCCGAGGACATTTACCTCTCGCTGGAGGGGGAAAATGTGCTGGCAAACCGAGACAAGACCGTCGTCGCCCGCT
>OKTX01001062.1_pt1 | contig 10861 bp, 8 predicted proteins | sample 1606261 | NCBI WGS metagenome assembly OKTX01 (sample SAMEA3879543, study PRJEB24766) | human gut metagenome | biome: human-associated habitat; feature: feces | place: USA | collected 1985/1987 | reverse complement strand
CCCCCGGCACCGCGTCGTCGCCCACCAGGATCAGCAGCCTGCGGGCGCGGGTGATGGCCGTGTACAGAACGCCCCGCACCATCAGTGTAGGCGCGGCGGGCGCGGCCGTCAGGATCACCGCCGGATACTCGCTGCCCTGTGATTTATGTACCGTGATGGCGTAGGCCATGTCCAGCTGCGCCAGCATATCGGCGGTGTAGGTGGCGGTGCGGTCGTCAAAGCGGATGACGATCAGCTCCCCGGAGGGGTCGATGTCCTGTATCACGCCCACGTCACCGTTAAAAATGCCGCTGCCGGCGGTGCCGTCGTCCTTCTCCCAGATCACGTCGTAGTTGTTGCGGGTCTGCATGACCCGGTCGCCCATCCGGAACGTTACATCGCCCCACTGCTTTTGCCGCCTTCCGGCAGCCGGCGGGTTCAGCGCCGCCTGCAAAGCCCGGTTCAGCGCCGCGGTGCCGCAGGCACCCTTCCGGGTGGGCGAGAGCACCTGTATCTGCTCGGTGGGGATGCCCATGTTCCTGGGCAGGCGCTCCCGGCACAGCTCCACCACCGTCTGCACCAGCCTGTCCGGTGAGCGGCGGCACAGGAAGAAGAAGTCCCCCTGCCCGTTGTCCAGACGGGGCGGCTCCCCCTGATTGACGGCGTGGGCGTTGCGGATGATGGCGGACTGCTCCGCCTGGCGGAACACCTGCGTCAGCGATACCGCCGGGATCACGCCGCTGCGCAGCATATCGCCCAGCACGTTGCCCGGCCCCACCGACGGCAGCTGATCCGGGTCGCCCACCAGCACCAACCGGCAGCCCGGCCGCAGCGCCTCCAGCAGGGAGCGCATCAGCTCGATGTCCACCATGCTCACCTCGTCCACGATGACGGCGTGAGCCTCCAGCGGGTCGTTGGCATTTTTGCGGAACACGGTCTGCCCGGTCATCTCGTTGTAGCTCATGCCCAGCGCCCGGTGGATGGTCTGGGCGTCCGCGCCCGTCACCTCGCCCAGCCGCTTGGCCGCCCGTCCGGTGGGCGCCAGCAGCGCCACGTCCAGCCCCATGCGGCGGTACAGCGCCATGATGCCCCGCAGGGACGTGGTCTTGCCCGTGCCCGGCCCGCCGGTCAGGATCAAAAGTTCCTCCTGCGCGGCCAGCTCCACGGCCTGCCGCTGCAATGGCGCATACTCGATGCCCTGCCCGCGCTCGATCTCGTCGATGATCTTCTTCGCCCCGCGCAGCTTGTCCGGCTTGTCGGCAAGCATGGCGCGCACGCGCGTACACACATAGGTCTCCGCCTCGTGACAGCGCCGCAGATAGCAGCCCTCTACGTTCGCCACCTGCTCCTGCACGACGCTTCCGCGCTCGAGCAGATCGTCGAGCGCCTTTTCCACCGTATCCGTATCCCCATCGAGCAGCTGCGCCGTCGCCGCCACGAGCTTTTCCCGCGGCAGAAACACGTGTCCGCCGCTCTGCTCGTTGTGGCTCAGCTCAAAGAGCACCCCCGCCTCCGTGCGGCAGGAGGAATCGCCCGAGAAGCCCATCGACAGCGCGATCTCGTCCGACACGGAAAAATCCACGCCGAACGCCTCGCCGCTGAGGAGATACGGGTTGCGCCGCAGCGCGTCCATCGCGTCCGCGCCGTAGCGCCGGAAAAGCTGCATCGCAAGCCCCACCGGCAGGTCGTACTTCGTCAGGAAGTCCAGCACGCGCCGCAGACCCGCAAGCTCGTGCCAGCTCTCCGCGATCTCCCGCGCGCGCTTGTCGGTGATGCCCTTGATGGTCTTGAGCTTCTCCGGCTCGCCGTCGAGCACGTCGAGCGTGTCCGCGCCGAAGCGATCCACCAGCTTCTGCGCCGTCGCCGGTCCGATGCCGCGCACCACGCCGGAGGCGAGATAGTTCAGGATCTCCGTCTCGCCCGTCGGCATATGCCGCTCCACCTCATCGGCGGCAAACTGCTCGCCGTGCTGCGGATGCGTCGTGTAGCGTCCGGTCAGGATCAGCTCCTCGCCGGGCGCGGCGCAGGGGATGCAGCCCACCACCGTCACCGGCTCGCCGTCGTCCGTGACGATGCGCGCGACCGTATAGCCGTTCTCCTCATTCTGGAAAACGACCGCGAGGATCGTACCGATGACCGTCGTGCGCTCTCCCATGTCCCTCTCTCCATTCTCTTTCGTTCAGTCGAATTGCCGCGCGAGATCGCCCTGTGGGCAGACCGTCACATCGAAGCTCTCGCGGCACAGTAGCTGCGCCACGCGCTGCGCGTCCTCGTCCATGCCGCAGTCCGCGATGATGATGCGCGAAAAACCGCCCGAGGCGTAGCGCTCGCTCTCGAGCGTCCGCACCGTGTGCTCCAGCGTCTCCGCCGCGCCCCGCGCGGGCACGATCACCGCCGTCTCGCTGCGCACCCGCTCGCGCGGATGCGTCAGCGCCGTAACGGTGAACCATACGATCGTCGCCAGCCCCACCGCGGCAAGCGCCGCGATCACGCCGTCCTGCAAAAGCTGCATTTCTCCACCCCTCTCGCGCCAGCTTATGAAAAACCGCCGAAAAAGGTGCGAAACCGCTTATAAAACCTTCTTCAAATACTGTCCCGTGTAGGACGCCTCACACGCCGCGACCTCCTCGGGCGTGCCGCAGGCGACGAGCGTGCCGCCGCCGCTGCCGCCCTCGGGGCCGAGGTCGATGAGATAGTCCGCCGATTTGATGACGTCCAGATTGTGCTCGATGACGAGCACCGTGTTGCCCGCGTCGGTCAGCTTCTGCAAGACCTCCAAGAGCTTTCGCACATCGTCCGTGTGCAGGCCGGTGGTCGGCTCGTCGAGGATATAGATGGTGCGTCCCGTCGCGCGCTTCGATAGCTCGGTCGCGAGCTTCACGCGCTGCGCCTCGCCGCCCGAGAGCGTGGTGGAGGACTGTCCGAGCTTGATATACCCCAGTCCCACGTCGCGCAGCGTCTCGAGCTTGTTCGCCAGCTTCGGCAGGTCGCGGAAGAACTCCAGCGCCTCCTCCACCGTCATCTCCAGCACATCCGCGATGCTCCTGCCCTTATAGTGGACCTCCAGCGTCTCGCGGTTGTAGCGCTTTCCCTTGCACACCTCGCAGGGCACATAGATGTCCGGCAGGAAGTGCATCTCGATCTTGAGCTGACCGTCGCCGCCGCAGGCCTCGCAGCGTCCGCCGCGCACGTTGAAGCTGAAGCGCCCCGCGTTGTAGCCCCGCGCCTTCGCGTCCGGCGTGGAGGCAAACAGGTCGCGGATATCGTTGAACAAATTCGTGTACGTCGCGGGGTTTGAGCGCGGCGTGCGCCCGATGGGGCTCTGGTCGATACAGATGACCTTGTCCAGATTCTCCTCGCCCTCGATGGCGCGGTGCTTTCCCGCGTGCGCCTTCATGCGGTTGAGGTCCGCGCCCAGCTTTTTGTAGATGATCTCGTTGACAAGCGAGCTTTTGCCGCTGCCGGAGACGCCTGTCACGCAGGTAAACGTCCCGAGCGGAACGCTCACGTCGATGTTCTTGAGGTTATTTTCCTGCGCCCCGCGCACGGTGAGGAGCTTACCGTTCCCCGCGCGCCGCGTTTTCGGCGTTTCGATCTTCTTTTTCCCGCTCAGATACTGACCGGTCAGGCTCGCTTCGTTCGCCATGACCTCCGCCGGCGTGCCCGCCGCGACGACGCGCCCGCCATGGACGCCCGCCCCCGGGCCGATGTCCACGATATAGTCCGCCGCGCGCATCGTGTCCTCGTCGTGCTCGACCACGATCAGCGTATTGCCGAGGTCGCGCAGACGCTTGAGCGTCGCGAGCAGCTTGTCGTTGTCGCGCTGGTGCAGTCCGATGGACGGCTCGTCGAGGATATACAGCACCCCCATGAGGCTGCTTCCGATCTGTGTGGCAAGCCGGATGCGCTGGCTTTCGCCGCCGGAGAGCGTCGCGCTCGCGCGCGAAAGCGTCAGGTAGTCCAGACCGACCGACTGCAAAAAGCCGAGGCGGTTTTTGATCTCCTTCAAAATGCGCTCGCCGATACGCAGCTGCTGCTCGGTGAGCGTGAGGGAATCGACAAACGCGATCTCCTCCGTCACGCTCATGCGCGTGAACGTGTCAATGTCCATGCCGCCGACCGTCACCGCCAGCGACTCGCGCCGCAGCCTGCGGCCCTGACACGCGGGGCAGGGGCACTCGCTCATGCACTCCTCCAGCTCCGCGCGCACGCTCTCGCTCTGCGTCTCCTGATAGCGGCGTTCGAGGTTATTGACGATGCCCTCAAACGGCTGGTAGAGCACGCCCTTGCCGCGCGGCTGGTCGTAGTGCAGCTCCAGCTTTTCGCCCTTCGTGCCGTAGAGGATCACGTCCATGACCTCCGGCGAGAGCTTTTCCACCGGCTCGCGCAGCGAGAAGTGATACTTTTTCGACAGCGCGTCGAAGTACATCCTCGAGATGCCGTCGCCGCGCACGTTGTTCCACCCCGACGCGCAGATAGCCCCATCGAGGATGGAGAGCGTCTTATTCGGAATGACCAGCTCCGGATCGACCTTGAGCTGGCTGCCGAGGCCCGTACAGGCCGGGCACGCGCCGAAGGGATTGTTGAACGAGAACATCCGCGGCGTCAGCTCCTCGATGGACACGCCGCAGTCCTCGCAGGCGTAGTTCTGCGAGAACAGAATATCCTGTTCGGGATTGAGCACGTTGATAAGCACAAGTCCGCCCGAGAGCGCCGCGGCGGTCTCCGCCGAGTCGCTCAGGCGATGCACCACATCGGGCTTTAGAATGAGGCGGTCCACCACGACCTCGATGCTGTGCTTGATGTTCTTTTCGAGCTTGATCTCCTCACTCAGATCGTACATACTCCCGTCCACACGCACGCGGACATAGCCGGACTTGCGCGCATCCTCGAAAACTTTGGCGTACTCGCCCTTCTTTCCGCGGATGACCGGCGCCATCACCTGAATGCGCGTGCCCTCGCCCAGCGCCATCACCTGATCCACGATCTGGTCGATGGTCTGCTGCTTGATCTCTTTTCCGCAGTTCGGGCAGTGCGGCGTGCCGACCCGCGCCCAGAGAAGGCGCAGATAGTCGTAGATCTCCGTCACCGTACCCACCGTCGAGCGCGGGTTCTGCGAGGTCGTTTTCTGATCGATGGAGATGGCGGGGGAAAGGCCGTCGATGTAGTCCACGTCGGGCTTTTCCTTCTGCCCGAGAAACATCCGCGCGTAGGACGACAGGCTTTCCACATACCGCCGCTGTCCCTCGGCATAAATGGTGTCAAACGCCAGCGAGCTTTTTCCGCTGCCGGACAGTCCCGTGATGACGGTCAGCTTGTCGCGCGGGATGCTCACATCAATGTTCTTGAGGTTGTTCTCCCGCGCGCCCTTGACAATGATATTTTCCTGCATAGTTTACTTTTTGCTCCTGTTTATTTGTGTCGAGACCGGTTTTCGGTCATAGCATACACAAATCATTTTTTAATGTCAATCCTTGTATAAATCAATATAAATTCCGCTTTTTCCGAACCTTTCCGTTCGTTACTCCACGATGATGTCCGCCGTCTCCGCGCGCACCAGCCCCATCAGGTCGGCGGGCTTGACCTCCACCTGATAACCGATCTTCCCCGCGGACACGATGACCGTCGGCAGGTTTTCCACCGAGCTGTGGAAAACCGTCGGAAACAGCTTCTTCATGCCCACCGGCGAGCAGCCGCCGTGAACGTAGCCCGTGAGCGGCAGCAGCTCCTTCTGGTGGAGCATCTCGATGCTCTTCTCGCCCACGGCCTTCGCCGCCTTTTTGAGGTCAAGGCTCTCCGCCACCGGCACGTCGAACACATAATATTGCCCGCTCGCGCCCCGCGCCACCAGCGTTTTGAACACCTGCGCGGGATCAAAGCCCATGCTTTTCGCGACGGTCACGCCGTCCACCGCCACGCCCTCCTCGTGCGGATAGCTGTGCGCGGTATAGGCGATCTTCTTCTGCTCCAGCACGCGCATCACATTCGTCTTTTCTTCCTTATTCTTTGCCATCTTCTTTCACCTCAATACATACACGCAGGCGAGGATGCACCCCAGCCCCAGAAATACCATCAAACTCACCGGCTCGCCGAAGGCGAGAATGCCCACGAACGACGCGACCACCGGCTCCAGACTCGCCAGAATGCTCGCCTTGCCGCTCTCGACCCTGGCAAGGCCGTTCGTATACAGCAGATACGGCAGCACCGTCGAAATGACGATCAGCCCCAGCGCGACGAGGATCATTCTCCCGTCCGCGAACACCGTGCGCATCTCGCCCGCGTCGAGCAGGAAGAGTGAGCCGAGCCCGCCGAACACGAACGTCCAGTACACCACGGTGAACGGCGTATAGTGCCGCAGGCCGAACGGCGCGAAGATGGAGTAGAGCGCGTAAAGGAAGCCCGCGCCCAGTCCGAACAGCACGCCCGCCGCCGTCACGCTCGCGTCCCCGCTCCATACGCCCGTCACAAACGAGCAGCCGAGCAGCGCCAGCGCGAGCGCCAGAATCTTCTTCCTGGTGATCCTTTCGCGGAACACCGCCGCGCTCATCAGCACGACCATCGCCGGCGCGGTGTAGAGCAGAATGGCGCTCACCGCCAGCGAGCACAGCTCCTGACACTTGAAGTAGCACAGCGTAAAAAAGACCATGCTCACCACACCCGTGCCGAAAAAGATGGGCAGGTGCTTCGCTTTCACATGGAATACGCTCCGCTCGCGCAGCGCGAAAATCAGCGTCAGCAGCACAAGTCCGCCGAAATTGCGGATGACGACGATGTTCGCCGCGCCCATGCCCGCGCGCATCAGAAAGCGGTTAAAAAGCCCGATGCAGCCCCAACAGGCCGCCGCACCGAGGATATTCAGATAGGGAAGGTATTTTTTCATGGCTTTTTCTCTCTTTATTTTTGTTCCTTGCGCAGCTCGATGATGCGGTCGCGCAGCACGGCGGCATACTCGAACTCGAGCATCCGGCTCGCCTCCTGCATCTGCTTTTCGAGCTTGCGGATCTCCTCGTCCCGCTCGCGCTCCGAGAGCTTGCGCTTGCCGCGCCGGCGCGCGCCGTCCTCGTCCTTCTTGGAGATCTCCAGGATCTCGCGCACGTCCTTGCGGATGGTCTGCGGCACGATGCCGTGCTCCTTGTTGTACTTGTCCTGAATGGCGCGGCGGCGCTCCGTCTCGTCCATGGCACGCTTCATCGACGGCGTGACCGTATCGGCGTAGAGAATGACCAGACCGTCCGCGTTTCGCGCGGCGCGGCCGATGGTCTGCACAAGGCTCGTCTCGCTGCGCAGGAAGCCCTCCTTGTCGGCATCGAGGATCGCAATCAGCGAAACCTCCGGCAGGTCAAGTCCCTCGCGCAGCAGGTTGATGCCTACGATCACATCAATGGCACCGACGCGCAGATCCTTGATGATCTCCATCCGCTCGAAGGTATCCACTTCGTGGTGCATATACTTGACCTTGATCCCCTGCTCGGTGAGATAATCGGTCAGGTCCTCGGCCATTTTCTTGGTCAGGGTGGTCACAAGAACGCGCTCGTGCCGCTGGATGCGGGTATTGATCTCGCCCAACAGATCCACCACCTGCCCTTCCACCGGGCGCACCGAGATGACCGGGTCCAGCAATCCGGTGGGACGGATGACCTGCTGGGCCACCTGGGTGCTGTTCTGGCGCTCATATTCTCCGGGCGTAGCCGAAACAAAGATCATCTGGTTAAGCTTGGATTCCACTTCCTCAAACTTGAGCGGTCGGTTATCAAAGGCCGACGGCAGGCGGAAGCCATACTCTACCAGTGTTTTTTTGCGGGCGTAGTCTCCGCCGTACATGGCGCGCACCTGCGGCAGGGTCACATGGCTCTCATCCACAAAAAGCAGAAAATCCTCCGGGAAATAATCCAGCAGGGTGGTGGGCATACTGCCCGGCGCACGGCCCGACAGCACCGCCGAATAGTTCTCGATGCCCTTGCAGATACCCACTTCCGTCAGCATCTCAATGTCGTAGTTCGTCCGCTGCTGGATGCGCTGGGCCTCCAGCAGCTTGCCCTCCTCGGTGAATCTTTGGACCTGCTGCTCCATCTCGGCCTGAATTTTTTTCAGGCCCTCCTGCATCTTTTCGGGACCGACGATATAGTGGCTGGCGGGGAAAATGGCCACATGGCGCACAATATTTTTGCGCTCGCCGGTCAGGGGATCAAACTCGGAAATGCGGTCGATTTCATCGCCGAAGAATTCGACGCGGATGGCGTATTCATCATTATAAGCAAGGTGGATATCCACAATATCGCCGTGAACGCGGAACTTATTGCGGATAAAATTGATGTCGTTCCGCTCATATTGCAGGGTGACCAGCTTTTTGCACAGGTCATCCCGCTCCATCTGCATCCCGGGCCGCAGGCTGATGACCATGCTGCGGTAGTCGATGGGGTCGCCCAGCGAGTAGATGCAGGACACCGACGCCACAATGATGACATCCCGCCGCTCTGAAAGTGCCGCCGTGGCCGAGTGGCGCAGGCGGTCGATCTCGTCGTTGATGGCGCTGTCCTTTTCAATATAGGTATCCGTGCTGGGGATATAGGCCTCCGGCTGGTAGTAGTCGTAGTAGGAGACGAAATACTCCACCGCGTTGTTGGGGAAAAATTCCCGGAACTCCTCGCACAGCTGGGCGGCCAGCGTCTTGTTATGGGCCAGCACCAGCGTGGGCCGGTTGACGCGCTCGATGACCTTGGCCATGGTGTACGTCTTGCCACTGCCGGTGACGCCCTTGAGCACTTGCGCGCGCAGGCCATTCTCCAGGCCCTGCGCCAGCTTGTCGATAGCCTGGGGCTGGTCGCCGGCGGGCTGGTATTCAGAAACGACTTTCAGATCAGGCATGGTATCCTCCGTTTATCGCGCCAGCAGGCCGCTTTCCGCCATGGAGACATAATCGCTGTCAGCCACCACCACGTGGTCAGCCAGGCGAATGTTCAGCGGCGAGAGCGCCTCCTGTATCTGCCGCGTCACCAGCAGATCTTGCTGGGAGGGCAAAGCCACGCCGCTGGGGTGGTTGTGGGCCAGGATAATGCTGCTGGCGCCGGCGTACAGAGCGTTCTCCACCACCTGGCGCACGCTGACCGGCGAAGCGGCCACGCTGCCCTTGCTGATGCAGCGGCAGGTCAACAGCTTGCCCTTGGCGTCCAGGCAGACCTGGTAGAGCATCTCCTTCTTCTCCCCCGCCAGCAGCTCCATGAAGTACGCGCCGGTGCGGTCAGGGGAGTTCAGCACCTTCTGGGGCAGGGACGAGCACCGGGCCCGCAGGGCCATGTCGCCGACCAGCCGCACCAGCACGGCGGCGTTTTCTCCCACGCCTTCTACGGAGGTCAGCTCCTCCGGCGCAGCGTGGAGCACCCCCTGCAGCGAGCCGAAGCGCTGGATGAGCCGGTGGGCCGTCTCGTTGGTGTCCTGCCGGGGGATGGCGTAGAACAGCAGCAGCTCCAGCAGCTGGTGGTCCTCCATCCCCTCTGCACCCAGCGCCAGATACCGGCGTTTGCTGCGCTGGCGATGCCCGTCGTGCAGGCCCATGATGACCCCTCCCCTCCTGCGGTTAAAACCGTAAATTCTCGACAATATAGTATACCACATATCTCCATGTGTCACAAGTTGTTTTTTCGAACATTTGTTGCGGTGCAGGATCGCTTGACTTTGTGGTGGCGGCGTGGTATAGTACCTGTGCTGTCCGCCGCCACCGGGTGACGGGCAGGCGTTCGCGGGCGCGCCGTTAGGTCTTAGAAGGTGCGTCCTGTGGGCGCATTTTTTGTTTTTGGAGGTAATCGGTATGGCGTGGGTATATCTTTTCATCGCAGGCGGGCTGGAGGTGTTCTGGTCTACGTTTCTGAAACTGTCCGAGGGCTTCACAAAGCTGTGGCCGTCGGTATGGGCGGTCGCGGGCATGGTCGCCAGCTTCTTTTTCCTGTCACAGGCTACGAAGACGCTGCCCATGGGCACCGCCTACGGCATCTGGACGGGTATCGGCGCCCTGGGCGCCGTCATCGTGGGCATTCTGGCCTTCCAGGAGCCTGTCACTGTCCCGCGGCTCATTTTCGTGGGGCTGCTGCTCGTCGGTATCGTCGGGCTGAAGCTCACCGCATAACAGCAAAAAAGACCGCTTTCGCGGTCTTTTTTATGTGTTTACGCTTTCGGCAGGCTCCAGCGGAATACCGCGGCACAGAGCCGCAGCACCACCGTCAGCGCGCAGCCTGTCAGCAGCGCCAGGTTCTCTCCGGCGCTCCACAGCAGCATACATGCCGCCGCGCCGGCCAAGGACGCGCAGGCGTAGATATGCTTGGTGAAAATGTAGGGGCGCTCCATACAGCACAGGTCACGCAGAACACCGCCGCCCACGCCGGTAAGCATACCCACCAGCAGCGTCAGGAACACATTGCCGCCCAGCCCGGCCCGGACGGCCACCGCCGCACCGTGGACGGAGAAAATGCCCAGGCCGATGGAGTCCGCCACCAGCAGCAGCGCCTCCCAGTTCCGGTGATCGCCCTCGGGGTGAAAGCGCTTCCACACCAGAAACACCAGCAGGGACGTAGCGATGGCCACCAGTGCCTGTAGGGGGTGATGCCCAGCAGCAGATCCCGCAGGATACCGCCGCCCACGGCAGTGGTCATGCCCATCACGGCCACGCCGAACAGGTCCATATGCTTCTTCACCGCCAGGGCTGCGCCGGAAATGGCGAAGGCCACCGCGCCGATCAATTCAAAATAAAACTGAAAACCGGGCATCGTTATCCCTCCTGTGTACAACAGCACTACCATACCACGTCCGCAGGGAAAAATCTACCCCTAAACAGCCCGAAAGGACAGGCTGGAAAAACCTGTCCTTTTTTATCGGGTATTAGGGGGGAGAA
>OKTX01001057.1_pt1 | contig 10980 bp, 6 predicted proteins | sample 1606261 | NCBI WGS metagenome assembly OKTX01 (sample SAMEA3879543, study PRJEB24766) | human gut metagenome | biome: human-associated habitat; feature: feces | place: USA | collected 1985/1987 | reverse complement strand
CGCCCGGAAACGGCGGCGTTCTTCCTCCGTCCACTCCCGGTCCTTCGGCAGATTGGTAAGCGCCAGCAGCTGGATGTAGCACCCCGGATGGGTGTAGAGGGCGTCGTAAAGCCGCGTATATTTGAAGAAATCCAGAAACTCATAATAAGCGCGAATTTCCGGGTTGTCGCTCATAGGCGGCACGATCCGGTAAACGACGCTGGGAATTCTGATTGCTCCGTAATATTTCAGCACGCTCAGGCGCTTATTTCCCTCCTGAACATAGAAATTTCCCAGATATTCATAGCAAATTATGGGGTCGCGGATGCCCTCGTCCCCCTGATGCGCCCGGCACAGCGTCATCCACTTCATTGCGAATTCCGACTCGCAGTCCAGCAACGGAAAAAAACCCGCCGAAAAAGCGGAAATTCGCCCCGCGCTTTTCACGCCAACGATGCGTTCAATGGGTATTTCCAGCGTGCCGACATTCTGCGCGCCCTCCGAAACACCGTCGCCCAATATTTGATCCAGCACCACCGGAAACGGGTTCTGACCCTTTCCCTGCAGCACGGCACACTCCTTTTGTCCAAGCCTTACCGCTTTCAGGTATTCGTCTTCGGCCTCTGCCACCGTCATTTTGATTCCTCCAAGATACTTATCTGATCGACAAAATCATACTTCTTTTCGGAAGGAAAAACAATGCGCAAAAGGATTAAAAAACAGCCGTTTTTTTCCCTTAATCGAAGCAAAACCTATAAAAACCTGCAAACGGCGGGATGCTGCCGCAGATGAGCCACCCACAGTCTGCTTACACATCTCAGCGAAAAACGCCAAAAAGGAACGAGCCGAAATACGACTCGTTCCTTTCTGTCTTTGTTTACCGGATCTCCACCTTGACCGATACCGTTCCGCTGGGCTTTGCTGTGGTGTTGCCCTCGCAGAAGAGGTTCAGCGTCACTGTGCCGGTTTTTGCTTTCGCGCCGGGAATCAGACAGAGCGCGAACTGACCGCCGCCAAGATCCAGCACCTCATATGTGCCTTTCAGTCTGGCGTCCTTCAGCTCCACACGTTCCAGCGTGTTCACCGTCTTGTCCGTGGTGGTAATGGTCAGACGCGCCATGTCGTTGGCGTCCTTGGCGTAAAGCGATACGGAAGCGACTGTAAATCTGGCCGTACCGCATTTCACGGAAAGCGCCGTATAGGCTTCCTTCTCCATGCCCTCGCACAGGATCTCCAGACGGTACTTGCCGGTCAGCGCCAGCCTTTTCCCGGGGACCTTCGACACATGCAGCGTCCCGTCCTGTGCCCAGGTCAGGATGAAGTCTTCCGTCACGTCCTGACTGTAGTTCCTGCCGTCCTGTGCCCATGTTACCTTGACCTGCTTCTTCAGAGAAGCTCCGTCGAGGCAGTTTCTGTAGGTGGGCGTCACTATGACCTCAGAGGCGTCACGGATCACGTCGATACCGCCCCTGGCTCTCGCGGTCATGGTCACGGCGGATTTCTTCTCCGCGGGAATTCTCACCATAAGTGTCGTGACTCTCTTGGGCGTGACCCACAGCTGCACCTTGTAGCTGCCGCCGTAAACCGTCTTCTCGTTCACCGACAGGGTGAGCAGGCCGTTTTCGTAAGCCGCGGTCAGGCCGTCGGAGGGTACGTTCTTATTGTCCGTCACCTGAAGCTCCACATCGCCCAGGGTATAGCCTCTGGTGCTGGTGGTCACCGTCACCTGTGTCTTCTCTTCCAGACGCTTGTTCAGGCTCAGGCTGGCCTTGCTGAGTCTCAGGATCACAGGGGTCTGGGTCACTCTCACCTGCGCGGTAGCGAACAGCATTGTGCCGTTGGGAAGCTCGCCCGTCATGGTAATCAGGCAAACATTGCCGCTCTCCAGACTGCCGGTTCCGTTCCAGCGGATCACCCCATCTTCACCTATGGTCAGATAATCATCAAAGGCCGCGTCCAAAGTGACTTTCCCCTGCTTCAGTGCCAGGGTATAGACCACATTTTCCAGCTCACCGGCGTAGTTCCGGTATTTGGGCTGGAGCGCCACGCCCTTTTCGGGGAAGGTCAGGTCGATGCTGCCCGCAGCTTTCAGGCTCATGGTCACCTTCTGCCCTGCCGCCAGGGTCTTCACCGTCAACTTTGCCGCCTTGCCGGTGGGTGCCTGAACCATCAGCGCATAGGACGCCTTGGAGGCGGAACCCTGTTTGACTGTTACGGTGAATTCGCCGTCTTCGTTCACAGGGGACACTTCCAGCGCTTCGCTGGGATTCGTGACCGTTACTTTGGCCAAGTCCAAGTCCGCCGGGGTGGCTGTCACCTTCAGGGTCATGCTGTCCCCAAGCTCCGCGTTCAGGCTCACGGAGGTCTTGCTGAGTCTCAGGGTCGGCGTTCTCTTGTTCACCCTCAGGGGCAGATCAAGAACGGAATCGGTACCGTAGAAGCTTACCCGCACTGCCTGTTTGCCCGTGGGAATTTCTCCGATGGGTACCAGAGCAATTTCTCCGGTATACAGATTCAATTCGGCATCTTCAAAGCCCGCGGGCAGGGTCACGCTCTTTACATTCAGTTCTTCCAGACTCTGCTTTCCGGCAGTCAGCTTCAATGTCACCCCCAGGCTGTCCGTCTCCGACAGGGTGACGGAGGAAGCGGACAGTTTCAGCCTCGGAGCCTTATAGCTCAGCTTGACGCTTGCCTTTACGTTCACGGGAATTGCCCACTCGGTGGTGTACACCAGCAGATTCAGGCTGGCGCGGCCGGACTTGGGCGCGTTGCTCAGGGTCAGCTTCGTTCCATCCATCGTCAGCCAGTCGGGCGTGGTGCCTTCGACCTTCGTCACTGTGCCGCCGGTGATGGTCAGCGCCTGACTTTGCTCAGTGTAGAAGGGATTGAAGGTAAGATTGGCCGCTTTCAGCTTCGGCATCGTCTTCTTTACGCTGATGGTCACAGCGTCGTCGGTGTGGTACTCCACGCCGTTCACCAGAACCACGATTTTACTGCTGTAGCTGCTCTTGACGCCCTTGGCGTTGTCCAGCGCTTCCTGTGTAGGCACCAGCAGCAGCTGCCGGTCGTCCTTCACCCGCAGGTCAAAGAACTGCCGGGCAGTCTCGTCTTCCAGGTACGCGCCGGTGATCGCAGAACCATTGTCCGCCGGCATCGCAAAGAGCGCCACTTCGTTCTGCTCCAGCAGAAGAAGAATGTCGATTTTCGCGTAATCGGTGCTGTAAAGCTCCGTGGTCACCTTTTTGGTGCCCAGATCAACGCCCAGCACGTCCCCGCTGCCTGCCTTTCCTGTTACGTCCACACGGCAGCGGGCAGTGAGGGTTCCATCTCCGGTGTTCAGCGACGCCACAACATAGGCCGTTCCCGCGTTCAGAGGCGTTACGCAGCCGTCGCCGCTTACTTCGATCACGTTGACGCCGTCAGGGTTTTCCACGCTCCAAACGACCGCTTTTCTGGCGTATTCCGGGAAAGACTGGAGCTGTACCGGCTCCGCGCCCACACTCAGGGTGATGTACTCCCGATCAAGCGTCAGTTCCGGGCAGGGGCCGACGGAATTGAAGTGGATTGCAGCATTCAGAAGCGGCTCGTTATACTCCGCAATCTGAACCTGTTCCCACTGCCTCTGGCTTCCAACGTAATATACATCCTTCAGGTTGCTACAGTCTCTGAACGCGCCCCACTCAATTTTTGTTACGCTCTCCGGAATCACGATGCTGGTCAGCATACAGTCCCAAAAAGCAGATCTGCCAACATTCGTCACGCCATCCGGGATTGTATAAGCGGTGTTTTCCTTTCCTGCCGGGTAGGTAACCAGAACCGTGCGCTCCTTGTTGAACAGGACGCCATCCACAGAAGCGTAGGCTTCATTTCCTTCATCTACGGAAATGTCCCTCAAATTGTAGCAGAAGTCAAAGGCGTTGTCGCCAATGCTTGCCACGCTCCGCGGAATCGTCACACTGGTCAGGTAACCACAGTTGTAAACGGCACAGCTGGCAATGTTGGTCACACCCTCAGGAATTATATACGTAGTATTCTTTTTTCCTGCCGGGTAAGTGATCAGAGTCGTCTGGTCTTTGTTGAACAGAATGCCATCAGCAGAAGCATAAACCGTGTTCCCTTCATCTACAAAAATGTTTTCCAAGATGAAGCAGGCGCCAAAGGAAGTGCTGCTAATACTCGCTACACCCGCAGGAATCGTTACGCTAGTCAGACCGTTACAGGCCATAAAGGCGGCGAAGCCAATGTTCGTCACACTCTCCGGTATCACCACACTGGTCAGGTTTCTGCAAGCGGAAAAGGCGTTATTGCCGATGGACGTTACGCCTTCCGGCATCTCCACGATAGTCATGTTGATGCACTGGAAGAATGCATACCTGCCGACGCTCGTCACGCCCGGCTCCATGACTACAGACAGTATCTTCTCCCGGTAAGCATTCCAGGGAACATGGTCAGAACGCCATCTTCCGTCAATATCCAGGTCAGATTCTCACCACAGATGCCGTAACCGGTAATCAGGTGAAGCTTTGCACCCAGAAGCGGTTCATTCCCATCGCCGATTTTTATTTTGTTCCACTGAGCCTGGTTTCCTGCATAATATACGTCCTTCAGGCCGCTGCAGTCATCAAATGCAAAGTCGCTGATGCTCGCCACGCTTCTCGGGATCGTCACGCTGGTCAGGCTGCTGCACCCGGAAAAAACCGGCCAAGGTCCGTTGTGCGGAACATCGCAATCATCGAAGTCAGGACTGCCAATGCTCGTTACGCCTTCCGGTATCACCACGCTGGTCAGATTCTTGCATTCAGCGAACGCACTTTCTCCAATGATCGTCACGCCATCCGGAACCCTATAGGCAGCGGCTTCCCTGCCAGCCGGATAAGCAAGCAGCGTTGTGTGATCCTTACTAAACAGGACTCCATCCGCAGAAGCGTAATCTGCATTACCTGCGTCTACAAAAATATTCTCAAGGCTGCTGCAACCGACGAAGACAGAGTCGTAAATATCCGTCACGCTTCCCGGAATCGTCACGCTGGTCAGGCTGCTGCAGTCCTGGAAGGCACTGTCGCCGATGCTGGTCACGCCATCCGGAATCATCACACTGGTCAGGCTGTTGCAGCCCAAAAAGGCATAGTTGCCAATACTCGTTATGCTCTCCGGAACCGTCACACTGGCCAGACTGCTGCAGTCCCTGAAGACCTGGTCATCAATGCTGGCTACACCTTCAGGAATCTTCACGCTGGTCAGGCTTCTACAGCCAAGGAAAGCACTACTGCCGATGCTGGTCACACTCTCCGGGATTGTCACGCTGGTCAGGTTGCTGCAGCCGTAGAAGGCACGGTCGCCAATGCTCGTCACGCCATCTGGAATCGTCACACTGGTCAGGCTACCGCAGTCGCAGAAGGCTTCCAGACCAATACTGGTCGCGCCCTCCGAAATCGTCACACTGGTCAGACTACTACAACCGCGGAATGCATATTCGCCGATGCCGGTCACGCCGGGTTCCAGCACGACCAACGTTATTTGTTCCCGGTACACCCCCCAAGAAGCCGTCGTACAGTATTTCCCATCCAGCTCCTTGGCTGAGTAATTCTCCATCTCTCCTTCACCAGAAATGGTCAGCGTACCGTCTTCCGTAAGTACCCAACCCAGGTTATCGCCCTTATCGCCGCAGGTGCCATGAGCAACGCTGGGCAGCATAGCCAGTGTTTCATCTTCTACCGTGGTCTCAGTCTCTCCATTGGCATCTTTGAATACCTTGCCGCAGAAGCAGGTATAGTAGGCATTGTTGCCAACGCTCCAGTAGGTCGGCTCCACCGCCTCGGTTTTGACCATATCGTGGATATGGGAGAAAGCATAGTGGATAGTTGCGTTTGTTAAATCGTTGTTGTTGACCTCAATTTCAATCTTTTTCCACTGCTGGTCATCCCCTCCGTAGTATACATCTTCCAGCTTGCTGCAGTAAGAAAAGGCAGAGTCACCGATGCTGGTTACACCATCCGGAATCGTCACGCTGGTCAGACTGCTGCAGCCACAGAAGGCATCGCCGCCAATGCTGGTTACACCCTCCGGAATTGCCACGCTGGTCAGGCGGCAGCCGCAGAAGGCAAAGTCGCCGATACTCGTTACGCTATCCGGGATTGTCACGCTGGTCAGGCTGCTGCAGTTGGAAAAGGCACCTCTGCTAATGTCAGTTACGCCATCTGGGATCGTCACGCTGGTCAGGCTGCTGCACCGGTTAAAGGCACCACTGCCGATGCTGATCACGCCATCTGGAATCATCACACTGGTCAATCTACAGTGGGAGAAAGCATAATCACCGATGCTGGTCACGTCAGGTTCCAGCACAACCGCAGTTATCTGTTCCCAGTATGTACCCCAAAGAGCAGTCGTGATGTACGATGATGCGTTTTGAGAATAATCCTCCATCTCCCCGCTGCCAGAAATAGTCAGAGTGCCATCCCCCGTAAGTACCCATGTCAAATTATCGCCATTTTCACCACACACGCCGGAAGCGATCACGTCCCCGTCATCCGCGAACAGGGCAATGTCCTCCACGGTTTCCTCGGCTGCTTCCCCAGTTTCCTCTGTGGCCTCCGTGGGCGCAGTCGTTTCCTCCGCAGGCGCTTCAGTGGGTGCCTCCGTCTCCACGACGGCCTCAGTCGGGGCGGTGGTCTCCTCCGTTCCTTCGGTGTCCGCGAAAACCGGCGTCACCAGCTGGAACGTCACGGCGACCGCCATCAGCAAAGCCAGCAATTTCTTCATGATGCAACCTTCTTCCTTTATTTTCGACCGGTACAGCTTCCCCCAAAACAGGCCGCCGTACCCCATCCCATAATACCGCTACCAGCATACCACTGAACCGTGCAAATTGCAAGGGAAACAGGTAAAAATAATACAATTCTTCCATTTTTTGCCAGTTCCCCAACGTTAAACGCCCGGTTCCTTTTCGCTCGCGCAACACTCCTTTTTCTCCGCTTTTGACGGCGCTGATTGCAAGAATGCCCCTGCTTTCAGCAATCGAAAGCAGGGGCTCTTTGACAAACTGTCTCTCGGGGGGCGTTACTTCTGAGCGGTCGGCGTGTCCTGCCCGATGCCCCTCGTACTCACCAACGAACTCAGACTCTTTTTTCTTCCTCGTGATAGACGGCATTACCTTGAGAGCGGCGCGAACCAGCGCCCGAGCAAGGTCGTTTATGACCGTGCCAATTCTGCCATTACGCTGGCCGGACCCGGCGCAATCGATTGGGACAAGGCTTTCGACGGTGTGGAGTGGTTCCACATCACCGGCATCACGCCCGCCATCAGCGAAAGCGCAATGGCTCTGTCCGTCGAGTCTGTCAGGGAAGCGAAGAAGCGCGGCATCACCGTCTCCTGCGATCTCAACTATCGCAAGAACCTCTGGAAGTATGGCAAAAAGGCCAGCGAGGTCATGCGCGAGATTGCAAAGTACGTGGACGTTGCCATCGCTAACGAAGAGGACGTGCAGAAGTCTCTTGAGATCACGGTGGACGATATGAACGTCGAGTCCGGCAATCTGGATCGTGCAAAGTACAAGGCCCTTGGCGATAAGGTGTTCGCGGCATATCCGAACATGAAAATGATCGCCATCACGCTGCGGGAGAGCCACAGCGCCGACTGGAACGGCTGGGCAGCCTGCCTGAACGATGGCAGGGACTTCTACGTTTCCAGAAAATACGAGATACGGGACATTGTAGACCGGGTCGGCGGCGGCGACAGCTTTGCCGGTGGGTTGCTCTATGGTCTGAACCACTATGCCGACAGGCAGTCCGCGCTGGAGTTCGCCGTGGCGGCAAGCTGCCTGAAGCATTCGATCCTCGGAGACTTCAACCGTGTTGGTGTTTCCGATGTGACCAGGCTCATGGGCGGCGATGGCACCGGCAGGGTGCAAAGGTAATATGGTACACAACGAAACCTCCGGCTTTCGCCGGAGGTTTCGTTCTGTTGGTCAAATACGTCCGTGTCGGCTCTCCCGCGTTTCGTAGCGCAGGGGGATGCCGTACACCGCCTCGTAGGTCTCCCGGCAGAAATCTTCCGTCTTCTGCCGAAGCTGCTCCCGGGCGGCGGGGCGGGACAGGGTCTCGTCCGGCCAGATGGGCGCGCCTAAATGGGGCGTGTATTCCTGCACAGGGAACCCGTCGGCGCCGACCAAGTCGCTGTCCGCCATCGTGATGAAGCACGGCACCACCGGTACGTGGTCCTTCAGCGCCATGTCAAAGGCGCCGGGCTTCAGGGGCTTGGGCTTGCGGTAGTTCCACCACATGCTCTGTTCCGGGTAGATCAGCAGGCAGTTGCCCTCCGACAGCACCTGATCTACCGCGCGGAGAAATTTCTTCATCGTCTGCATGTTGGAGCTGAGGGGAAGGGTGTTGCAGTTGCGCATGAGAAAGCCGTAAAAGCCGGGGAAGCTGGTGTAGTTCCCCTCCCGGATCACCCGATACATCCGCTTGGGATGCTTCGACGCGTCAAACACCTTCTGCATGATGAAGCTGTCCATGGGGTGAAAATGGTTGCAGGTGATCACCGCACCCTTTACCCCGGCCAGATGCTCCAGCCCCTCGGTTTTGCACAGGATGATCTCTTTTTTGCGCCGCAGATTCCAGAAATACAGATACGCCGCGCCAAATGCCGCCGTCCGCCTGCATTCCGCAGAAAAGCGCCTGTCCGCGTACTCGATCTCCTCCGGCAGCAGGACGCGGCTTGGGGGATCGTTTTCCACGTCCTCGTCAAAGCGTCCCTCCCGCTCGTACTGGGCGATTTTTTCCAGTATGGCCAGACGTTCCGGGGACTTGGGAATCTCCTGAGACGTCATACGTTCACCACCCGCCTGATCTTCCAGCGGATCAGCATATTTGCCGTCCGCTTTCTGGCCTGCTTTTTGCCCATGGCGATCAGATGCGTGGTCTCCTCAGCGGAGCGGGCAACGTGCCACTCGGTGTAGCCTTCCCGAACCTTGCGGATTTCCTCCAGATAGCCGGAACGTTCCGCATAGTCCCAGAACACGTCGCTGAAGGCCACGTCGTCCCGGTGCCAGGGCTTGAAGTCCAGATTGTAGTGGATGAGCTTGGGGGCGCTGGTGTGGACGTCGCAGGGCATGGTGTTCCACTCGAAGCCCACGTACTCCACCCGGTTCTTGCAGATGACGTTCAGATAGTCCTGATCCTGGGCAATCTGGAAGGTGACGCTTTGCAGCAGGCGGAGGAACACGTTCAGAAAGTCACATTTGCGCATGGCGTCCAGATTCATCAGCAGTACGCCGGCGTTGAAGTAGTGATCCGCCGCCACCCGCAGGCGCTTTTTCGTGTACAGCGCCAGCGCCGGGATGGAGCCGACCACGCTGTCGGGGATCGCGCCCACCAGGTTGTCCTCCAAGTCCACGTCGTACAGCTCGGACACGTCGCCCAGCAGCACCACGTCGCTGTCCAAGTACAGCGCCTTGTTAAGCCCGGGGAACAGATCGGGGATAAACAGGCGGTAATAGGTGGATTTGGAATAGTAGTCACGGGTGTGGAGCTTGTCGGCAAACTGCTCCACGGCCTGCGTGATGTCAATAAACTCCATGGTAAAGCCGTCGGAGGCGAAGGAATCCGTCAGCCGCCGGATGTTCTCCGGGTCAAGACCGGTGTGGAGTATCCGCAGGGCATAGTCCCGCTTTGGATTGCAGTTTTCCTTCAGTGACGTGAGCGTCACCGCGAGGAAGGGAACGTAGGCGTTGTCACAGGCGAAAAATAAGTTGACGGGGTTCATTGCAGGTTCTCCTTTATGGACAGATATTCATTCAGGATGTCATCGAAGCAGGTGTAGCCGAATTTTTTATGTACCTTCTCCACCTGCCATTGCTTGATGTTCTCCGTGTGGGGGTAGGGGGTGTAAAACAGCCGCTTGGAAAAATGCCGGATTACGGTATGACCGTGGAGGAACTTCTGGTCGTTGAACCGCTGGGGCAGGAGCCGCCGGGATGTGGTGGAGCGGATCAGCGCGGACTGATCCGCAAACATCAGCTTTTTCGTCCGAAGCAGCTCCCGGGACTTTTCAAAGATCCCGGTCTCGCGGCACAGCTTCATGTTGAACAGAAGCACACCGGCATTGATATAGTTGGGGTTAACAAGGTATTTCCCGTAGTGATCCCGGGCGGCGGCGTACTCCACGGTTTCCACGTCCTGATCGTAAAGCAGGCCGATATCCTTGCAGACCATGATGTCCGCGTCCAGATACAGCAGCTTGTCCGGCATGGGCAGAAGATCCACCAGCAGCCGCAGCAGGGTGTAGGGGGAACAGTAGCAGCCCTCGTTGGCGTTTTGCTTCAGGTGCTGCTCGTAAAGCGCGGTCACGTCGTAGAGCTTTACGTGGGTGTCGGGGTTGTGGCGGCGCAATGATGTCCGCATGGCGCCGGGTCATGGGAAGGTAATTGGGGGAAACCCGTGTCAGCGCCATGGTGAAAATGTGGATGGTCAGCGGTCTCGGCGCGTCCAGCCGGCGCACAATGGACAGGCCCGACGTCAGCACGCCGTCAAACACCTTGTCGTTGCCGCAATACAGGATATCGGTCACGTCTTCTCCTCTTTCTTCACATATCGGATGTATTCGTAGTCACTTTCCTGACTCCGTCTGACCATGGTCTTATAGATTTCATCCCGCAGCGCCTGCGCTCTGGCTCTGGGAGGGAGACTGCGGTCCGGGTAAAAGGGGCCGTCCAGATACGTCACCGTCCGGGGCTTCCGGCCGAAGCGGCGGCGGTGGTAGGTGGTGGTCAGGGTGAAGCTGGGAACGTCCAGCTCCACGGGGTATTTCATGGACGTGGCGGGGAAATCCCGGATGCCGGTATAGTACGGCCAGATGTGGGCTTCCGGGTAGACCATGATGAAGCTGCCTTCCTCAATCCGGGTGCGGATGGCATCCAGAAAGGAACGCATGGCTTTTATGTTGGAGGGAAGCGGCAGAGCGCCTAAGTACGGCGTGATCTTTCCCAGCACCGGCATGGAGACG
>OKTX01001054.1_pt1 | contig 11005 bp, 12 predicted proteins | sample 1606261 | NCBI WGS metagenome assembly OKTX01 (sample SAMEA3879543, study PRJEB24766) | human gut metagenome | biome: human-associated habitat; feature: feces | place: USA | collected 1985/1987 | reverse complement strand
GATCAGGCCGCTGAGCCACTCCGCCGTGCCGGCGTTCTCCAGCAGACCGCCCACCAAAACAGGGATACCGGGGACCCACACGCCGTAATCGGCGGGGTCGGGCTCGTCAAAGCCGTTCTCCTCCAGATAGCTGACGGCGTCCACATAGGTCATGCCAACGGTGGACTCCTCGTCGGCGTCCTCGGGGATGGCGTCGTAGTAGACGGTCATCTCGTTCTGAGCCAGGGTCTCCTCATCCTCCACCTCGATGGTGGCGGAGTCGGCGTCGGGCTGAACGGCCTTCATGTCCGCAAGAGCGGCGTCGGCGTCGAAGTTCTCGGCCTCGGTGTCCAGCTCATAATAGCCGCTGACGGCGTCCATCGCGGCGGTGTAGTTATCGGCAACCTCGGTGTACTCGGCGGTGCCGATGCCGAACAGGTGCCAGCCGTCGCCAAACAGGCCGTCGTTTGCCCAGTCGGTCGCGGGCGCACCCACGCCGACCATAGCGACCCAGTAAACAAGGAACATCACGACCGCGAAGATGGGCAGACCAAGCCAGCGGTTGGTGACGATCTTGTCGATCTTATCGGAGGCAGAGAGCTGACCGTGGTTCTTTTTCTTATAGCAGCCCTTGATGATCTGCGCGATGTAAATGTAGCGCTCGTTGGTGATGATGCTCTCGGCATCGTCGTCCAGCTCTGTCTCGGCGGCCTTGATGTCCGATTCGATGTGCTGCATGGTCTCGGCCGGAATAGTCAGCTTTTCGAGCACCTTATCGTCGCGCTCGAAGATCTTGATGGCATACCAGCGCTGCTGCTCCTCGGGCATATTGTGGACGGCGGCCTCCTCGATGTGCGCGATGGCGTGCTCCACGGGGCCGGAGAAGGTGTGCATGGGGACGGTCTTGGTGGACTTGGCGGCCTGCACGGCGGCCTCGGCGGCCTCCATAATGCCCTCGCCCTTCAGGGCGGAGATCTCCACGATCTTGCAGCCCAGCTCGCGGCTCAGCTCGTCCACGTTGATCTTGTCGCCGTTCTTGCGGACCACGTCCATCATGTTGATGGCGATGACAACGGGGATGCCCAGCTCGGTCAGCTGGGTGGTCAGGTACAGGTTACGCTCCAGGTTCGTACCGTCGATGATGTTCAGGATGGCGTCGGGGCGCTCGGTGATCAGGTAGTTACGGGCGACCACTTCCTCCAGGGTGTAGGGGGACAGGGAGTAGATGCCGGGCAGGTCCATGATGGCCACGTCATCGTGCTTCTTCAGCTTGCCCTCTTTCTTCTCCACCGTAACGCCGGGCCAGTTGCCCACGAACTGGTTGGAGCCGGTCAGCGCGTTGAACAGGGTGGTCTTGCCAGAGTTGGGGTTACCTGCCAACGCGATCTTTATCTGTTTTTCCATAGTGTCTCTCCTTCCGGTTAATCTTGTTGAACCTATATACAGATGAATTTAAATAACGGACGTATTTCCGGCACCGGAACACGGCGCCGCAGGTCATTACTCGACCTCGATCATTTCGGTGTCGGCCTTACGCAGGCTCAGCTCGTAGCCGCGGACAGTGACCTCCATGGGATCGCCCAGAGGGGCTACCTTGCGGACATAGACCTCCACGCCCTTGGTGATGCCCATATCCATGATACGGCGCTTGACAGGGCCCTCGCCGTGGAGCTTGACGACCTTGACGGTCTCGCCGATCTTGACTTCACGCAATGTTTTCATGCTTCTGCTCTCCTTCTATGTGATATTTCTGTTTCTCAAATGCAATAACCGCTTGGCGCGGCTATCAGACCATGATCTTGCGGGCCATTTCCTCGCTGATGGCCACGCGGGACTCCTTGACCTTCACGATGACGTTGCCGCCCATGGCGGACACCAGCGTGACGGTGCTGCCCGGGGTAAAGCCCAGGTCCTCCAGGTGCTTTTTGACCTCCGGGCTGCCGCCCACCTTGTGGATGAGCTGCTCCGTTCCGGCGTCTGCCAGCATCAAAGGCATCATGTATATCCCTCCGTTTCACGGTTAGCTTGCGCTAACCCTGTGTCTGAAAAAAGCGGTTCTGAAAGGACTTTCCCGGTCCATAGCGGACCACGACGGTTAGCCCTCCTTAACCTATGGCACAGTTTAATACCTCAAACCCCCTTTGTCAATAGGGAGAACGAAATTTTTTTACCGCACTTGTAAGTTTGTGAAAATTGTGGTATGCTGTTAAAAGTGTATTGGGGAAAGTTGGTGATACTTTTTATGCAGATACTGCGCGCTTCCGAGGACTATTTAGAGACGATGCTGATGATGCAGCAGCAGCACGGATATATCCGCTCCATCGATGTGGCGGAGCATCTGGGCGTGACAAAGCCCAGCGTGACCTACGCCACCAAACGGCTGCGGGAAAACGGCTATATCACGATGGACAAGGACGGACTCATCACCCTGACGGCCAGCGGTATGGCCATCGCCGAGCGTATGCTGGACCGGCACCACACGCTGACGAAATTCCTGATGGCGTTGGGCATCGACGCCGCTACGGCGGAGACAGATGCCTGCAAGATCGAACACGATATCAGTCAGAAGACCTTTGACGCCATCTGTGCCCACGCAAAGGCGCATTTGTGACAAAAAAGGCCACCCTATCGGGTGGTCTTTTTATATGCCCGCCCGCAGAGGCGGGCATTTTCGCGTTTACGCTTCCAACGGCAGGCGGAGGGTAAAGGTGGTGCCCTCCCCCTCACGGCTGTCCAGCGTGACGGTGCCGTGGTGATAAGCCACGGCGTGCTTGACGATGGACAAGCCCAATCCGGTACCGCCGGAGGCCTTGGAGTGGCTCTTGTCCACGCGGTAGAAGCGCTCGAAGATGCGGCTTTGATGCTCCGGCGGGATGCCGATGCCCGTGTCGCGCACGGTGAGACAGGCGCTGCCGCCCTCGGCGCCGACGCGCACATCCACGCTGCCGCCGTCCACGTTGTACTTGATCGCGTTGTCGCAGAGGTTGTAAGCGATCTCATAGAGGAGCCGCCGCACGCCGGTGACCGGGGCGTTCTCGCCCGAGACGATGATGCTCACGTTTTTCGCCTCTGCCGCAGCGCGGAGATTTTCCGCGGCCTCCTGCGCGAGCGGGAGAAGGTCAACCGTTTCGGTCGGCAGCTCGCCGCCCTCGTCCAGCTCGGACAGGCGGATGATGTCGTTGATGAGCGTCACCAGCCGCTGGGCTTCGCTGCGGATGTGCCCCACGAAGCGGGGCATATCCTCCGGCTGCACCATACCGCTTTCCAGCAGCTCGGCGCTGCCGATGATGCCCTGCAGGGGCGTTTTCAGCTCGTGGGAGACGTTGGCGGTGAACTCCCGGCGGTTGCGCTGGGCGAAGGTCTGCTCTGTCACATCAAAGGTCAGCAGCACCGCGCCCACTGTCTCGCCGTCGGCCTGAATGCGGGTCACGTCGAACTGGTACTCCCGGCCGTCCTTCTCCATGCACGTCTCGGCGCGGCCGCTTTCCATGGCGTCCCGCAGGGCGCGGCTGACGGCGGTGTCCCGCTCCACCGCCACAAGGGGCTGTCCCACACAGGCACTGTCGGTGCCCAGCACCGCCTGTGCCGCCGGGTTGATGCTCAGCACCGTGCCGCTGTTGTCCAGCAGCACAAGACCCTCGGTCATGCTGGCGGTGATCTGCTCGAACTCCTCCGAGCGGCGGCGCAGGGCACTCATCTGCTGGTCGATCTGCCGCCGCTGGTGCTCCAGACGGCGCAGCAGGGGCGACAGTTCCTCGTAGGCCTCGTTTTCCAGCGGGTGCTCCAGATCCAGGCGGTTCAGCGGCTCCACGATCCGCTTGGAGACGCGGCTGGCCAGCAGGCCGGACAGGATCAGCGCCGCGGCGATGACCAACAGGATGGGCTGGAGCATTCCCAGCAGCACGGCTCCCGCGGTGACGCGGCTGGCGGACAGGCGCAGCACCGTGCCGTCCGGCAGCCGCTGGGCGTAGTAGAGCATTTTGGTGAGCATGGTGTTGCTGTAACGGCTGGACTCACCGGCGCCGTTGGCCAGCGCCTGCCGCACCTCCTCGCGCTGGGCGTGGTTCTCCATGGTCGCGGCATCGGCGCGGGTGTCGTAGAGCACCACGCCGTCGGCGCGGAGCCAGGTGATACGGTAGTTGTCGGAGTCCAGGCGGGTGAGATAGGACATGCCGTCTCCCTCGGCCATGGCTGCCGCCGCGATGGACAGCTCGTCCTTCAGCTGCTGCTCCTGCAGCTTGCCGAAGTAGCTGTACAGCGCGCCCATGATGATGACCAGACTGGCTGCCAGCACCGCAAGCCCCACCGCCACGGTGGAGCGGAATATCTTTTTTGTCATGTGTTGTCCTCCCAGCGGTAGCCCACACTGCGGATGGTCTGGATATGCGTCCCCGCGTCACCCAGCTTCTGCCGCAGGGTGCGGATGTGCATATCCACCGTGCGGCTCTCGCCGCAGTAGTCGGTGCCCCACACCAGCTCCATCAGCTTGTCGCGGGTAAAGGCGCGGCCGGGATGGGTCATGAACAGGCGCAGCAGCTCGTATTCCTTATAGGTCAGATCCACCCGCTGTCCCGCCACGGACACGGTGTGCTCGGCGGTGTCCAGCGTCAGCTCGCCGCAGCGCAGCGTCCCGGTGCTCTCCTGCGGCTGGCAGCGCCGCAGCACCGCCCGCACACGGGACACCAGCTCGATGACGCTGAAGGGCTTGGTCAGATAATCGTCGGCGCCGCTGTCCAGTCCCTGCACCCGGTCGTACTCCGCGCCTCTGGCCGTGGCCATGATGACGGGTATGCGCCGCAGGGCGGGCGTGGCGCGCATGCGCCGCAGCAGCTCCGTGCCGTCGATGCCGGGCAGCATCACGTCCAGCACCACCAGCTCCGGCTTGCGGCTCTGCAGCGCCTGCCAGAAGCTGTCGCCGTCCGGGAAGCCCTCGGCCTCCAGACCGGCGGCACGCAGGGCGTACAGCTCAATGTCGCGGATGCTGGCGTCGTCCTCTACGCACCAGATCATATCCGTTCCTCCTTTCGCACCCTCTCAGGTGATCTCTGTCTTATGCACGCCGGTGACGGAGAACTCCACCCACTCGGCAATATTGGTGGCGTGATCGGCGATACGCTCGTAGTACTTGGCGATCATCACCAGATCCAGCACGGACTCGCCGTCCTCCGTACCGGAGGAGATGCCGTCGATGAGACGGCGCTTGATGCGCTCGAAGTCCTCATCCACCTCATCATCGGAGGCAATGACCCGCTCGGCCAGCGCCACATCCTGACGCACGTAGGCGTCCACACTCTCGCTGACCATACGGATGGCGGCGCGCGCCATGGCGCGGAGCGTGCCGTCCGCCGTCAGCAGCCGGTCGCCCCGGCTGAGGATGATCTCCGCAATGTCGTCGGCCTGATCGCCGATACGCTCCATGTCGGTGATCATTTTCAGGGCGGCGGAGATGCGCCGCAGGTCGCCCGCCACCGGCTGCTGATGCAGCAGAAGCCGCAGGCACAGGTTTTCGATGTCCCGCTCCTTGCGGTCGATGTCCCGATCCAGCGGCGCGACCCGCCGGGCGAGGGAGGCGTCCCCCTCCGTCAGCGCCTGGGAGGACAGGGCGATGACCTCCTCGCACAGAGCGCCCATCTCGATCAGCTCCCGGTGGAGCTGCGCCAGCTGTTGGTCAAATTGACTGCGCATTATCCAAACCTCCCTGTGATGTAGTCCTCGGTACGTTTCTCGCGGGGCGTGGAGAACATCGTCTCCGTGTCGCCGTACTCCACCAGCTCGCCCAGAAGGAAAAAGGCGGTGTTATCGGAAATGCGCAGCGCCTGCTGCATGTTGTGCGTCACGATAACAATAGTGTACCTCTTTTTCAGTTCCGTTGCAAGCTCTTCTATTTTGGAGGTGGAGATAGGATCCAGCGCGGAGGTAGGCTCGTCCATCAGCAGCACGGACGGCTCCACCGCCAGCGCCCGGGCGATGCACAGGCGCTGCTGCTGACCGCCGGACAGCCCCAGCGCGTTCTTCTTCAGGCGATCCTTCACCTCGTCCCAGATGGCAGCGCCCCGCAGGGACTTTTCCACCAGCTCGTCCAGCTGGGCGCGGTTCCGGACGCCGTGGGTACGGGGGCCGTAGGCCACGTTGTCGTAGATGCTCATGGGGAAGGGGTTTGGTTTCTGGAACACCATGCCCACCTCCCGGCGCAGCTGGTTCACGTCCACCGACGGGGCGTAGATGTCCTCGCCCCGGTACAGCACCTGCCCCTCCACGCGAACGCCGGGGATCAGGTCGTTCATGCGATCCAGCGTTTTCAGGAACGTGGATTTGCCGCAGCCGGAGGGGCCGATCAGGGCAGTGATGCTCTTCTCCGGTACGGAAAGGCTCACATGGTGCAGCGCCTGCGCAGCGCCGTACCACAGATTCAGGTCGTTCACGGTAAAAATGTCGCTCATAGGCTCCTCCGTTTCTTGAAATAGCGCCCGGTCAAGGTGGCCGCCAGATCGATCAGCAGCGCCAGCACCATCAATATGGCGGCGATGGCGAAGGCCACCTCAAACTCGCCCTGCTCCTTGGCGTAGACGTACAGCGCCACCGACAGCGTCGCGCCGGAGCTTTCCAGCGTCTCCCGCAAGCCGCCGTACAGCGTGTGGGCAAAGCCGGCGGTGTACAGCAGCGCCGCCGTCTCGCCCAGTATGCGTCCCACTGCCAGGATGCAGCCGGTGATGACGCCGTCCACGCAGCCAGGCAGCACCACCGTGCGGATGGTGCGCCACTTCCCTGCGCCCAATCCGAAGGCGCCCTCCCGGTAGCTCTGGGGCACGGTTTTCAGGCTCTCCTGCGTGGTGCGCATGATGGTGGGCAGGTTCATGATGACCAGCGTCATGGCGCCGGCGATCAGGGATTTCTTCATGCCCAGAAACTGGCAGAAGAACATCTGACCCACCAGGCCGTAGATGATGGAGGGGATGCCGGACAGCGTCTCGGCGGCGTATTCGATGACGGCCACCAGCTTTTTGTTGGCGGCGTACTCCGTCAGATACACGGCGGCACACACGCCCAGCGGCAGCACCACCAGCAGGGTGGCCAGCACCATGCAGACGGTGCTGATGATATCCGGCAGGATGCCGATGGTGTCATCCAGATAGCTGGGCTTGGTGCTCAGCAGCTGCCAGCTCAGGTTGGGCACGCCCTTGACGAGCACATAGGCGATGAGAAACACCGCCAGCGCGCAGGTAACGGCGGCGCAGAGGACCATCAGGCTCCGCATGGTCCCGCCCCAGATACGGCGGCGGGCAGAGAATTGATGTTTGTCCATGGTCACTTCTCCTTACTGCGCTTGAGGAAGAAATTGAGCGCGGCGTTGATGAGCATGATGAACAGGAACAGCACCAGGGCGATGGAGAACAGCGCCTGACGCTGCAGACCTGCCGCCGCGTAGCCCATCTCGCTGGCCACGGCGGTGGTCAGGAACCGCACGCTCTGGAACAGGGAGGGCATATTGGGCACGTTGCCGGAGACCATCATCACGGCCATGGCCTCGCCGATGGCGCGGCCTACGCCCAGCACCACCGCGGCGGCGATGCCGCTGCGGGCGGCGGGGACAGACACCTTGAACCAGGTCTCCGTGGCGGTGGCGCCCAGCGCCAGAGAGGCGTCCTCGTACTCACGGGGCACCGCCTCCAGGGCCGTCATGGCCACGTTGATAATGGAGGGCAGGATCATAATGGCCAGCACGATGATGGCCGCCAGCAGGCCGGAGCCGTCGGGAATATGGAAGACCTGACGGATGCCCGGCACCAGCACCAGCATACCCACCAGACCGTAGACCACGGAGGGGATGCCCGCCAGCAGGCTCACCGCGGCGGAGACGGCGGTCTTCAGCTTCGGCGGGGCCATTTTGGCCAGGAACACGGCGGTCATATAGCCCACGGGCACGCCCAGCAGGATCGCGCCCGCAGTACCGTAAATACTGGTAAGGATAAAGGGCAGGATGCCGAACTGAGGCTCCGCCGCGTTGGAATTCCACACGGGGCCAAAGAGGAACTTCACAAGGCCGATCTCACGGATGGCGGGGATACCGGAGACGACAAGGTAGACGGAGATCAGCAGCACGCAGCCCACCGTCACCAGACCCATCAGCAGAAAGAAGCCATGGATGGCGTTCTCCATAAATCGTTTTGCTTTCATATATGCACCTCAGCAGATACGGGGCAAGGCGGCACCCCGCGCGGGGATGTCGCCTGTGTCCGTGCCTTACTTGTTAACCTGCGACTGCCACAGCGCCGGCCTTGGCGATGATGGAAGCTGCGTCGGAGGAAGTGGCGTAGTCAAAGAACGCCTGGGCCGCGGGAGAGAGGGCCTTGCCGTCCACAGTCACCAGCACGAAGGGACGCTGGACCTTATAGCTGCCGTCCTTGACGGTGGCTTCGCCGGGGGTGACGCCATCCACGTTCAGGGCCTTGACGGTGTCCTTGATGGAGGCCAGAGAGGCGTAGCCGATGGCATCGGGGTTCTGGCTGACGGCAGTGATCACATCACCGGTGGAGGTCAGCTCCTGACGATACCGGCACTTGTCCTTGGTGCCGGTAATGGACTCGAAGCCGTCGCGGGTGCCGCTGGCGGCCTCGCGGCCGATGAGGACCACCTCGGCGTCATTGCCGCCCACGTCCTTCCAGTTGGTGATCTCGCCGGTGTACAGCTTGGCGATCTGCTCAACGGACAGGTCGCTGACGGGGTTGTCGGGGTGGACGATGATGGCGATGCCGTCATAGGCCAGCACAGTCTCCTTCAGGCCGGCGGACTTCTCCTCATCCTTCAGCGCACGGGAGGACAGGCCGATGTCGCAGGTGCCCTCCTGCACGGCGGTGATGCCGGAGCCGGAGCCGGTGGGGTTGTAGTTGACGGTGACGCCGTCATTCTGCGCCATGAAGGACTCGCTCAGGGCGCCGATGACCTTCTCCATGGAGGTGGAGCCGTCGGTGGAGACGGTGCCGGTCAGCTCGGTGGAGGTCTTGTCCTCGGTCTTGTCAGCGTCGTCGGTCTTGGTCTCGCTGCCGCAGGCCACCAGGCTCAGGGCCAGCAGGGCGGTCAGGACCAGTGCAATGATCTTCTTCATATGTATTACCTCGTTTCTTTCGTCGTTTTGGATAACTCCCTTGTACGGTTTTTATTGTAAGTGCCCAATGTAAAGGGAAAAATCCCGCTGGTGTAAAATCCATGTAAAATAAAAACCGGGAAAAGCTTGCGTTCAGCCGTGGAATACGGTACAATGGCCATACAGCAGGCGCAGAAAATGTGCAAAAACGCTGAAAGGAAGGAATAAGGAGTATGAAGAAAAAGCTGCTGTCTTTGCTGCTGGCCCTGGCCATGGTGTTCACCCTGGCGGCCTGCGGCGAAAAGAAACCCGACCCTGGCAAGGACGCCACCGCCACGGAGCCGGTGGTCATCCTGCACACCAACGATGTGCACGGCGCTGTTTCCAACTACGCCAAGGTAGCGGCGCTGGCCAGCCAGTATGAGTCTGAGGGCGCGTATGTGCTGATCCTGGACGCCGGCGACTTCAGTCAGGGCGACACCGCTGTGAGTGTGTCTGAGGGTGCAACGGCTGTGGAGCTGATGAACATGGTGGGCTACGACGCTGTGGCGCTGGGCAACCACGAGTTCGACTACGGCTTCGAGGCGCTGAAGAAGAACATGGAGAACGCCCAGTTCCCCGTGCTGGCCGCCAACGTGAAGTACAACGGCGAGCTGGCCTTTGACGATGCGGCCGTGTTCACCACCCCCGGCGGCACCAAGATCGGCGTGTTCGGTCTGGATACCCCGGAGACCGCCACCAAGGCCCACCCCGGTAAGATCCAGGGCGTGACCTTCGCCAGCGGTGAGGAAATGTACCAGATCGCGCAGGACATGGCCACCATGCTGCGTGAGGACGAGGGCTGCAACTACGTTATCTGCCTGGGCCACCTGGGCATCGACGATGAGACCGCTGCCACCGGCAACCGCTCTATCGACCTGCTGAACAAGGTCACCGGAATCGACGTGTTCATCGACGGTCACTCCCACTCCACTGAGGAGGAGATCGTTGAGAAGACCAACACGGACCGCAAGGTGGGCGACACTATCCTGACCTCTACCGGCACGAAGCTGGAGAACATCGGCGTTGTGACCATCAAGGACAGCACCATCACCACCACGTGCTTGTCCACCGAGGACATGGGGGCGGCCGACGACGCCATCGCCGCCCGCGCCGCCGCCATCATCGCCGAGATCGAGGCCGACTACGGCACGGTGTTCGCCAAGACCGAGGTGACGCTGAACGGCGAGAAGGACCCCGGCAACCGCACACAGGAGACCAATCTGGGCGACCTGATCACCGACGCGCTGGTGTGGGGCGCCGAGCAGCAGGGCGAGACCGTTGACGCGGCCATCACCAACGGCGGCGGCATCCGCGCCACCATCGAGGCCGGCGACATCACCAAGAAGGACGTCAACACCGTGCTGCCCTTCGGCAACACCCTGAGCATCATCAAGATCACCGGTACGGAGCTGCTGGAGGTGCTGGAGGCCTCCACCTTCTGCACGCCGGAGGCCATCGGCGGCTTCCCCCAGGTATCCGGCATCGAGTTCACCGTGGACACCACCAAGGGCTATGACCAGGGCGACGAGTATCCCGGCACCACCTACTTCGCCCCCAAGACCATCAACCGTGTGACCATCAAGACCGTGGGCGGCAAGGACTTTGACCCGGCGGCTACCTACACCATCGCCACCAACGACTTTATGGCCAGCGGCGGCGACACCTACTACCGCTTTGTCAACGCCACCGCCAACTACGACCTGGGCATCCCCATGGACGAGGTGGTCATGGACTACATCACCACCGTGCTGAACGGCACCGTTGCCGCCGACAAGTACGGTGAGCCCGCGGGGCGCATCCACGTGCTCGTTTCCTGACATATCCGCACATAAAAAGGACCGCCTCACGGCGGTCCTTTTTATGTGCGAAAAAACACCCCTCGGCGTGAGCCGAAGGGTGTTT
>OKTX01001053.1_pt1 | contig 11013 bp, 10 predicted proteins | sample 1606261 | NCBI WGS metagenome assembly OKTX01 (sample SAMEA3879543, study PRJEB24766) | human gut metagenome | biome: human-associated habitat; feature: feces | place: USA | collected 1985/1987 | reverse complement strand
TTTCATGGAAAACCCACTTATTCGTTTCTCTGGATGGCAGTCGCCACCGCCTTTTCGGCGGTCATCTGGCCGGTGACCACCTTCTGAATATTGGTAAAGAGGGTGCTCTTGGCCTCCGCGCTGATGGCGTCCTGCACCGCGAGGCTGACCTCGGTCAGCTGGGCGTTGGTCTCCGCCGCGGACTGCTCCAGACTGTTCAGGCCGACGGGACTTGCGCCCTCGATCAGCGCCGTGACCTCGGTCTTGATAAAGGTGCTTAATATCTCATTGGACGTCAGCATTTCCACAAACTGCACCGCCGCGTCCCGTTTTTCCGGGTCTTTCCATGCCTTGCGGGTGATGAAATAACCCATGGAGATGCCGCCGATGCCTTCGGTCGCCTTCCGCTCACCCTTAGCCGGCACGAAGCGCACCGCCATGTCCTCGATCTTGTCGCCGTACAGCTCCCCCAGATGTCCCACCTGCCAGGAGCCGTCCACCAGAAACGCCGCCTTTCCGTTGCCGAACAGGGAGACGGTCTCCTCGTCGGTGGCCGTCAGGGTGTTGGGCGGGAAATAACCCAGATCGTACAGCTCTTTAATATCATTCAGCGCCGCGACCCATTTCCGGGACACCTCGTCGTCCTGCAGATTGCCGTTTTCGTCAAGCGTGGGAACCTCCACATGGTTTTCCACCGTCCCGTTGTTCATAACGGCAAACTCAAACAGATAATGCGGCACCTCCACCAGCGAACAGGCAATGGGGATGTAGCCGCTGCCTTTGATGGTCTCGCAGTCGGAAAGGAACTGCTCCCACGTGTAATCCGCCCCCGGCACCGAAACGCCGCAGGCTTCCAGCACCGACTTATTGACAAAAAGATTTTCCCAATACCCGGCGGCAGGAACGGCGTAATGCTTTCCGTCCGCAGCCTCCGCGAGCATGGACTGCTTCATATTGGAAGCGTAGTCGGGGTAAACCTCCCGGATGTCCTCAATGGAGATCACCCGCCCGGCGTTGATGATGGGATCGGCATCGGCGTTGGTAAAGAAAAACAGCACGTCCGGCTCGGAGCCGGTCTCGAAATCCGCCAGCACCTTGGCCTTCCAGCCCTCGTTGGAGGTAGCCGAACCGTCTCTTACTTTGTTCCCGGTGGCCGCTTCATAGGCGGCTACCGCCGCTTCAAAGGCGCCGCGGCTGCCGTCGTCGCCGCCGTAGGAGGTGACGACTTCCAGCGTGACTGCCTGCTTTGCCTGGGTAGCTGCTGTCTGCTCCGGAGACGCAGACGAAAAAGCACAGCCGCTCAATCCCAAGGCCAATACCAGTGAAACGGCTACCAGTCTTCTTTTCATAGATCGGCTTCCTCCCTTTTCTCTTTCATGGCAACTTACCCATACAGCTCCCCTAAATTATACCGCTTTCAGGTGATTCTGTACAAGTCCATTCTTCGCCTTTGCTTGGCTTTTTTTGACTGTCGTTGTCATTTTTGTCTTTGCTTGTGCTTTTTTTACTGTCCGGCAGGGATGGCGACCCGGGCGAGGACCGTTCCGGCTCTGGTCTGATCCAACGTCAGCGTTCCCTCGTCGCCGTAAATCAGGTTCAGCCGCTGGCTGACGTTGCGCAGTCCTACCTGACCGCTGGCAGCCGCTCCCTGAGCGGACTGCGCCAGCAGAGACTGGATCTTCTGCCTGTCCTCCTGGGTCAGAGTGCCGTCATGCTCCACTTCCAGCACCACCTTGTCCGTCTGCCGGTAGGCTCTTACCCACAGATCGCCGCCCCGGTTGGCGGTGATGTCATGCTCCACCGCGTTTTCCACCAGCGGCTGCAGAACCAGCCGGGGTACAGGCAGCGCGAGAATGGATTCATCGATGTCCTTATGCACCCGGAAGCCTTCGCCCAGCCGTTCCCGGATGATGTACAGGTACGCGTCCACGTACCCCAGTTCCTCGGAAAGGGGGATTTTCGTCCGGCCGTTCCGATCCAGCGCGGCCTTCAGCATGGTGGACAGGGACTCGATCATGGCGCTGACCCGTTCGTTGTCTGCCATTCTGGCTTCCCAGTTGATGATTTCCAACGTATTATTCAAAAAATGGGGGTTGATCTGGGATTGCAGCGCCTTGATGTTCGCCTGCTGGGTGGCCTGCTGCTCCAGATACGCCCGCTCAAACTGCCGCTGAAGCTCCGCCGACATGGCGTTGAACTGGTCAAACAGCTTTTCAAATTCCCGGTTGGGGGCCTTCTGTCCGATCTCATAGCCTCGCTCGCCGCTTTTCACCAGCTGATACGCCTGTCCCAGCACTTCCATGGGACGGGTGACATGGCGGTAAAACAGGGCAATGGTCACGAGAGACAGAGGCAATATCAGCAGCACCACGCTGCCGATGGCCCAGCGCATCCACGGATTTTCCCCGAAAATGTCGTATTCTTCCCTGTCCGCAGAGAAGCCGATGATATGTCCCTCGGTCTTGGCCTGATAATGTACGTTCCCGGTCTCCTCCGCCGCCTCCACCAGACTGCCGTCTGCGGCGATGGTGAAGCGGTAGCCGTCCAGACTGTATTGCAGATTCCCGACCCGGTTCACCGAGTCCAGCGGAAGGAACAGGTTTCCCGGCTGCAGCAGCATCACCACGCTGGCATAGGGGGTGAAGGTGCTGTCCAGAAGGTTTCGCGCCATGTACATCTGCCCATCGATCAGCAGCAGACGGATGTCCGTGTCCGCGTCTTCCATTTCCGCCATGATCTGCGGGGCACATTCGCGGCACTGACGCAGAAGGCCGAAGCTGGTGGTACCGTCGCTGAGGACATAGGCGCTGGCATCCACGTTCCAGAAGTGGATGAACACCGCCTGATAAATTTCGCCTCTGGTAAAGCTCTGGCTCAAGTAGTCGGTGACGGTGCCGTACAGTCCGGCGCTGTCGCCGTTTTGCAGCCAGGTGCGGTAAGCGTCCCGCACGGTGCCGTCGTAGGATACTGCCTTGGAATCGTCGATGGCGTCCTCGAAGCGCATCTGCACCAGCCGCAGAGCATTCGCAGCGCTGCTGTCGATCTCCTGCTGCACGGACTGCCGGTAGTTCTCATTCAGCAGCACACCTGCCAGCGCCACCACAATAAAAATGGGCACCAGCCAGCAGATCAGTATGGTCATCAGGAAGCCCGTCCTAAGGGACGTTTTTGTTTTTTTCATGGCGTTCCCCCGCTCTTCCCGTGATGCTATATCACGCCGGAAATGAAAAAAAGAAGCGTTTTTACGCGCTTTCCTTCCTTTTTCGCGTTGGGGCAGGAAAATCCATTCCTGCCCCAATACATTTTCATTATTTTGCGGCCTTCAGCGCCTTACGCTCGGCCTTGGTCTTGCAGAAACGCTCCAGCTCCGGCACCAGAATAATGCAGATCACCGCTGCCGTGAAGCCGCCGTTATACAGGCAGAATCCGCCGTGGAGATTCGGCACAGAGGTGACCAGCAGGTAGTGCATCATAGCCGCGACCATGCCCCAGAACCAGCCGTACTTGCTGGTAATGGGACTCAGCCCATTGGCGTAGCACAGTCCGACGACGATCGCCTGCGCGTTGATCACGAAGGTGAAATTGCCCCCCGCCAGTCCTGACAGTCCGCTCGCAAGGAAGGACGCCAGCACGTATCCCAGCATGATCGGCCAGACGTTGCCGGGATGGGAGCCGGAATTGCAGGTGGCCAGCATACAGAAAATGATGCCCATCGTCACGCCGTTGAAGGAAGCGCCGATGAGGTTGTAGTAAGCCAGAATGAACAGGCCGAACACGCCCACGTTCATCAGGAACACTTCCATACCCATCTGGGAAGAAACGGAACCGACGTGCTCCGGGGCGGTCAGCAATGCCCAGTACTGCTTCGGCTTGCAGCCCATGGCCAGTGCGAACACGATGCACAGTCCGAACAGGATGCCGCAGAACAGATTCACCGTCAGCCGGGACGCCACCTGCAGGGTATCCGCAGAGGGAGCCGCAGGCAGGTCAACGCCCAGCGTCTTATACAGCGTGGCATTGAGGAAAAACGCGGCCAGGCCCACCGGCAGTGCGGCGGAATACAGGTCGAAACCCTTATGCACCTTCGGGGAATGTGCCAGCCCCGCGGGCAGGAAAAAGCCGATGCAGAAGCCCACGATCAGTGTCACCGCCAGCCCCGGCAGGTTGAAGCCCACCGCCTCGGCATTGGGATAGCGCACCAGCAGATCGCTGATCAGCGGCGCAATGCCGGTGGAGAACAGCATGGCGTTGACATTTGCGCTCAGCTTTTCCTTCTTCACCAAGCAGTAGATGACAACGCCCAGCACCGTCGGCCAGATGTTCAGAATGTTGATGCCCCAGGAGCAGAAGCCAAGGGTCAGCACAAAGGCCAGAGTGGAAACATTATTGGGCGTCGCGCCGCACAGGGCATACAGCCCCAGACAGCACAGTCCCACCAGTCCCATGTTCAGGAACGTCGCGGCATAGCCGCCCACGGCAAAATAGTTGGTAGAGATTTTTGCCGGCTGGCTGAGAATCTGCCACAGGCCGGAAAACATGGTATTTCTGTCCGGCATACACACCGCCGCGATCAGGAACGCCGCGGAAAAGAAGGCGAAAAACAGCTTCAGGAACGAACCTTCCTCCAGATTTTTTAATTTTTTCATAAAAGCACCTTGCTCTCAATATTGAATTTGAATGTCCATAGACAAAAAGGGCGACCCAGCGTGGAAACTGAATCGCCCAGACGGTCGGCAGGCTTTTCCCTGCGCTCCCATGCGGTGTAAACCCGCGAATCCGTCAGTTACGCAGAAGCCAATATGGCGTTATACTCTTTCAGCAGCCTCCACCACGTGCTTCATCAGCACGGAGGTGGTCACGGAGCCGACGCCGCCGGGAACGGGCGTGATGGCCTCAACGATCGGCTCGACCTCGTCAAACTTGGCGTCGCCGGCGATGCCGCCCTTGCCGCCCTTGGCGTTGATCTTGTTCTCGTCCCAGTTGATGGACACGTCCACGACCACCTGTCCGGGGCGGACATAGTCCTTGGTCAGGCTGTTCAGCACACCGGCGGCGGAAACAATGATGTCCGCGTTCCGGCAGATTTCAGCGGTGTTCACCGTCTTGGTATGGCAGACGGTAACGGTGGCGTTCTTGCCCATGAGCATCATGGCGGCGGGCTTGCCGACCACCAGGCTGCGGCCGATGACCACGGCGTTCTTGCCCTTGCAGTCGATGCCGTAGTAGTCCAGAATCTCCATGCAGGCGGCGGGGGTGCAGGGGGCGAAGCCCAGACCGTTCAGTCCCTCAAACACACCGGCGTTGGACAGATGGGTCATGCAGTCCACGTCCTTCTTGGGGTCGAGGCGGTTGCAGATCTCGTTCTGCTCAGCCTTCAGGTGCTTAGGCAGGGGGCGGAACATCAGCACGCCGTGGATGGAATCGTCGGCGTTGACCTGATCGATGACCGCGAGAACGTCTTCCTTGGAAGCATCCGCAGGCAGTTCAAACTTCTTGACATCCACACCCACCAGCTCGGCGCGCTTGGTCGCGCCCTTCTCGTAGCTTAGGTCGGAGGGATCCGCACCCACACGGACGATGCCCAGAGTGGGGATGATGCCCTTTTCCCGCAGCGCGGCGGTACGTGTCTGCAGATTCGCGTTCAGGGCATCGGTAACTTCCTTGCCCAACAGTAACTTAGCCATAATATGTTTCCTCCAATATGTTCGTTGTGGGGCTTACTGACCGAAGCCCGCCTTGACGTCGTTGAAGATCTCGTCCGCAACGCTGCAATACTTGTTCAGCATCACGTTGGCATGGCGGTTCATGTCCTCCGCCACTTCCCGGTTCTTCAGGCTCTTGGTGTTGATGAACACGTTCAGAGACGCGGCCTGCAGGGCTGCCTTGCAGCACACAGCGGCGCATCCGGCGTCGGAGACTGCCAGCCGGGAGCCTTTCGCGGCAAACACGGCGACGCAGTCCAGCGCTTCGCAGCACAGCTCCATGATGTGCATGGGCACCGCGCAGGCGGTGATGGTGGCTTCCTCCAGAATCTTGTCCCGGTTAGGGTCGTCCTTGGGAATGCCGTAAGCCTTGGCCAGAGGAACGAAGCCCTTGTCGTCGGCTTCTACCTGATCCAGCAGTTGCTTCTGCAGATCGTCACATTTTGCTTTCAGCGCAAGAATTTCGTCCTGCACGTCGGCATATTTCTTCTTGCCGACGGTAAGAGAGCCGACCATGTTGCCCAGTGCGGTGCCGATGGCGCCCACCAGAGCAGCCGCGCCGCCGCCGCCGGGGGCCGGGGCGTCAGAAGCCAGAACCTCCACAAATCTGCGGCAGGATTCCAATGTCATGTCCATAGGTCAAATTTCCTTTCAAATAGGAAAGCTCTGAAGCAATCGGCGAGAACTGACAGTGAGAGATTCTTCACCAGATGAAGATTTCAGAAGCGGAGAAATACTGTATGTACCCGCAAGGGGTATGCCGCATCCGTAAGCCGGCTTATGCCGGCAACGGCTGCGCTATATTTCCCGCTTTTGAAACCGCACGGCTGGGGGAAAAGATCCGCTGCTCAGCCGAAGGTGATTTAGTCAGGGATTCCTAAAAAAGAAACGGGGGAGGATAATGTCCAAGGAACTCATCAGACTCCAGGACCTGACCATGGAGTTCGACGGGGAGCGTATTCTCGACGGCATCAATCTTTATTTCAACGATCACGAATTCCTCACACTGCTCGGCCCCTCCGGCTGCGGCAAGACCACAACGCTTCGGATCATCGGCGGCTTTCTGACGCCTACTTCCGGCACGGTGACGTTTGACGGGAAGGTCATCAACGACGTTCCGCCCTACAAACGGCAGATCAACACCGTGTTCCAGCGTTATGCCCTTTTTCCGCATCTGGATGTGTACGACAACGTCGCTTTCGGCCTGAAGGTAGCAAAGCTGCCCAAGGACGAAGTTGACCGCAGGGTCAATGAAATGCTGGAAATCGTCAGCCTGAAGGGCTACGAAAACCGCAGCGTGGACAGTCTGTCCGGCGGCCAGCAGCAGCGTGTTGCCATCGCCCGGGCATTGGTCAACCAGCCGAAGGTGCTGTTGCTGGACGAACCGCTGGCAGCGCTGGATCTGCGCTTGCGCAAGGACATGCAGATCGAGCTGAAACGCATCCAGCAGACCACCGGCATCACGTTCATCTATGTCACCCACGATCAGGAGGAAGCCCTTTCCATGTCCGACACCGTGGTGGTCATGGACAAAGGCCGGATTCAGCAGATCGGCAGACCTGAGGATATCTATAATGAGCCGAAGAACGCCTTCGTGGCGGACTTTATCGGCGAAAGCAACATCCTGGACGGCGTCATGCTGGAAGACTTCAAGGTCCGGTTCTTCGGCCGGGTCTTTGAGTGCGTGGACAAGGGCTTCGCCCCCAACGAGCCGGTGGACGTTGTCATCCGCCCGGAGGACATTGACATCGTGAAGCCCGCGGAGAGTCATCTCGTCGGCACCGTCACGGGCATTACCTTCAAGGGTCTTAACTACGACATCATCGTGGAGTTCAAGGGCTTCAAGTGGCTCATTCAGACCACGGACTACCACGGCGTGGGCGAGACCATCGGCATCCGCCTGAACCCGGAAGACATTCACATCATGCACAAGAGCGAATATTCAGGTCTCTTTGGCGACTACAGCTCCTACTCCGCCGAGTATGACGAGCTGACGGAGGATGCCGAAGATGAAGAAGAATAAGTCTATCTTGCTCAGCACCCCGTATTTGATATGGATGGTGGTATTCACGCTGATCCCTCTGGGTGTGGTGTGCTACTATGCCCTTACTGACCCGTCTACGGGGGAATTCAGCCTTGTGAACCTGCGAGGGCTGAACCTGTACTGGGGCGTTCTGTGGCAGTCCATCTTCTATGCGGTGGCGTCGGCTTTCATCTGCCTGCTGCTGGGCTACCCCATGGCCTACTACATCGCCCACCGAAGCCAGACCGCTCAGAAGTTTCTGTACATGCTGGTGATGCTGCCCATGTGCATGAGCTTCCTGCTCCGTACCCTCGCATGGGTCGGATTGCTGCAGGACACCGGCATCATCAACAATATTCTCGACGCCATCGGCATCGGCCGACTGCGGCTCATCCGTACCCCCGGGGCGGTCATTCTGGGCATGGTGTATAACTATCTGCCCTATATGATCCTGCCCCTGTACGGCGTCATCGTCAAGATCGACCCCCGGCTCATTGAAGCGGCGGAGGATCTGGGCTGCAACAGCACGCAGGTGTTTTCCCGGGTGGTGCTGCCGCTGAGCGTTCCCGGCATTCTCTCCGGCATGACCATGGTGTTCGTCCCGGCGGTGTCCACCTTCTATATCTCCCAGAAACTGGGCGGTACGGACACGGTGCTCATCGGCGACGTGATCGAGCGCCAGTTCAAGCAGGGCAACAACCCCAATCTGGGTGCGGCGCTGAGTCTGGTGCTGATGATCCTTGTATTCATCTGCACCGGCATCATGAACCGCTTCGGCGGCGGCAATGAGGAAGGCGGTGTCATCGTATGAAAAGAGCCAACCGCATTCTCACCATCCTGATTTTCATTTTCCTGTACGTCCCCATGGCGGTGCTGATCGTAGCGTCCTTCAATACGGGCAAGGACATCACCCAGTTTGAAGGGTTTACCCTGCGGCAGTACGCCCGTCTGTTTCAGGACAGGACGCTGTTAAAGCTGCTGGGCAACTCCCTGCTCGTCTCGGTTCTCGCCAGCTTCATCGCCACGGTCTTCGGCACGGTGGCGTCACTGGGCATCTACAACCTGAACCCCAGACTGCGCAAGGCTGCCATGACGCTGACCAACATCCCCATGACGAATCCGGATATCGTCACCGGCGTGTCCCTTTCCCTGCTGTTCGTCTTCGTGGGGACCCGGATGCTGGGGCAGCGGAACAGTCTGACCTTCTGGACGCTGCTCATTGCCCACATCACCTTCAACCTCCCCTACGTGATCCTGAACGTCATGCCGAAACTCAAGCAGACGGACAGCTCCCTCCGGGACGCGGCCATGGACTTGGGCTGCACGCCCCTGCAGGCGTTTTTCAAGGTGACGCTCCATGAGATCGCCCCCGGCATCGTGTCCGGCGCTATTATGGCGTTCACCATGAGTCTGGACGATTTTGTCATCAGCTATTTTGTCAGCGGGCTGGATTTCGTGACCCTTCCCGTGGAAATCTATTCCTACACGAAAAAGCCCCTCCATCCGAAAATCTACGCCCTGTTCACCCTGCTATTCCTGCTGATTCTGGTGCTGATGGTCACCATGAACCTCATTCAGCTCCGCGGGGACAAAAAACGAGCCGCTGCCCACAGCGGGGTATAAAGGAGAATTGTCATGAAAAAAGGGATTTCCGTTATTCTTGCCGTCTTGCTTGCCGTGAGCTGCCTGACCAGTCTTTCCGGCTGCGGCAGCAGTAAAAAGACCACCCTGTACGTCTACAACTGGGGTCAGTACATCTCCGAGGGCGACGACGGCTCTCTGGATGTGATCGCCGCCTTTGAGGAAGCCTACCCCAACATCCGCGTGCAGTATTCCACCTATGACTCCAACGAGATCATGTACTCCAAGCTGTCCAACGGCGGCATCACCGTGGACGTGATCATCCCCTCCGACTACATGATCGGCCGGATGGTGCAGGAGGGTATGCTGGAGGAGCTGAACTTCGACAACATCCCCAACTACCAGTATATCGACGATTCCTTCAAGAACACCTCCTACGACCCGGAGAACAAGTATTCCGTCCCCTACACCTGGGGCACCGTAGGCATCATCTACAACACCAAGTACGTGGACGAAGCCGACGTCACCGGCTGGGAACTGCTGTGGAACGAGAAGTACGCCGGAAAGATTCTCATGTTCGACAACTCCCGGGACGCATTCGGCATTGCCGAGTACCTGCTGGGTTACGACGTGAACACCACCGACGAGACCGAGCTTCAGGCCTGCGCCGCCAAGCTGGCGGAGCAGAAGCCCGTGGTGCAGCAGTACGTCATGGATCAGATTTTTGACGCCATGGAAAACGAGGAAGCGTGGATCGCCCCCTACTACGCCGGTGACTATCTGACCATGGTGGAAGAGAACCCCGATCTGGCCTTCGTCCACCCGGAGGAGGGCGTCAACTTCTTCATCGACAATATGTGCATTCCGGCCAACGCCAAGCATCAGGAGGCCGCCGAAATGTTCATCAACTACCTGTGTGAGCCGGATGTTGGCCTTGCCAACGCGGACTTCATCGGCTATTCCACCCCCATCACCGCCGTGTGGGAGGAGCTGGACGATGACCTCAAGTACAGCGAGATTGCTTACCCCGGCGAGGATGTCATGGACAAGGCCGAGGTTTTCACGACGCTGCCTGATGAGATCAACGCTGCTATGGACTCCCAGTGGAGTGAGATGAAGAGCTTTGAGGAGGGCGGCAGCGGCTGGATGGTCGTTGTGCTGCTGATGCTCGCGCTCCTCATTTCCGCATTCAACATCTGGCGCAAGCTCCGCAAGAAATCGCGCGACAATTACTGACCCTCTGCAGTGCATCGCTTCATGATGCACTGCATTTTTATTTTCACTGCGCTGGCACGCCGCTTTGCATTTTTGCTCTGACTGTGCTATACTCCATTTGAGCATTTGTAATTTTTGATTTGATTGGTAAGGAGGGCGCATCTATGCCCGAAAAGCAAACCACCTATACAGAGAAATTCACCGTCTACCGCACGGACGGCGACCACCTCGGCAATGTCAAGCTGGGAGCACTGCTGCGCTATGCCCAGCAGGTCGCTACCGCCCACGCCGAGGCCGTAGGGCTGAACGATGCCCTGTACCGCAAGACCCACACCGCCTATGTGCTGGCCAAGCTGGCCCTGCACATTGAGCGCCTGCCCCGCGTTGATGAGGAGCTGACCCTGCTCACCCAGCCGGAAAACTGCAAGCGGGCTGTCAACAAGCGCATCACCCATTTTTATGATGCCTCCGGCGCAGAGGCTGCCGTCATGGACAGCCGCTGGGTGCTCATTG
>OKTX01001040.1_pt1 | contig 11081 bp, 12 predicted proteins | sample 1606261 | NCBI WGS metagenome assembly OKTX01 (sample SAMEA3879543, study PRJEB24766) | human gut metagenome | biome: human-associated habitat; feature: feces | place: USA | collected 1985/1987 | reverse complement strand
CGTCCGCGTCCGATCTGGCGGGCGCTACCGTGGAACTGATCTCCGCCCAGCACCGGGAGCGGCAGCTGGACATGGCGCTGAACGGAATCAAGGAACGCTACGACTTGATCTTCGTGGACTGCCCGCCGTCATTGGAGCTGCTGACGCTGAACGCGCTGTGCGCAGCGGACGGGATTCTGGTGCCGGTGCAGTGTGAATATTTTGCGCTAGAGGGGCTAAGCGATCTTATGGCAACGCTCCGCACGGTAAAGCGCCGTATGAATCCCCGGCTGGAGGTTTTCGGCGTGGCGCTGACCATGTTCGATGGGCGCACGAACTTCTCGGCGCAGGTGTCTCAGGAGGTTCGGCGGCATTTTCCCGGGAAGGTGTTCTCCACGGTCATTCCACGGAACATCCGGCTGGCGGAAGCGCCCAGCCACGGCGTTCCCATCACCGCCTATGACCGGATCAGCAGGGGAGCCGCCGCCTACCGGGCGATGGCGGAAGAAATTCAGCAAAAGCTGTGAAAGCGGAGAAAGGAGTAAGAATGGCATCACAGAAAGGACTAGGCAAGGGTCTGGGTGCGCTTCTGGGGGATTTCAGTGAAGAGCCTCTGGAAAAAAGCGCGTATCAGCTGCTGCCGATCTACAAGGTAGAACCCAACCCCGATCAGCCCCGGCAGGACTTCGACGAGGAAGAATTGCAGGCGCTGGCGGATTCCATCACCGTCCACGGCATCATTCAGCCCCTGACGGTGCGGGAAATGCCCAACGGCTACTATCAGATTATTGCCGGTGAGCGGCGCTGGCGTGCCGCGCGGATGGCAAACCTGAGCGACGTGCCCGCAGTCATCATCGAAGCCGACGACAAGAAGGCCATGGAGCTGGCGCTGATTGAGAACTTGCAGCGTCAGGATCTGAACCCTCTGGAAGAAGCGCTGGGGTATCAGACGCTGATGAACGAGTACGGCCTGACGCAGGAGGAAGCCGCCGGTCGGGTAGGGAAGTCCCGTCCTGCCGTGGCAAATGCTCTGCGGCTGCTGGGGCTGTGTCCCGAGGTGCAGGAGCGCGTCCGGAAGGGCGAACTGTCCGCCGGTCACGCCCGGGCGATCCTGCAGCTGAAATCTGAAAAGAAGCAGCAGGAAGCCGCGCAGAAGATCGTTGCGTTAGGACTGTCCGTCCGTCAGGCGGAGCTGCTGTGCAAGAACATGAGTAAGGAGCCTACACCCCAGAAAAAAGAAGTTTTCGCGGTGGACTATTTGGCCGAATGCGAAAAGTCTCTGAGCAAGCACCTTGGCCGGGGCGTCAAGATCGTCAACGGCAAGCGCAAGGGGCGCTTTGAACTGGAATTCTATGGGCAGGAAGATTTGCAGAATCTGCTGGACGCCCTGATGAAAATACAAAAATAAATTTCCGATTTAAGGAGAGGTAAACATCATGCTGGACATCAAGAAAATCAAGGAAAATCCCGACGCCGTCAAGGCCGGTCTGCGGGCAAAGGAAGTGGACTGCGACGCCACCGTTGACCGCATTCTGGAGCTGGACGCGAAAATCCGCACCCTGAAGACCAACACCGAGACACAGACCGCCCAGAAAAACAAGCTGGCGAAGGAAAACGGCAAGCTCTTCGGCATGAAGAAGAAGGCCGAGAAAGAAGGCAAGGACGTGTCCGAGCTGGACGCCGCCATTGCCGCCAACAACGCCCAGTCCGTGCAGATCGCCGAAGCAATTGAGCAGGAGCTGGCCGAGCTGAAAACCCTCAGCGACGAGTACCGCGTCGCCATGCTGAGCCTGCCCAACCTGCCCGACCCCGATCTGAAGCCCGGCGGAAAGGAAAACAACGAGCCGCTGCGCTACTTTGGCGAACCCCACAAGTTTGACTTCACCCCCAAGCACCATGTTGACCTGTGCGAGGGTCTGGATCTCATCGACTACGACCGGGGCGTCAAGCTGGCGGGTTCCGGCTTCTGGATGTATAAGGGCATGGGCGCACGTCTGGAATGGGCGCTGCTGAACTACTTCATCGACTGCCACATTGCCGACGGCTACGAGTTCATTCTGCCGCCTCACATGCTGGAGTACCAGTGCGGCGAGACGGCCGGTCAGTTCCCCAAGTTTGCCGATGAGGTCTACAAGATTTCGAATCCCACCGACGACCGCGTCCACTATATGCTGCCCACCGCGGAAGCCGCGCTCTGCTCCATCTACCGGGACGAAATTCTCACCGAAGCCGAGCTGCCCCGGAAGTTCTTCGCTTACACCCCCTGCTTCCGTCGGGAAGCCGGTTCCGGCCACGCCGACGAGCGGGGTATGGTGCGCGGCCACCAGTTCAACAAGGTGGAAATGTTCCAGTTCACCCGCCCCGAGGATTCCGACGCGGCCTTTGAGGAACTTGTGCGCAAGGCTGAGAATCTGGTAAAGGGTCTGGGCTTCCACTTCCGCACCGTGAAGCTGGCCGCCGGCGACTGCTCCGCTTCCATGGCCCGCACCTACGACATTGAAATTCAGATTCCCTCCATGAACGGCTATAAGGAAGTTTCCTCCGTGTCCAACGCCCGGGATTATCAGGCGCGGCGCGGCAACATTCGTTTCCGCCGGGAAGCCACCGGCAAGCCCGAGTTCGTCCACACCCTGAACGGTTCCGGCCTCGCCACCTCCCGTATCTTCCCCGCCATGGTGGAGCAGAATCAGAGAGCTGACGGCTCCGTCGTGGTTCCCGAAGTTCTGCGGAAATACCTGGGCGGCATTGAGGTCATCGAGAAGAAATAAGGGAGACGCACCATGAAAAATCCCGTGAAAAAGCCTTCCTGGTGGGATGAGTTTGCCGCCTTCGCCATTAAGGGCAACGCCATGGCGCTGGCCGTCGGCACCATCATCGGCGCGGCTTTCTCGACTATCACCAAGAGCCTGACCGACGACATCATCATGCCCATCGTGTCCATCTTCATGGGCGGCATCGATTTTTCCGAAATGAAGATCGTTCTGCCCCGGCTGTTTGGTGAGCCTGTGTTGGACGACGCCGGAAACGTGGTTCTGAACACTCTGAACTACGGCAACTTCATTTCCGCCGTTATCAACTTTCTGATTCTGGCGCTGGTGGTGTTTTTCCTGGTGAAGAGCCTGAACAAGCTGACCGAGCTTGGCAAGAAGAAGGAAGAGGCCGCTCCCGCCGAGCCGCCCAAGCCCAGCAACGAGGAGCTGCTTCTCACCGAAATCCGCGACCTGCTGAAGGAGCAGAAATAAGCCATGGAATACGCGATTGAAAATGAGTACCTGATCGTCACCGTCACCACCTGGGGCGCCCAGGTGAAAAGCGTCGTGCGGAAATTTGACGACGTGGAGCACATGTGGCAAGCGGACAAGAGCGTCTGGGGCTACCACGCGCCCATTCTGTTTCCCCACACCGGAAAGGTCGTGGACGATCTTATCGAAACCAAGGGCGAGGTGTATCAGGCGAAGCAGCACGGCTTTGCCCGGCTGATGGAGCATACGCTGGTGCGCCAGACGGAAGACACCATTGTAATGGAACTGCGCAGCAGTGAGGAAACTCTACGGATTTTCCCTTATGCGTTCCGGCTGGTCTCCACCTTCACGCTGGACGGCGACACCCTGCACCACAAGCTGACGGTGGAAAACTGGGACGCCGACAAGCTGTACTTTGGCATTGGGTACCATCCCGCCTTCACCGTTCCCTTTGACGATGAGCATACGCTGTCGGACTACGAGCTTCGGTTCAGCGAGCCAGAGTCTCCGCTCTGCATTAACTGCCTGCCGCTGGGTCTGGTTCACGGGGATTTCTACACGCTGGGCAGCAACATCCGCACCATCCCCATCACCCGGGAGCTGTTCGCAAACGACAGCCACTGTATGGTGAATCTCAAATCCCATAATCTGGGGATTTACGAAAAAGGCACCGGGCGTGGTGTGGTATGTGACATTTCGGAGTTTCCCTACACACTGATCTGGTCGATGCCGGGAGGGGAGGGTGGCACCATCCGCTGGGAGGAAAAGCCCGCCGCCGCCATTCTGGACCCGGGCGAAAGCTGGAGCTGTAATTTAAGTACATCCTTCGTAAGATAAGCAATGCCCCCGCTGCTTTTCAGCAGCGGGGGTCATTTTCTGGACTTGTAAATCCGTCTGAGGTCGTCGTCGATCAGGGATTCGATAGGAATACCAAACAGTTTTCCGATATTCAGCATACAAACGGAATCCACGTCGAAGCTCCTGCCGGTTTCCCAATCCCGGATGACCTTAGGGTAAGAGCAGATCAGATTTGCCAGCTCCCAACGGCTGTAATGGTGCCGTCTGCGGAGGAATCGAATGTTTTTTCCAAATTGACGGTTGTTCAGTACCACTATCATACTATCACCTCATTGGTAGCAGTATATCCTACTTTTCCATACTTGTCAATATAAAGCCTTACCTAATGCTATAATGTCCCCGAGGTGATGGGACATGCGACCGTTAAAAGAGAAAATCAGCATTACGATTGACAGCGATTTACTGGAAAAACTTCGGGAAAAAGCGGATGAAGACTGCCGTCCCTTGTCTCAGTATATTAATCTAATCCTAAGAAGGTACATGGAGCAGAAAGAAAAAGAGAAAAAGCAGAAGTAAGGCAGTATACACGCACGGGGTGATATGAAAAATGCGACCGCTAAAGGAAAGAATCAGCATCACGATTGATGGTGACTTGCTGGAAAAGCTTAAGGAAAAGGCAGACAAAGACTGCCGTCCGCTGTCACAGTACATTAACCTTGTTCTGAAAAAGCATGTGGAACAGGAAGAAAAAAAGCAAAAGTAAATCCCGCTGCAACGGGCGGCGGGCAGAATCAAACAGTTAAAGGCAAAGCGGGATAATCCACTGTGCCTGTTCTTGTGTAATTTTAATTTAATGTCAGCATCCCTCTTGCCTCTCCCTCTGGTAGAGGTGGCCGAGCGAGGACGGAGAGGGGGGCTGCAATACCCTCTCAGTCACCTTCGGTGACAGCTCTCCCAGAGGGAGAGCCAAGGGTGCTTTGACAACAGCAAAAGTGCTGCCCAGCTATGGCCGGACAGCACTTTTTTATATATTATTGCTTATTTCACCGGAGAAGAGCTTCTCAGCGTTACGTCGTGGTATCCGCCCTCTACGATAGACACGGAGGATACCAGCGTCAGCTTGGCGTTCTTCTGCAGGTCGGGGATGTTCGTCACGCCTACGTTGCACATGGTGGACTTTACCTTGTACAGGGACGCTTCCACATTATCACGCAGGGGGCCGGCGTAGGTGACGTAGGAGTCAACGCCTTCCTCAAAGCTGAGCTTGGCGGAGCCGCCCAGATCGTAGCGCTGCCAGTTCCGGGCGCGGTTGGAGCCTTCGCCCCAGTATTCCTTCATGTACGCACCGTTGACCATAACCTTGTTCGTGGGGCTTTCGTCGAAGCGGGCGAAGTAACGGCCCAGCATCAGGAAGTCCGCGCCCATGGCCAGCGCCAGCGTCATGTGGTAATCGTGGACAATGCCGCCGTCGGAGCAGATGGGCACGTAGATGCCCGTCTCCTTGAAATACTCGTCACGGGCTGCGGCGACCTCGATCAGTGCCGTTGCCTGACCACGGCCAATGCCCTTGGTTTCACGGGTAATGCAGATGGAACCGCCGCCGATGCCGACCTTCACAAAGTCAGCCCCGGCTTCCGCCAGAAAACGGAATCCGTCCTTGTCCACCACGTTGCCGGCGCCGATCTTCACGGTGTCGCCGTAGGTGTCCCGCACCCATTTGATGGTCTTTTCCTGCCAGCAGGTGTAGCCCTCGGAGGAGTCGATCACCAGCACGTCCGCACCGGCCTCCAGCAGGGCGGGAATGCGGGCGGCATAGTCACGGGTGTTGATGCCCGCGCCTACCAGATAGCGCTTCTTGTTGTCCAGCAGCTCCAGAGGATTGTCCTTGTGGGAGGAGTAGTCCTTCCGGAACACGAAATACAGCAGGTGGTCATTCTCGTCCACGATGGGCAGGCTGTTGAGCTTGTGCTCCCAGATGATGTCGTTGGCTTCCTTCAGGGTAGTGTCCGCAGGGGCGGTGACCAGCTTCTTTCGGGGGGTCATGAAGTCTCTGACCTTGTCGGTGGGGGCCATACGGCTGACGCGGTAGTCGCGGCTGGTGACGATGCCCAGCAGCTTACCGTTGGCGGTGCCGTCCTCAGTGATGGCCACGGTGGAGAAGCCGTTGCGCTGCTTCAGCGCCAGCACGTCGGCGAGGGTAGCTTCCGGGGTCAGATTGGAGGCAGAAGTTACGAAACCGGCCTTATAGCCCTTCACCCGTGCCACCATGGCGGCCTGATTCTCGATGGACTGAGAGCCGTAAATGAAGCTGATGCCGCCCTCCTTTGCCAGTGCGATGGCAAGGGTATCGTTGGAGACGGACTGCATGACGGCGGACGTCAGCGGCACGTTCAGGAAAATCGCCGGTTCTTCCTTGCCCTTGCGGTACTTGACGAGGGGCGTTTTCAGGCTGACATGGTCGGGAACGCAGTCTTCCGAGGTGTAGCCGGGAATCAGAAGATACTCGCTGAAGGTGTGGCTGGGTTCCGGGTAGTAATACGCCATTGGTATGACCTCCTATAGTAAAATAGATTGCTTGAATGTATAACTGCACCGCGCAATCCCAAAAAGCAACTGCGCGGTGTTGTCTTACAAAGTTTTTCTGTCCCCCGCGTCCAGAACCTCCACGACCTCTTTGCCGGAGGAGCTGAGGTTCTTGAAATTGCCCAGAATCTCGCTTACGGGGTGGACGATGGCGAAGGTATGGGGATACTTGTGGACGATCTGGCTGACCAGCGCCACCTGGGTCTTGTTGACCACGCACAGAAGCACGCTGGTCTCCCGGCCGGAGTACATGCCCTTTGCGGGGAGAAAGGTCGCGGTGTGGTGGAGGCGGTCAATCAGCTCCTTGGAAACCTCCTGGGGGGAATTGGTGATGATCTCGAAGCAGATGGCCTCCCGGCCGGACTTCATCAGCCGGTCGCCCACCGTGGTGGACATGAAGCTATAGAGAATGCACAAAATCACCGGCTCCATCTGGCAGCCGTAGACAAAATAGCTGACGATGGCAATGGCGGAGTTAATGGCGAAGCTCATGCCGAAAAACGGCCGGTTGGGGTGATGCTTATGGACAATGGCGGAAACGAAATCCGTACCGCCGGTATAGGCGCTGGCCTTGATGAGGATGGAGTACACAAAGCCCTGAATGACGCCCGCGACCATGGGGCCGAGAATTTTGCTGGTGCCGTTTTCCGTGACGTAGGCAAAGGCAGACAGGTCCACCTTTTCCAGAATCAGCAGTCCCAGAGAGAACGTGACCACGTAGACCATGCTGCGGACGGCCATGGGCTTGCTGACCTCAAAATAGCACCAGATTGCCAGAGGGATATTGATAAACAGGCTCAGATAACCCACGCTGACGCCGGTGACGTACTGGATCATGGTACAGATACCGTTGATACCGGAGGGGGCGAACTGGTTGGGGAAAACAAACAGCTCGTAATTGACAGACGCCAGCAGCGCAATGAAGGCAATGACTAGATATGTCCAGACCTTTTTCATACAGAACTCCTCTGAATCCTACGGCCATTGCCGGGTTCTTAATTTTCGATTCTAGCATAGATTTGTCCACGGGTCAAGGTATAATTCGACGAAATTCGCCTTTCTTGGAAAAACAGATATGGGTGGATTTTCCGCTTTGGGCGGCGGGTCGGACACACTTTGTCCGATTCTTTATTCTTTCGGTGTCCCTTTCGGAAATTGATTGTATTTCAACAAAAAAGCCTTGTTTTTTCTGTGGAAATGTGATAAAATTTAGGTTGAGAGATTATGCGCAAAAATCGAGCGTTTTCTACTGTTTTTACCTTAAATGAGTTAGAAAGGAGCTGCCCTATGTATTCATCTGCCTATGTGTGGGCAAAGGTTCTGAGCCATATGGAAGAGCGGCTGGGGGCTGTCACCGTTTCGGCATGGTTCGACGATGCCGAGGTGGTGGAGCTGAACGAGAACAATCTGATTCTGTACTCCCCCTCGGATTTCCGCCGGGAGATTATCCGCCGCCGCTGCACCGATTACATTCAGGACGCGCTGAAGGAAGTGTTCAATTCCGACGCGAAGCTGATGGTCTTCGGTGACGAAGAGCTGGACGCCTTCAAACAGAAGGGGAAAAGCGTTTCTTCCATGGACTTCAATCCCCAGTTTACCTTTGACAACTTCGTTGTCGGCCCCTCCAACCGTTTCGCTCACAGCGCAGCCATCGCCGTTTCCAAAACGCCGGGACAGGTGTACAATCCCCTGTTCCTTTATGGCCCTCCCGGCGTGGGCAAAACCCACTTGCTGTATGCCATCGCCAACGGCATCCGCAAGGAAAACCCTGACGCCAACATCGTCTATATCAAGGGCGATCAATTTACCAACGAGCTGATTGCCGCCATTCAGAACGGCAAAAATATCGAATTCCGCAGCAAATACCGGGAAGCCGACCTGTTCCTCATCGACGACGTGCAGTTCATCGCCGGTAAGGAATCCACCCAGGAGGAATTCTTCCATACCTTCAATAAGCTCTACGAGGAACATAAGCAGATCGTCATGACCTCCGACCGCAAGCCCAGCGATATGCTGACGCTGGAGGACCGGCTGAAGACCCGGTTTGAGTGGGGCCTGCTGGCGGATATCCAGCCGCCGGATTATGAGACCCGTATGGCCATTCTGAAAAACAAGGCCAAAAATCTGGGGCTGAACCTTTCCGACGATGTGTGCAACTATATTGCCATCAACGTCACCAACAACGTCCGGCAGATTGAAGGTACGGTCAAGAAGATTCTGGCTTATCGCGACCTGAACAACATGCCGCTGGATCTTCCCAACATTTCCCGGGCCATCGACGATATGTTCAAGAGCGAGGGCAACGCCCTGCCCACGCCCAGCCTGATCATCAGTCAGGTGTGCAAGTTCTATTCCATTGACGAGGTGCTTCTCCGGGGCACCCAGAAAAACAAGGGTACCGCCGAAGCCCGGCAGATCGCCATGTATCTGATCCGCAAGCTCACCAACCTGAGCCTGCCGGACATTGGCAAGGAATTTGCCCGGGATCACTCGACGGTATTGTACGCCATCCGGAAAGTCGAAGTCGCGCTGAAAAACGGAGACACCACCATGCAGAACAATATCCGGGACATCACCGCGAACATCAATTCCTGCCTGTAAATTTTCTCCACAAGCCCTGTGGAATGTGGAAAACATAATTGTGGATAAGTTACACCTGGTTTGGGTCTTCACAGGCCCTGTGGAAAAGGGATGAATCATCCACATTTGGCTGTGGATAAAAAAGACTTGCGGCACTAAATAAAAAGGGACTTTTCCACATAAGTTTGTACTACCACTGTTATTACTACCTGAACTTATTGATAGAGATATATATTGATTAAAATCAGAAAGAAAGGATTTTACCTATGCGTTTTACCTGTGAAAAAAATATGCTGGTCACGGGACTGAACATTGCGGGTCGTACCGTCGCCCAGAAGAGCAGTCTGTCCGTCATCGAAGGAATCCTCTGCAAGGCCGGACAGGGACTGAGCCTGACCGGTTATAATATGGAAACCGCCATTACCTATGAAATCGACGCGGACGTGTCCGACATGGGGCAGTGCATCCTCCCGGCGAAGCTGTTCGGCGATATCATCCGCCGTCTGCCGGAGGGACCGGTGACCGTGGTTGTGGACGAGAACTACAAAGTCTCCATCCGGGCAGGGTACGCTTCCTTTACCATTTCCGCCGAGTCCGCCGAGGATTATCCGGAGCTGCCGGACGTGGGCGACGGCCGGGAAATCTATATCCCGCAGAACAAGCTGAAGGAGTTGATCTCCGGCACCATTTTCGCTGTCAGCGAAAATCAGGGGCGCCCCATTCACACCGGTGTGAAATTTGAGGTAACGAATGACGCCATCACCGCCGTGGCCGTGGACGGGTTCAGGCTTGCCCGGCGCACCTTCCACCCGGAGGAGGGCACCGGACGGGAGCTGAATTTCGTGGTTCCCGCCGCCGGATTGAAGGAAGTGGAGAAAATCCTTACGGACGTGGAGGATAACGCGGCCTTTACGCTGGGTACGAAGCACATTCTGTTTCAGGTGGGAAACGCCACGCTGGTATGCCGCCTGCTGGAAGGCGAATTTCTGGACTGGCGGCGGGTGGTGCCTTCCAACTGCCCCATCAAAATGGTGGCAAATGTTGGTGATCTGGCGTCTTCCGTGGAGCGCGTCGGTCTGATCGTGTCCGAAAAGTACAAAAGTCCTGTGCGCTGCATGTTCGGCAATCAGGAGCTGCTGATGCGCACCAGCACCACCATCGGCGCGGCGGAGGACCGCTGCTCTCTGGCCGGGGACGGGCAGGAACTGGAAATCGGCTTCAACGTCCGGTATCTGGCGGAAGCCCTGCGGGTGATCCCATCGGAGGAGGTCACGCTGGAGTTGACAAATGGGTTAAGCCCCATTGTTCTGACCCCCGTGGATGAGAAGGAAGACTTTGCCTATATGGTGCTGCCCGTCCGGATCAAGAACGGCTGAGCGAAGGAGTCGGCTTATGAAGGTAGTCGTCAAAAAGAAGGATAACGCCATTCCCGTGGCGATCACCACGGAATATATCAAGTTACAGGATGCCATGAAGCTGGCGAACGCCGCGGAAACCGGCGGAAGCCAAGCTGATGATTCAGGAGGGGCAGATTCTGGTCAACGGCGAGATCTGCCAGATGCGGGGCAAGAAACTGCGCCCCGGCGACCGGTTTGTCTGCGACGGTCAGGCTTACCAGATCATCACCCATGAATCTGAATGAGCTGAAGCTCCGGTCTTTCCGAAATTATCAGGAAATCGCGGCACAGTTTGACCCCGGCGTCAACCTGATCGTGGGAGACAACGCCCAGGGGAAAACCAACCTGCTGGAGGCTATATCCTATCTTGGCAGCGGGAAAAGCTTCCGGTCGCAGAAAACCTCGGAAATGGTGCGGTTTCAGGAAGATTTCGGGGAAATCGACGGTTTGGTATTCTCTCAGGAGCGGCAGCAGAGCATCCGATGGATTCTGTTTCCCGGCT
>OKTX01001034.1_pt1 | contig 11118 bp, 7 predicted proteins | sample 1606261 | NCBI WGS metagenome assembly OKTX01 (sample SAMEA3879543, study PRJEB24766) | human gut metagenome | biome: human-associated habitat; feature: feces | place: USA | collected 1985/1987 | reverse complement strand
GTGTGCCGACATCTACAACAAGCAGGTCGCTCCCTACATGACCGAGGGCAAGGCTCTGGCCTTTGCACACGGCTTCAACATCCACTTCAAGACCATCACCGCTCCCAAGAACGTGGACGTCATCATGATCGCTCCCAAGGGCCCCGGCCACATCGTCCGCCGCCTGTACACCGAGGGTGAGGGCTGCCCCTCTCTGATCTGCGTGGAGCAGGACTACACCGGCAAGGCTAAGGACATCGCTCTGGCATACGCTTCCGGCATCGGTGCCGGCCGTGCAGGCATCCTGCAGACCACCTTCAAGGAGGAGACCGAGACCGACCTGTTCGGCGAGCAGGCAGTTCTGTGCGGCGGTGTCTGCGAGCTGATCCACGCAGGCTTCGATACGCTGGTTGAGGCTGGCTACGAGCCCGAGATGGCATACTTTGAGACCTGCCACGAGATGAAGCTGATCGTTGACCTGATCAACGAGGGCGGCTTCTCCAAGATGCGTTACTCCATCTCCAACACCGCTGAGTACGGCGATTACCGCACCGGCAAGCGCCTGATCACCGCCGAGACCCGCAAGGAGATGAAGAAGGTCCTGACCGAGATCCAGGACGGCACCTTCGCTTCCGAGTTCCTGACCGAGATGAGCCCCAACGGCGGCCGCAAGGTCCACTTCCTGGCTGAGCGCCGGATGCAGGCCGAACACCCCATCGAGAAGGTGGGCGCAGAGCTGCGCGGCATGATGAGCTGGCTGAAGAAGTAATTAACTCCCCCAGTCGCCTGCGGCGACAGCCCCCTCAAAGAGGGAGCCTTTTGTCTGACCGCAGCGTGAAGCCTCCCTCCGTGAGGGAGGTGGCATCGCGCAGCGATGACGGAGGGAGTTTAATCCTCTTCCTGCTCCACCTCCGCGCTCTCATCCACATGATCCAGCTCCACGGCGGAGGCTTCCACATCGGCAGGGGCGATGTCCGGGGCGATGACGCCGTCGCCGTTCAGATCCTGACCGGTCAGGGATTCCAGCATGGACTGGGTCTCGGGGTGGAGCTTGGAAAAGCGGCGGATGGCCAGCACGGTGTACAGGGCACTGAGCAGGTTGATGGCACCCTCGATGATGAGGATGATGCCAATGGCCATGACCAGCGTCTCCATGGTGCCGAAGGGATTCAGGATCATCACCACGCCCAGCACTACCAGCGCCGCCGTCCACGCCGCCATCACGCGAATGCGGCGGTTCGTGCGCTTTTTGTTGTCTTCCGGCTTCATCGGCTGCACTTCGTTCGCTTTCAGCGTAATTTTGCCCATTCTCATGCTGATGGCTTTCGTCGGGCAAACGTCCACGCACGATGCGCAGTGGATGCACTCATGGTCGCCCACATGCCGAATATCCATCTTGCAGTGCGCCACGCAGCGCCCGCAGTTCGTGCATTTGCTTTTCTCGACCTTCACGCCGAGAATCGACACACGCGCGAACAGCCCGTAAATCGCCCCCAGCGGGCAGAGGAAGCGGCAGAACGCGCGGTAGAAGAACACGCACGCCAGCAGAATCGCCACCATGATGACGAATTTGCGCGTAAAGAGGATGTTGAGGATGGAGAACTTGCCCGCATTGACCGGGTTCGCCAGCAAGCCCATTGCGCCCTCGAACGTCCCTGCCGGACAGATGTACTTGCAGAAGCCCGGCACGGGATACTGCTGCAAGCTGTACGCCAGCGGGATGATGACCACAAACACCGCCAGCAGGACGTATTTGAGATACGACAGCGCATGGGTGAAGCGGCTCTTCTTCACCTTCGGCGTCGGAATTTTGTAGAACAATTCCTGAATCAGCCCCAGCGGGCAGAGCCAGCCGCAGATGGTACGCCCCAAAATCAGCCCGTAGAGCATCAGAATGCCCAGAACGTAGTACGGCGCGCGCTTATCCGAGGACGCCAGCGCGTTTTGCAGCGCCCCCAGCGGACATGCGCCAATCGCGCCCGGACAGGAGTAGCAGTTGAACCCCGGCACGCAAAAGTTCTTGATGCCGCCGGTGTAGATGTCGCCCTTGATGAATCCCTTCACATAGGCGTTGTAGAGCAGGGCGGCGTAGACCTGTATGAGCCGCCGGGTGGTGGGCTTATGGGCGCTCCACCATGCCGCAAATTTCTTAGCCAAGGCCGATACACTCCGTACAAATATTGATTGCCTTCACCAGCACATCGAACATGCCGCCGTTCATCACACCCAGCACAATCAGCGCCACCGCCGCCGCCGCGATGATCACGCGGATGACGTTCCTGCCCGTCGTCTTTTCCGGAGCGGCTGCATCCGGCTTGCGCTTCGGGGCGCTCCTGCGGAGTTCCAGTTCCTTCATCAACAGGCGGAAATTCCACTGCTCAGCCGCCATCAGGAGGATGAACGCCAGCCCAATCCACGGGAACGTTTCAATCACCATCTGGCGCACGACGACTTCCAAATCACGCGAGGCAAAATTCGACCAGTCCAGCAGGAATCGCCCTGCCATGCCCCCGCAAATCAAGCACAGAATCGCCGCGCCGCACCATACGCCGATGCGCTGTTTCTTCACTTTGCGGATTTCGTCTGTCTCCTCCGTCCGCGCGCGCAGCATCAGCAGCTGATTCTCCACCGGCGCGCGAAGCGATTCCTTCTGTTCCGGCTTTCCGGCGATGATGTTCGCCGCCAGCAGCGCCAGAAAGACCCACACGCTCCACGCAATCGAGGCGAAGTGCGCCGTGACAATTTCCCGGCTGTAAATATCGTGAATCCGCAGCCCGTTTTCGCCCATGTTTTCCGGCGCGATGCCTTCATGATAGATGGTCACGCACTGCCAAATCAGCAGCGCCGCCATCAGCACCGTCGCCGCGCTCAGCAGCCACTGAAGCATGATGCGCACCGAGCGTTTGCTCTCTGCCTTCATTCCGCGTTCCTCCCACTTTGCCGGACGCGCAGTACGCCCGGAACGCTACTGGCTCCATTATAGTGCAATGAATGGGATGCGTCAAACAATTCATCGGACTTTTGCTGTTTCTTTTCCGTTTTTCCGATTGGAGCCCGGCGACATTGTGAAAAAATCATCAATTTTTGTCCATTTTGTGCCGTCCGCTCTTGCTTTTCCGCATCATCTGTGATACCATAAGTGCACAGGCTGCTTGTTCAGCCTTCACCATGAAGGAGGAAATATATAATGGGTTTTCTGGCAGGAAAGACAGCGATTATTACCGGCGCGGGCTATGCGAAGCTCAGCAACGGCCGCTGCGGTTCGATTGGCTACGGCATTGCGACCGCTTACGCCAAGGAAGGCGCGAATCTGGTCATCACGGGGCGCAACGTGAAGAAGCTGACCGACGCGAAGGAAGAACTGGAACGCCTCTATGGCGTGAAGGTGGTGTGCGTGCAGGCGGACGTGAATGACAGCGCGGACAACGAGGCTGTTGTGAACAATGTCGTCAAACAGGCGATTGACACCTTCGGCCGCATCGACGTGCTGATTAACAACGCGCAGGCTTCCGCATCCGGCGTTCCGCTGGCTGACCATACCACCGAGCAGTTCAATCTCGCGCTGTATTCCGGTCTGTACGCCACATTCTATTATATGAAGGCGTGCTACCCCTATCTGAAGGAAACAAAGGGTGCTGTCATCAACTTCGCCTCCGGCGCGGGCCTGTTCGGTAACTATGGGCAGTGCGCGTATGCCGCGGCAAAAGAAGGCATTCGCGGCCTGACCCGCGTTGCCGCCACCGAATGGGGCAAGGACGGTATCAACGTCAACGTCGTCTGCCCGCTGGCATGGACGACGCAGCTGGAGAACTTCCAGAAGGCATATCCCGAGGCGTTCAAGGCGAATGTCAAGATGCCCCCGATGGGTCACTACGGCGATTCCGAGGTAGAAATTGGCCATGTGTGCGTCCAGCTGGCTTCCCCGGACTTCAAATTCATGTCCGGCGAAACCATCACCCTCGAAGGCGGCATGGGTCAGCGCCCTTAACCGCTCGCATCTTTGCTCCCTTCTGCGCACCGCGGAAGGGAGTTTTTTGTCCCCAGTGGAGGTCTTTTCGCATGAACACCGACCGAATCGCGTATTTCCTCGCCGTCGTCCGCGAAGGCAGCTTTTCCGCCGCTGCGAAGAACATGTACGTCTCCCAGACCGCCATCAGCCAGCAGATTGCGTCGCTGGAAAAAGAAATGGGCTGCGCGCTGTTCCACCGCCTATCCACTGGCGCGGTGCTGACCGACCAAGGTGAGCAGTTTCTCCCCTACGCCGAGCGCCTGATGGGGATTCAGCTTGAATTGCAGGACGCTTTCGCCGATGCGCACCGTGTGAGCGCCATCCACATCGGCTACAACGGGCCGCTGGAAAAAGAACTGATTGTCGATGCGTACCTTTCCCTGCATCCGCACCTGCCCAATTTGGTGATTCACCCGCTGTACCTCTCGCTGACGGCCATGTCCGACGCCCTCTACCGCGGGCAATGCGACATGGTGCTGACGCTTCCCGGCGAAATCGACCAGCGGAACACCTATCAGGAGGTACTCTACGATGTGCCGATGATTGCCGCCGTTTCCGAAGCGTCGCCATTAGCGGAAAAGTCGGTTGTGTCGCTTTCTGATTTACGCGCGCATCCGTTGATTCTGCTTGCCCCCGACCAATCGCGCAGCGGGCGCGGCGCGATTCACGACTGGGCGCAGAATCTGGGATTTTCGCATCCATCGATTATTTATGCGGATTCGGCAGATATGCAAATTTTGATGGTTTCGCTGAATCTGGGGATTTCCTTCTTTCCAGCGAGAAAACCATCCTATTTCAAGGGCGTGAAGCTGATTCCGCTGACGGAGGATATTGGACATCATCGGTCGGTGCTGGTGTGCAGACGGCTGACACCGGCAATTCGGATGATTCGGGACTGCATGATAGAGGAAATGAAGAAGGGCTAAACACGCGGAAAAAGCAGCGTGGCGAAACCAGCTCAATCGCGCGGAGTCCAGCGGAGACGACCAAAGTGTTTTCTAATCGCCCCCTTGACCCCTACCAGCATTGACTTGTTCCGCAGTACAATGAATCACCCCATCCCCGCACTCAAAAAAGCACCAGCCCTTCGCAGCATTTGCCGCTTCGGTCTGGTGCCATTTTTATCAACCGGTTACTGCTGGTTTGCCGCGTTTTCACCCGCAATGCGGCCCATCGACAGCGCGTTCAGGAAAGACGAACCGGACATGTAGACCAGATCGTACAGCGCGCCGTTGGAGGCTTCGCCCGCAGCGTACAAGCCACCGATGACCGTGCCGTCCGCACGAAGCACCTGCGCGGAGGTGTCCGTCACAACGCCGCCAATCGTGCCTGTGTACTGAGGCGCAATCTGCACCGCGTAGAACGGGCCAACCGTCGCGAAATTCATGAAATCCACGCGCGCGCCGAACGCCGCATCCACGCCGGTTTCCTTCGCCGCATTGTAGACCGCGATGCAGTCAAGGAACGCCTGCTTGTCAAAGCCCAGCTTGTCCGCCAGCTCTTCAAGCGTGTCCGCAGAGGTCACTGCCGGGTCATCAACGTTGTTCGCCAAAATCGCCGCATAGTCCTCGCGGTCAGAGCCGTAGATGCAGTAGTACGGCGCCGCATGACGGTAAATCAGGCTCGGATAATTCAGGGAATGGCAGTATTCATTGACGAAGCGGACACCCGTGTTGTCCACAATCGGCGCCTGACTCCACGGGCCGCCCAGAGAGATCAGCTCCGCGTTCGTGCCGTCGCCCACAACGTAGGACATGCCCAGACGCGCGCCCTTCTCATAGACCGCCGCGCCGATGGCCTCCGCCATCAGGATTCCCTCGCCGGTCTGACCCGCGGAGCCGTAGAAGTACGCCACCTGCGCCGCGTCAACGGGCGTGAAGCGTTCCATCATTTCCTGATTGTTGCCGAAGCCGCCAGTCGCCAATACCGTGCCCTTGGCGTAGATGTTGAAGGTCTGACCGTCCTTTTCGACCGTCGCGCCGATGCAGTTGCCGTTTTCGTCGGTCAGCAGCGCTGTTGCCTTCGTCTCCAGCCAGTATTCCACGCCCAGCTCCTGATTCTTCGCATAGAGCAGGTCGGTGGGCTTGCCGTTGGAGGCATAGTGGAAGCGATCCACGCCCTCAATCAGGTCGAAGCTCATCGGACGGCCGAACTCGAAGCCGTTCTCCTCCAGCCAGTCAATCAGACCCGCCGCCTGACCCACCACGAAGCGGATGCGGTCTTCATCCATGCCGCTGTCTTCGCGGAAATACTCGTTGTGGTTGTATTCCACCCACAGATCGACGTAGGCTTCACAGGTATCCTCGATGCCGTACTTCTTCTGCTCGGAGGATTCCGGCGCCGCAATGCCGCCGCCCGCCATCGCGGACGTGCCGCCGATGGTCGCCAGCTTTTCAATCGCAATGACCTTTGCGCCGGCTTCCGCAGCCGCCATCGCCGCTGCTCCGCCAGCCGCGCCCGTACCAATGACCAGCACATCGCAGGTCAGGTCGGTATAGGTTTCCTTCTCCGCCGCCTCGACCTTCGCCAAGTCCGCGTTCGTCAGCCCCAGCTCCGCCAGTGCAGCCGCCGCGGCCGCTTTCACCGCGTCGGATGTCACCGTCGCCGCCGTCACGCCATCCACCTCGACGGAGTTGTTTGCCAGCATCTGCTCCGCCAGCACCTTCGCCGCCGCTCCACCGATGGAATCAGTCTGCGATGTCGCGTCGATTTCCACGTTCACCAGCTTGTCGCCGTCCACGCTCAGCGTGACCGTCACGTTTCCGCCGCCAAACCCTTCCGCCGTCGCACTCGCTGTCTTGACCTCCGCCAGCGCCGTCGCGCAGGCCATCGTCAGCACCATACACAGGCTGAGCAGCAGCGCCGTCAGCTTCTTCATGATGAAAAACCCCTTTCCTTTTTGAATGTCCCCGTGCAGGGAAGACACTCTGGTTGCTCTTCGCAACTTTGTGAAAAATATACCATACTTCTCTTCAAAACACAAACATCAATTCAGGAAGGGGGCTATAAGAATTTCTTATACTATTTCCGGATGAAAATGCGCGGCGCAAGCAAATAGCGCAAATGAATTGGAAAATCGTATTATTTTTCTCCGCAATTTTTCCTTACCCCTGGAAAAACGCACTGCTTTATGCGTCTAATCCATTGAAATCACCATGAAAATGAAAGGAGGGCAAAGCATGGAGCAGCAATCCCCCAATGAACGCCGCTTGGAAGACTGGATGCGCACCTACAGCACCGCCATCCTGCGCACATGCTTCGTCATCCTTTCCGACGCGCGTGAAGCCGAGGATGCCATGCAGAACACCTTCCTCCGCGCTTGGCGCGCCATGGACACCTTCGAGCAGCGCAACGGCGCGAGCGTCAAAACGTGGCTGATGCGCATTGCCATCAATGTCTGCCGCGATTATCAGCGGAAACGGTGGTTTCGGCACATCGACATGCGGCACGCGTTGGAAGACTTGCCGCAGGGCATGATGACCGTGCTGCCAGAGGATCGGGAATTGATGCTGGACATCCTGCGCTTGCCCGACGACCTCAAAAAGCCGCTGATTCTCTACTATTATCAGGACATGAACCTTCAGGAAACCGCCGATGCACTGGGCATCAGCAAGTCGACGGTGCATACGCGGCTCAAAAAAGCGGAACAGGCGCTCAAACTTTCGCTGACAGGAGGTGACTGCTATGTCTGATAAACTCAAGCGGGTGCTGGATACGAATTTAGCCGGACTGCACGTCACCGATGCGCAGATGAATGCCGTCCTGCGCCGCGTTTCGCAGGATGAACAGCGTCCGCGCGTGATTCGCTGGCAGGCCATCGCGGCGGTGCTGCTTGTGCTGGTACTGGGCGCGGGTGTCCTGCTGCAAACCGGGATTTTGTCGGACGATTCCCCGCAGCTCACTGCCGACGTCACCCGTCAGGGCGATTTCCTGACGGCGGCACAGGTGAAAAAGCTTCTGGCCAGCGCGGCGGATTTGCAGTTTTCAGTGGACGAAGAGGCGATTTCGGCGCTGATGACGCAGGTCGAAAAGGACGGCGGCTGTTCACTCTCCACGCTGCTGGAAATTCTCTGCCCTGTGGGGTCGTCGCTGGGGCAGTGGGATATCCGCGCGCAGGTGGCGCTCAGCCAGACGCTTGAAAGAATCGGCTATCAGGGGATTCTGCCGGGCATGACGCGCGAACCGCTCTCCACCGAAATCACCGCGCAGGACGCCCTTGCCCGCGCAGTTGCCTACATCCGCACCAATGACGACCCGCAGGCGGATTTCACCAATCTTGATTTCTATCGTGTAGGTATCCGCTTCCTTTCCGGTGTTTATGACGGCACCTGTGAGGGAGCGTATTACTGCGTAAATTTTGATGCGCTGGATGCGTTCGGCACAACGTACGAAGTCGCGGTGAACGCGGAGGACGGCAGCATTTGCCGAATGCGGCGGGAACGCGGCGCGGGCAGCAATCACACGGCGGACGAAGTGACCCGCGGCTTCCGGCGCATTTTCGGCTACGACATACGCACATGGACGCCCATGCAGCTGCGTGTGTACATTCTGGCGCTTTCGCGGGCGGATCACTCGTCAATGCAGACGGTGCATGAGCTGTTCCTGAGCGTCGGGCGCGATGGCTTCCCGGATGTTCCGGCGGAAGCGCTGAACCGCGAAGAAGCCATTGACGCCGCGCTCGCCATTCAGGGCGGTTCATCGTCCGACGTGCTGGCGGCAGAGTACCTTGCGGGCGCGTCCGGCGACTTCTGGAAGATTGCCATCCGCCAGCCGAATGCCCCCAGCGGGCAGAGCATCGTCTATCTGGAGCTGAACGGGCTGACCGGTACGCTGCTGACAACGACGTACTCCGGCAATCTCTACGGTTTGCCGCAGGAGTTTTTCCCCAGTCAGCTGCTGTCCACCCTTGACCGCACGGACTTCTCCCATGGCGTACCCGCCGTGGATGCCGAAACGGCGCAATCTGCTGCCAGCGATGCCATCCAGCGCCAATATCAGCGGAATATGGCGGAAGAAGGCTACACCTGCTTTATTGAAAGCGATTTTGAGGACACGGCAGGCGGATTCTCCTACTACACGGGCGGCGGTGTCGTGATCTTCAGCAAGGATGCGCAGAACACGTCGCAGGGTGACATTTACTGGGCAGCGCTGAACTGGTACGGCGAAGTGCTGGATGTCGGCTGGAACCGCAATCCGCTGGATGCAGCGCGCTTCACGCTGCTGATGCAGGGCTATCTGCCCCCGATTTACCAGCGCGAAACCGTCCAGCAGCTGCAAGCGCTGCTGACCGGCAGCCAGACGGACGAAGCCGGTCTGCGCCAGATGGAAACAGACGGAACGTTGCCGCTGTTCAACGCCCTGCTGGCGCTGGAGGTCGTTCCTGATGCCAGCACGAAATCCACCGCCGATGATGTAACCGCTGCCGCCTTGAAATCGCTGAACGCCCATCTGTGCTATGAGAATTCCTCGTTCCTTGTTTATCGCGAGGATGGTGAGCTGATTTGGCATTTCTGGTTGTCCACCGACATGGGGTACTTCCTCTTGGATGTGCGCGACAGCGACTTGTCCGTGGTGGGCTCCGTACAGATTCCGAGCTTCAGTGCCCTGCGCGCCAGTATTCTGCTGCCCGTGCGCGTCTGGAACACGCTGGCGGAAAACCTGCGCGTCACCAGCTTCTACCGCGACGCGAACACGCAGCCCGGCATCGTCTACGGCATGTACGCCAATCATATTGTTCAGCGCTATGTTGATTTGTACGGTGCCAATATCCTGCGCTGGGATCAGGCGACGCTCCGTTCTTTCCAGTCCGCGATAAGCATCAGCGGCAGCTACGTCGGCGACTGGTCTGTTGCCTGCCTGTGTCAGACGATTTACCCCGACGTCCCTGACTACGCAATTTCTCAAGAGGTCGCGGCGGAATACGCTGCCCGCGCGCTGGGCGACGATGACTACTCCCTGCGCGGCGGTGTGCTGATTGACCCCGGCGAGGGCGACCCCATTTGGAAAGTGACGCTGGATTACCCCGACGGGCGCAGCTTCAACGCGGAAGTGGACTGCCGGACAGGCGCGATTCGGACGCTCCGCCAGCAGGACACGCGCCTCATGCCCTTCTACACGGACTACCTTGATTTCCCTGATGACGGGGAATACTGGTTCCGTAATTTTGTGCTGGATGAGGTTATCGAGCAAGTACGGACGCAAATGACTGGTCGATACGGCAATAACGTCTGATTGCATCAAGCGACGATTTTGCTATTTTTCTGACAAGTTTGTCTGGACAAACCGGCATTGCTGCGCGTATAATAGTGTTGCTGGTAGAAATTCTGCCAAGTTTCGCAAAAAAGAGGTTGGCTCCTATGAAAAAGTTTTTCGCACTGCTCCTGTCCATCATGCTGCTGTCCACGGCTGCGCTGGCTGAAGTCAAAATCGGTCAGGTTGAGTATGCCGCACATGGCACGTCCTGCTTCGCTGTGCTGACCGTCGCGATGGATGGCGACACCATCGTTGCCGCGCACATCGACGAGTTCCAGTTCATGGATGCCGCCACGGCGGAAGGCGTTCCGAACTCCGACGCTTCCTTCGGTCAGAACTATCCCGAAGGCAAGGTGCTGGCTTCTAAGGTTGTGAACGACGGTCTGTACAGCACCAACATGACGACCAAGGCGGGCGCAACCACGCCGCTGGGCGCGAGCTACAACGCCATCGAAGCTTTCGTGACCGGCAAGACCATTGCTGAACTGGAAGCTGCCATCGAAGGCAAGACCAAGGAAGAAATGGTAGACGCCGTCTCCAGCAGCACGCTGGTGGATACGCTGGGCTATGTGCAGGGTCTGCTGGCCGCTGCCAAGGCTGCGAACAACCAGACCGGCTACTACACCGTCTACAACAAGACCGGTGAAACCGTGAAGGAAGTCAGCATTACCATTAACGCGACCGGCGAAAAGTTTGTCATGGCGACGGACGTTCCTGCTGATGCGGTGAAGGTGATTGTCTTCTCGATGGACGGCGCGCTGGAAGGTCACAATGCGCTGACCTTCGCTTTCACGACCGAGAGCGGCTATGAAGGCTCCTTCGCAACGCTGAGCGTCGAAACGGCTCCCATCACGATGCTGTCCGCCGATGCCATGACC
>OKTX01001022.1_pt1 | contig 11291 bp, 9 predicted proteins | sample 1606261 | NCBI WGS metagenome assembly OKTX01 (sample SAMEA3879543, study PRJEB24766) | human gut metagenome | biome: human-associated habitat; feature: feces | place: USA | collected 1985/1987 | reverse complement strand
GCCACAGCGCCAGCCACGATTTGCCGATCTTCGGCGCGCCTGCCAGCAGGTGCAGTCCCTGGGGCAGCAGATCGTCGACCACGAAGGAGACCGGCTCGTAAGCGGTGCTTTGCAGCGTGTCCGCGTCAATGGTTTGCAGTCGTTTGATTTGAGACATAAAAAACCTCCGGATAAAAAGATAAGGGCAGAGACCTCGCTGCAGTCGAGGCTCTAACCCTTTCACTTGATTATTCTGTATTTTTTGATAGAATGAGAATATCGCGGGACAGCTGTAAAACGGATATGGGACAGGGGGCGATGCTATGCCGCTGGGAATACAGCAGAACAACGATTTCACGCAGTTTACAATGGATGTCTGGAATGACAAGATCTTTTATCAGGAGAAGGAGTTCCCGGCGGGATTCATGGCGATGTCCATTCTGAACATTCCCGAAGAAAAACTGCCGGAGCTGATACAGGCTGGCGGCGCACCAACCTTCCTGTTCCCTGTGGTGGTACAGGGCAGCGATGAGGAAGCTGCGGCGGTATTCCCGCAGCTGCAGGAACGGATATTGTACCTGACCGAGCTTCTTTGGAAGTATCCGCCCTTTTGTTATAATGACTACGAGAAGGAAATGCGCCGGATCAATATCCTGTTTGACGAGAGAAACCTCCTGCAAATACGGACGCCCGATTCGGAGTTCCAGACAGAGTTTCTGAGATTCTGCGTCGGGATCATACGCATCCCTATCGCCATGTATCACTTCTATGCAGCGGGGCGGTTCTTTGAGCTGGATTATCTGCGGCGGCTGAAAAAACGGAACGAAACGCATTTTGCCGTGGCCGCGCATGACTGCTTCAACAGTGAGCAGTTTTGGGATGAGATGCGAAGTTTACAGAGCTTGGATATGGAGCCATTCACGGTTTATCCGGAGCTGTCCTCCACCTATGTGTTTGCCCGCAGTCCTAAAAACGAAAAAGAAATGGTGTTTGTAGAACGGGTGATTTTTCCGCGCCTGACCGATTTCTACACCTATGACCTGATGAACGGATTGCACCACGGCCACGCGCCCAGCCAGTGCCAAGGCTGCGGAAGATACTTTCTGACCACCAACGGCCACATCCCCAAATACTGCGACGGTGTCGCCCCGCAGGACAATCGCTATACCTGCCGGCAGTACGGCGCGATGATGCACCAGAAGGAGCAGAACAAACAGCACCCGGTCTACCGCCTGTTCAATACCCGCACTGACACCATCCGCAAGCATCACCAGAGAGGGAAGATCTCCGATGACCTGCGGCGAGAGGCACTGTATCTGGCGGGGAGCTACCGGGACAAGGCACTGATGGACAACGACTATGCCGCTGACGGATATGCGCGGGACATGGAATTGGAACACATTTACGCGGAGGCAGAAAAGCGGCTGAAATGAGGAAGGGGGCGTTCCCGTGACGAAGAATATGTACACCGTTGTCGGGGACGGCCCCTGCAATGAAGAGCTGGCTTTGCGGATACAAGCCGGAGACAAAAACGCCGCGGAACGGTTCATTGCACAGAACGAAGGATACCTCACCAAGCTGGCGCGGGCGTACATACCATGGTGTGAGTTGGAAGACTTGAAGCAGGAGGCGGCGCTGGCGCTGCTGGACGCGACGAGGCGATTTGATCCCGCTTACGGAACGAAGCTGCTGACCTATGCGACGCCCGTGATGGAAGCGGCGCTGTCCGACTATGCCGCGCAGTATTCTTCCTCTCTGTCCATTCCCATCAGCCGGTACAATCAACTGCGCAGGGTGGCATACCTCTGCGCCGAGGGATGGGACTCATCTGATGCTGAACTGGTCAAGGTGGTGTGCGGAGAACTGAATGTATCTGCCAAGGTAGCTGGGGCGTTGATAAAAGAATACCGGACGCTGTTTTGCGTCCGGCAGTTAGGTGACGATGTGTTCTCCGTCAGCTGCGGCGGCGATCCCGCCGTTGCCTATGACCGCCTCATGCGCCGGACGCTGCTGATGCAGCGGATGGAGCAAGTGTTGACGCCCAGGGAGTTGAATCTGGTGCGGAGTTATCTGGGCATCGGTCAGCCGGACGAGGTTGGCATGACCTTTCAGGAGCTGGCGATCTATCTCAACTACAACGGCCCCAGCGGAGCGGAGAAGGCATACAAGGCCGCGCTGCGGAAGTTGAAAAAGGACTTGTACGGTGGGGCCTATGGCCGGTGGCTCTCCGCTCAGAAGGCCATCCGCGCCGCCAAAGCGGAGGCGGAGCAGGAGACGGGGCAGCGCACAACGCCGCAGAGAACATGGCTGGATGAAAAGGTGTTAGCGGAGCGGTTTATCTGCGAGGTCGTTTCGCTGATCCGTGTCCACGAGATATGCGGAATGTCAAAAGATTAAAGAGAGCTGGCTCGTGCCAGCTCTCTTATACTGTGCGCTGTCAGGTTCTACGGTTACTATCAAAGTGCATTGACGGTTCCTGATTTCTCAAATATTCTGTTTCAGGCAGGTCTTAATGTCATCCTCAGCATTGGTAATAAGCCGCAAGTCGAATGTGTCCACTAAATACTGAAGCACATTCGGGCTCAAAAATGCCGGCAGGGTAGGGCCTAAATATATGCCTTTAATTCCCAGACTCAATAATGCCAGCAAATCAGCAACAGCCTTTTGTTCGTACCATGATACGATCAACGACAAAGGCAATCCGTTTACATCGGTGCCAAAAGCATCTGCTAAACCTGTTGCGATCCGTATGGCAGAATATACATCATTGCATTGCCCGACATCCAAAAGTCTCGGCAGACCCGCTACTTCACCGAAATCCAGTTTGTTAAATCTGTATTTTCCGCATGCGAGCGTTAATATCACGCAGTCTTTCGGGACCATCTTAGCAAACTCTGTATAATAGTTTCGACCGGGTCTTGCTCCGTCACAGCCGCCAATAAGAAAGAAATGTCTGATTTTTCCTGCTTTTACTGCCGCTACGATTTTGTCAGAATCGCTTAATACCGAATGATGCCCGAATCCGACAAGTATCTCGTGGGGCTCCTGATCCTCCGGATAGCCGCCCAATTTTATTGCCTGCTGAATGATTTCACTGAAATCCTTTTCACCGTTTTCTCTTTTCCCAATGTGTTTTACCCCTTCCCAGCCCACTACATTCGTGCTGTAGATTCGGCCTTTATAGCTCTCTCTCGGCCGCATAAGGCAATTCGTCGTCATTAGAATACATCCCGGAAGATCATCAAATTGTTTTTGCTGATCTTGCCACGCACCACCGAAATTCCCGACAAGGTGGGGGTATTTTTTTAATCCCTCATATCCGTGGCACGGCAGCATTTCACCGTGTGTATACACATTGACCCCCGTTCCCTTTGTTTGTTCCAGCAGCATTTCCAAATCCTTCAAATCATGTCCCGAAACAACGATAAAGGGTCCTTTCCTCATATGGATATTGACCCTATGGGGTGCCGGATTTCCGTAAACTGCAGTATTGGCTTCATCCAATTTTTTCATAACCTCAATTGCCGCTTCTCCGGTGCGCATGGTCATTCGGATCAGTTCTTCCACTGTAAGGTTATCGTCTGTGAGAGCTTCCAATGCCTGAATATAAAATTCATCTACCTCATCACTGTAATAGCCCAGTTCTCTTGCCTGATGCCCATAGGCGCTGATACCTTTCAGTCCGTATAAAATGGTTTGCCTCAATGAGCGAATATCCGGGTCAAGGGATTTATCATACATAATTCCCGCGAATTGAGCATCCTTTAGCATTTGTGTTTTTGTTTCGGGAAGATCATAAGTGGCGCATGATGTCTGATTGTGAATCTCTCCTGTGATTGTTCTCAAATTTTCTTTTATCCGTTGTGATTCGTTCAATAATTCCACGTGTACTTTCGAATCAAAATTAACATTCGTCAGCGTTGTGAAAAGAACATTTTCGATAAACCGTATGATATTTTTATCGATATGCTGTCCCTCATTTTGCAGAACTTTTCCGTAACAGCTGATCCCTTTGATTTGAAAGATCAGCAAATCCTGCAGATTGGCGATTTCCGGTGTCTTTCCGCAAACCCCAATCTTTGTGCAGCCCTTTCCGTTCGCTGTTTGCTCACATTGATAGCAAAACATTTCGTATCCTAAATCCATATTATTCATATGCTGACCATCCTTATCTTTCGTTTTTATAGTTAAAGTATCGGTCAGGAAACGAAAAATATACTTGGTATGAGAGACCTTACTAATTGTCTCATGTGTGTCTATGCGTCATTTGCTGTGGCGGTTACGTCGAAACAACAGATATCGTTGCAGACAGAGAAACACCACAAGCTTTCTTGTTGACAAACTATCGCCATAGCGATATAATCAATTCGGGTTAAAACTATCAGTGGAGCGATAGGCTCGTGAAAGAGGCACAGCTATGAATAAAATAATCTGCGTTTATCATGGTTCCAGTCAAATTATCCAACAGCCTGTTATTGGCAAAGGAAACCCAAACAACGATTACGGACTGGGGTTCTACTGTACTGAGAGTGTGGAGCTTGCAAAGGAGTGGGCTTGTTCCGCTGAAGCGGATGGCTTTGCAAATCGATATGCCTTTGATTTAAACGGCCTGTCTATCCTCTCGCTTACAGGAGGTAATTATCATATTCTCAATTGGCTTTATGTACTGCTGAATAATCGGAAGTTCCGTATTGGCGGGGCAGTCGCAAGGCAAGCCAAGCAGTATATTGACGAGCATTTTGCGGTAGAGTATAAGCAGTATGATGTCATCAAAGGATATCGGGCGGACGATTCTTATTTCTCATTCGCAAGTGCGTTTCTGAATAATACGATTTCTCTCCAACAGCTTGAAAAAGCGATGTTACTTGGGAAACTGGGCGAACAGATCGTTGCGATATCGGGAAAAGCGTTTGCTCGATTTACATTTGAGGAAGCCATTCCTGCACCGTGTGATATGTATTATCCGAAGAAGCTGGCACGAGACAGTAAAGCGCGCGAGGATTTTGCAAAAGAGAAGGATCGTGAAACGGTTTTGTCTGAAAAATATGTGCTGGACATCATTCGGGAAGAATGGGGGAATGAAGATGAACGCCTACAACGAATTATACTTGGATGATGCAATGGCCAATCTCGGAGATATGGTCGAGTACGCCGTGTGTACACTCGGCTATGCACCGGATGACTTCTTTGGCTGGTTCATTTCCTCCGGAATTGCCTCAAAATTCGAGAATGGAAATCCGAAGTATGTTGCAGGAATGTCGGGGGTCGAACTGGCAGACGCTGTGCTTGCTGCCGTGAATATGCAGAGTGAGCGTCATCATCAGCCCCATCTATCCTCAAAGGGGAGAGAGTACTGGGCCGGATGGATCCTTGCCTATTACCAGTGGGAAACAAACCGACGCTTCAGCGATATGGTAGAATACGGATTGACACTATCGGTAGTGATGTCTCTATATATCCTGCACGAAGCGGATGTAAGCAAATTCGTGGAGAGTGCAGATGAGATCATTCAAAGGAACAAGGGTAGCCGTAAGTCTAAGCTACAGCTTACACGGAAGGCGAGAGGGCTGACACAGCAGCAGCTCAGTGAAGCATCCGGAGTCTCCTTGCGAATGATCCAGCTCTACGAACAGAAGCAGTACGAACTTGCAAAAGCGCAGGCCGGTATTGTGCTTGACCTTGCCAAAGTACTTGGATGCGATGCCGCTGATCTGATCCAGGGATAGGGGGTAAAGATATTCAGCTGAACTGGGCTGCTGAACCCGCATTTTATCCAGACTACTATTTGACTACTACCGCGAAAACCCCCGGAGCCCTTGCGCCACAAGGGTTCCGAGGTTTTCTCATAAATCGCCGGAAATTTGTGCAATTCCTACCAAAGCCTTGTACCACAACGGTTTGTGGCTTGACGGTCTGATAACTCCGACTCTGTAGGCCGCTGGTTCGAATCCAGTCGGGCGTACCAAAAACCGTCTCAAACGTATCGTTTGAGACGGTTTTTATATGCTGAGAGTTATGGAAAGCGAAGTGCGAGTTGACCACTATTGCGCGTTTTGGGATCCGACTGAGCTATTAGGATGATTTATGCCGAATGCCAGCATATACCATATAGTTGGATAGCGATAATACTGGCTTTATCATTCTGATTTTTTACTTGTCATCCACAGTTGTCCGGCGTAAAATAATGATGAGAAAGATGAGTAATGTGTGGGAGACGTAACAATGAATCCCTCGACTGACAAAACCTATCTATTCGAGCAGATGTCCGTGCCGCAGGCAGTACGGCGGCAGATTTTGCCCTCCATCGCCAGCCAGATGGTGCTGCTGCTCTATAATCTGGCGGACACCTACTTCGTGGGACTGCTGAACGACCCGCCCCAGACAGCAGCGGTGTCGGTGGCCTACACCATCACCGTGCTGATGACGGCCATCGCCAATCTGTTTGCCGTAGGCGGGGCCAGTTGTATGGCCCGCGCCATGGGCAGGCATGATACGGTCAGCGCACGGCGGATCGCGGCCATCTCCTTCTGGTGGTGCCTGTTCTCGGCGGTGTTGTTTTCCGGGGTGTTTGCCCTGTTCGCCTCTCCGCTGCTGCGCCTGTGCGGTGCTACGGCGGAGACCTACGCGCTGGCGTTCCGCTACGCCAGATGGGTGGTCATCTGGGGCGGCCCCTGCGCCATTCTCAACATTCTGCTGGCCAACCTCATGCGGGCCGAGGGCAGCGCCGGTCTGGCGTCGGTAGGCGTTTCGCTGGGCGGCATCATCAATATTGTGCTTGATCCGTTCTTTGTGCTGCCGCAGTTTTTAGGGCTGGGCGCTGAGGGTGCGGGACTAGCTACCGCCATCTCCAACGGCATCGGTACGCTGTTCCTGCTGACCTGCATTTTCTGCAAGCGCCGGAGTTCCATGGTTTCACTGCGGCCTCGTAGCTTATGTTATACCCCCAAGCATGTGGGCGGTATTCTGAAGATCGGTTTTCCCTCCTGCGCCCAATACCTGCTGACAGTAGTGGCGGTGGGCGCACTGATGAAGTTCATGTCCGCCTATGATACCGATGCGGTGGCGGCGCTGGGCATCGTCAAGAAGCTGGATATGCTGCCTCTGTATTTCTCAATCGGCGTGTCCAACGGTATCTTGCCGCTGCTGGCCTACAACTACGCCTCCGGCAACAACGACCGGCGGCACCGGGTGTTCAAGCTGGGCTGCGGCGTGTCGGTGGCGTTTTCGCTGCTGTGTGTGCTTTTGTATGAGCTGCTGGCTCCTACACTGATTGGATGGTTCATCGACACGCCTGCCACCATCGCTTACGGCGCGGCGTTCCTGCGGATCATGGTGCTGGCTATGCCTATGATGGCGGTGTGCTATCCCATGATCACCCAGTTCCAGGCCATGGGGCGGGTGAAGGAGTCGCTGATCTGCTCTGTTTTGCGCAAGGGCGTGCTGGATATTCCACTGCTGTTTCTGCTAGATGGCCTGATCCCCATGTACGGCTGCACCATGGTGCAGCCTGTTGTGGATTGTATTTCCATGCTGATGGCTCTGTGGTTCTATGGCCGGATTATGCGGGAGAACAAGGTGATACACTGATATCTACAGCAACTGATAGTCAAAAACCGTCTCAAACGATACGTTCGAGACGGTTTTTGTATGCAGAAAGTTAGGAGAATTGAAACCTGGTTTGACCACTATTGCGCATTTTGCGATCCAACTGAGCTATCCTATATCATATCTTCAGCATTTCCTGCGATCCCGCGCTGGCGGCCTTTTTGTTCTTGTCGAAAGCATGGGTATAGATGTCCAGCGTAGTGGAGGGCTGACTGTGGCCGAGGATGCCCGCCACCGTTGCCACATCCGTGCCGCCCGCGATCATCAGGCTATGCAAAAGGCAACAACCACTTTTAACAAAGTAGGTCGTTGCCTTTCGCTTATGCTTATTCGGTTTTACCTATGTAACAGAAAGCCTTGACCGTGAACGTGTGACCAACGCCATGGCCAAGCTGGGAGCGCTGGCGGAGACACACAGCTTCTTCCGCTTTAGACAGGCGCTTGACCAGACGTTGGAAGACATCTCCGGCTTCTGGTGGGAGGGACCACATACGCGTTTGACGCGTGCGCGAGAAACATAGGGCTCTGCTTATTGAGAAAAATCAGTGGACGCTGTTCTGCTCGCCCTCGGGCAGCAGATTCGTCATGCTCTTGAGGCTGATGGCGAGCGTGGACATGTTGTGCAGCAGCGCCGAGGTCGTCGGCGGCAGAATGCCGAGCACGCCGAGCACGATGAGCGAAAAATTGAAGCTCACGATGAAGCGGTAGTTGCGGTGGATGCGCGCCATGAGCTGCTGACTGAGAGAGCGCAGCGTGACGAGCGCGAACAGATCCTTGGACGAGATCGTGATATCCGCGATCTCGCGCGCGATGGCGGCGCCGCTCGAAATGGCGATGCCCGCGTCGGCTTCGGACAGAGCGGGGGAATCGTTCACGCCGTCACCGATCATGATGACCTTGCGGCCTGCGGCCTTTTCACTGCGGACGAATGCGGCCTTATCCTCGGGGAGCACTTCGGCGTAGACGGCGTCGACGCCGACCTCGGCGGCGACGGCCTCGGCGGTCTTGCGGCTGTCGCCGGTCATCATCACGACCTTGTCAATGCCAAGCGCATGCAGCGCACGCACGGCGGCATTTGCTTCTTTGCGCAGCGGGTCATGGATGCAGATGACCGCGGCGAGCTCACCCGCGATGCAGAGGTACAGGTGCGAAAACTCGGGCGGGAGCGATTCAAACTTATCCTCTTCGCCCTCCGGCACGCGGCAGCCCTCGTCCTCAAAGACGAAGTGCGCGCTGCCGATGAGAACCTTCTTGTCGTCCACAATGCTCGAAATGCCATGCGCCACGACGTACTGCACCTGAGAGTGATACTCCTCGTGCGTCAGGCCGCGGTTCTTGGCCTCGGCTACGACGGCGTTGGCGATGGAGTGGGGATAGTGCTCCTCGAGGCACGCGGCAAGGCGGAGCATTTCACTCTCCTCGTTGCCGCCGAAGGTGACGATTTGCGCGACCTTGGGCGTGGCGTAGGTGAGAGTGCCGGTTTTGTCGAAGACGATGGTGTTCGCCTGGGCAACGGCTTCGAGGAAGCGCCCGCCCTTGACGGAGATGTGATAGCTGCTGCTCTCGCGCATGGCAGAGAGCACCGCGATGGGCATGGAGAGCTTGAGCGCGCAGGAGAAGTCGACCATCAGCACAGCCAGCATCTTTGTGATATTGCGCGTAATGAGATAGGTCAAGATCGTGCCGCCGAGCGTGTAAGGCACAAGTTTATCGGCAAGGCGCGAGGCCTTGTCCTCGGCCGTGGATTTGAGCTTTTCCGACTCTTCGATCATGTGCACGATGCGGTCGTACCGACCGCCGCCGAGAGCTTTTTCTACGCGCACAACGCACTCGCCCTCTTCGGCAACGGTGCCTGCGTAGACATAGCTGCCCTCGCGCTTGGGCACGGGCATGGATTCGCCCGTCATGGATGCCTGATTGACCATCGCCTCGCCGGAGACGATTTTGCCGTCGAGCGGAATGAGGCTGCCGGTGCGCACGACGACGCAGTCGCCTGCCTGAATATCGCCGATGGGCACAAGCGTTTCCGTTTCGCCCGTCTTGAGCCAGACGTGATCGACGTTGAGCGACATCGCGCCGGCGAGATCCGCGACGGACTTTTTGTGCGTCCAGTCCTCGAGAATTTCGCCGAGGCGGAGCATGAACATCACGGAGCTCGCCGTCGGGAAGTCGCCGCGCACCATTGACACGGTGACGGCGGTGGCGTCGAGCACGGCGACGGAGAGCTTGCCGTGCAGCAGCGCGGAGATGCCTTCGCGGATGTACTTGATCGAATGGCAGATGGCGAGCGCCGTGGTGACGGGGAGCGGGAAGAAGAGCTTCGAGATCACGCGGCGGATCACCGTCCACGAGAGCTTGTCTTCAAATTCGCGGTTGAGCGCACGCGTCGTGTGGTCGGGGACGAGACCCATCGTCTCGGCCGTGTCAAACGAAAACGCCGCGAGTGCGCGCACGAGCGCGGCACGGTCTGCGCGGTAGACGATCACGGCGTCCTGTGTGCGGTCAAAAACCGAAACCTCGCTCACGCCGTCCACATTGCGCAGGTAATATTCCAGGACGTCCGCCTGATGCAGCGACATGCGGCGGCAAGCAAGATGTACGCGCATGCGCCCGGCAGATTCATGCATGATTTTACATTTCATAGTGTATCAGTTCCTCCGAATGTGAAAGAGAGCCGCGAGCGCGGCTCTCCTTCGATTCATTCCTCGTCCGCTTTTTCCTTGGACGCGTCCTCGATGACTTCGGCGTCCTCTTCCGCTGCGCGGCGCTCGTTGATGTCCTTGGCGTCGGCGTAGACGTCCTCAGCGTTCTCACGGACATTGGTCACAGCCTGCATCACACAGTCCTTGGCGCGCAGCACTGCGGCGGTGGTATGGGAATAGACCTTCTTGGCGTCCTTGCTGGAAAGGATCTTGAGACCGGCGGTGCCAAACAGCACGCCTGCTGCGAATAAACCGAGACGTTTCATTGTGAAAACCTCCTGTCAGCACAAATTAAAGTTCTCTAACATGATGGAATATAACATAACGCCGTTTGAAATGCAAGTAGCAAAATGTTAAAATTTGACGAACAAAGGAAAGCGCGGATTTGGTATGTTTTTCTCAATTCCTTGTGCCATTACCACTGCGCGAAGATTCTGAAAACAGGTTTCCTTCATCGTCCTGTCGCCATTCCGGCTTTCACGAAGCCCTTCTTTTTATACCCGCAATCGCAGTAGGGGCCGCCGGAGGCATCGATTTTGGAAAACCACGCCGTATCATTAAGATCGCAGGGGATGTTTTCCTCCCGCTCTCCGGCGGGCAGCAGCTCATTGCGCACGGCAATCACATCGGGAAAGTCCAGATTGTAAATTTTACAGCTGCCGTTGTCGCAGCTTCTTCCAGTGCTGTCCAGCCCGCAGCCCAGATTGACCACTGCCGCGCAGGGGTGGTTTTTCAGGTACGCCCGCACCTCAAAGGCAAGGTCATTCTGCCGCATGGCGACCTCCAGCGCACCGAACCGCTGCATCAGGCTGCGGGAGTTTTTCTCTGCCTCTGAAAAGTCGTAGTCGATCTGGTCGATCAGACGCACCGCCGTTTCGTCCCGATAAAGGTTTGGGTACAGTTCGGTGCACAGCTTCCGGGAATACAGTGGGAGGATCAGCGTCTCCTGCACGGTGTTTTTCTCGATTTTGTATTTCATGGGTATCACTCACTTTCTGATAAATG
>OKTX01001021.1_pt1 | contig 11319 bp, 8 predicted proteins | sample 1606261 | NCBI WGS metagenome assembly OKTX01 (sample SAMEA3879543, study PRJEB24766) | human gut metagenome | biome: human-associated habitat; feature: feces | place: USA | collected 1985/1987 | reverse complement strand
ATCAGACCAGAAGATGGAACCCTAAGATGGCTCCTTACATCTTCACCGAGAGAAATGGTATCCATATCATCGACTTACAGAAGTCTGTAGGCAAGGTGGATGAAGCTTACAAAGCCATTTCCGAAATCGCTGCACAGGGCGGCACCATTCTTTTCGTAGGTACCAAGAAGCAGGCTCAGGATGCTGTTAAGACAGAAGCTGAGAGATGCGGTATGTACTATGTAAACGAAAGATGGCTTGGCGGTATGCTTACCAACTTCAAGACCATCCAGTCCCGTATTGCTAGACTTCATGCAATCGAAACCATGTCCGTAGACGGTACTTTCGATGTTCTTCCCAAGAAGGAAGTTATTGCACTGAAGAAGGAATGGGAAAAGTTAGAGAAGAACTTAGGCGGTATCAAGAATATGACCAGAATTCCTGATGCTATTTTCGTAGTAGATCCCAAGAAGGAAAGAATTTGCGTACAGGAAGCTCATTCCTTAGGAATTACTCTGTTAGGTATCGGCGATACCAACTGCGATCCCGAAGAATTGGATTACATCATTCCCGGTAATGATGACGCTATCAGAGCCGTAAAGCTTATCGTTTCCAAGATGGCAGATGCAGTTATCGAAGCAAAGCAGGGCGAAGCTGTTTATACAGACGCTGACGTAGAAGCTGCTTCCGAAAATGCAGATGTAGAAGAAATCGCAGCTAACGAAGAATAAGAATAACGAAAGGACAGGGTAAACTTATTATGGCAAATATTACCGCAGCTATGGTAAAAGAACTGCGTGAAATGACCGGCGCAGGTATGATGGATTGTAAAAAGGCTTTAACAGAAACAGACGGAAATATGGATGCCGCTGTTGAAGTATTAAGAAAAAGCGGTGCTGCTAAGATGGAAAAGAAGCAGAGCAGAATCGCAGCAGAAGGTATTGCCCGCGTTGCTGTAAAGGACAATGTAGCGGTTGTAGCGGAAGTTAACTCCGAAACTGACTTCGTTGCCAAGAACGAAACCTTCCAGGAATTCGTTCAGACCGTAGCCGATACCGCACTTGCATCCGACTTAAACGGAGGAGCAAACGGCGAAGACATCGATGCACTTCTTAACATCAACGGACTGAATGAATTACTCGTTGAAAAGACCGCAACAATCGGAGAGAAGTTATCCATCCGCAGATTTGCAAAGGTTACCGGCGATATCGTTACTTCCTATATCCACGGTGGCGGAAGAATCGGTGTTATCATTGCAGCAAAGGGTACCAACAACGATGCGGCAAAAGAAGCACTGACCAACATCGCTATGCAGGTTGCAGCAATGAATCCTCAGTACATCAGCAGAAATGATATTTCTGAAGAAGAACTTGCTAAGATTAAAGACATCACAACCGACAGCGCATTAAATGATGCAACAACTCTTCCCAAGCCTATCTTAAACAAGTTATTAGACAAGGCAATTAACGAGAAGTTATGGAGCGAGGATGACATCCAGCAGTTTGAAGAACATAAGAACAACATGAATTATGTATGGAATTTCCTTTCCGATGCTGCAAAGGCTAAGCTCGGTGAGCTGGCTATGGCAGACAAGGAGTCCATCGTCGCAGAGAAGATGTTCGCAGGCGTTGTAGACGGCCGTGTATCCAAGCAGTTAAAGGAAATCTGCCTTCTTGACCAGACCTATGTTAAGGCTGAAGATGGTAAGCAGTCCGTAGCTAAGTATCTTGAGTCCGTATCCAAGGATATCGTAATCACCGAGATGGTTCGTTTTGAAGTTGGTGAAGGTCTTGAGAAGAAGAACGAAGACTTCGCAGCAGAAGTTGCAGCTCAGGCCGGTATGTAATCCGTAATTTTATAAAGAAACAAAAGCAGGGCATTCCGCTTAGGTGGAGTGCCTTTTTTTGGTGAGAGAGCAGAGAACAGATTTTTGAGCAAATTAAAAAGCCAATGCTATGGCACCGGCTTTTTAATGTAAGGAGATGAGCTTTGAAAACACATCCGTCTTATTCACCTTTTTCAAGATTTGCAAGAACCTTCTTTAACTCTTTAATCTCATTCTTGCGCTTTTCGCTGTCTTCACTTAATTTTACGATAGAAGTCAACAGTTCTTCTTTAGAAATGATATTGCTGAAGTTACGGTAGTCTTCTAAGAACTGATGTAAAATAATGTTCTTGGAAGAAGCTTCCGGCTCATACTGACGACTTAAAACATTACCGCTGTGAGTAATGCCGCTTACTTTTACAAGGTTTGCATTCAAAAGCTTACGAAGTACAGCCTGAACGGTACTCTGGCTTAATCCTCTGCCGGCATTTACAATATCAGAAGAAGTCATAGGTACACCGCTGTTCCATAAAATATTTAAGATATCCAGTTCACGTGTATTTAACATAGTAACATTCTCCTTTTGATTATAAATTTTTTATGTATCTACACTAAATAATATCACCATTTAGTATACTTTGCATTGTTGAAAATGTCAACATGCCATTGTACAAAAAATGCTTGTCTTCGCACAAAATTTAATCTTTTTAAATAATTTTTCTGATAAAAAATCAGATAGGCAAGATTTAAGAAATATGTTATAATATTTCAAGACAGATAATCCCGTTTTTACGGATATAATTTGAGTATATCTATGAAGGAGGAACAGTATGCTGGTATCGATTATTCCTTTGTTTGATGAAGATATAGCAGTAAGAGCCTATTCTCTTTTTGTTCAGAAAAAGAATTATTTTTTAAATCCCAATCTTTTGGGAGGTGCGCAGTTTGACGGCGCCGGTCATGTGGACGGTCTGGAAGTAATTGACAATATGGGTATGGAAACTCTTTCCAATGATGCGGAGGTTTTTGTACAGGTGAGCAATATTTCCGTATTTTCCGATATTGAAAATCAGTGTGATGCCCCTCATGAAAGAGTGGTGCTCCTTTTAGACAATACGGTTTTGCCGAGTGATATGTATTTGGACAGGCTGAAAGCACTCCGGAAATCCGGTTATAAGCTTGCCATCCGTAAGCTGGAGGTTTCCCAGTTTGAAGATTACAGGGAAGTTCTGCAGCTCATGGATTACATATTGTTAAATCAGAGAAAAATAGATATCAGTAAGGCAAAAATATATTTTCAGAGCCTGTTCCCCAATATTAAGCTGTGTGCGGTTGGCGTGGACAGTATGGAAACCTTTGAAAAACTGAAAGCTGCCGGCGGCTATTCCCTGTACGAAGGCGAATTTTTCCGTATTCCTGGCAACCGGAGCGAGCACGAGGTTTCTCCGCTTAAGGTCAACTACATTCAATTATTGAACATGGTAAACAGCCCGGAATTTGAACTGACGGAAGCGGCGGACATTATTGGAAGGGATACCGCACTGGTTATTTCCTTATTAAAGATGGTAAACCGTATGACGCGAAACTCCACCATTACGTCCATCCGGCACGCGGCAGCCATGCTGGGCGAAAAAGAACTCCGCAAGTGGCTGATTACGGCAGTGGCGGGACAACTTTATACGGATAAACCCAACGAACTGACCAGAATGTCCTTGCTCAGGGCGAAGTTTGCAGAAAATTTAGCACCCGTATTTTCCATGGCAATCCAGTCATCGGAGCTTTTCCTGATGGGACTCTTTTCCGTATTGGATGTTATTCTGGATATGCCCATGAAGGACGCACTGGAAACGATAAGGGTTTCAAAGAATATCAGCGATGCGCTTGTTTACCATAAGGGTATCTTTGCATTCCCGCTTGAATTTATCCTGCAGTATGAAAATGCAAACTGGCAGGAGGTTTCAAGACTGATGATTGTGCATAATATTGAGATGCAGCCGGTTTACGATGCTTATCTGAATGCACTCCGTTGGTACAGGGATACAATTTTTGCAGATACTGACAGTCAGACTGCAGAGGAAAAACCGGAGGAATAGAAATGTCAGTTATTGACCAGAGCAAAATCCGCAACTTTTGTATCGTTGCCCATATTGACCATGGTAAATCAACCTTAGCGGATAGAATTATTGAAAAAACAGGACTTCTGACCAGCAGGGAAATGCAGGCGCAGGTTCTGGACAACATGGATCTGGAAAGGGAAAGAGGTATTACTATCAAAGCCCAGACCGTTCGTACGGTTTACAAAGCGCAGGACGGTGAGGAATACATTTTTAACCTGATTGATACCCCGGGACATGTGGACTTTAATTACGAAGTCAGCCGTTCCTTAGCTGCATGTGACGGCGCCATTCTGGTGGTGGATGCCGCACAGGGCATAGAAGCGCAGACACTTGCCAATGTGTATCTGGCGCTGGACCACAATCTGGATGTATTTCCGGTTATAAACAAAATCGACCTGCCGAGTGCACAACCGGAAAAGGTCATTGAAGAAATTGAAGACGTTATTGGTATTGAGGCACAGGACGCTCCGCTGATTTCCGCGAAAAACGGCATCGGCATTGAGGAAGTGCTGGAAGCCATTGTGAAAAAAATTCCGGCGCCGGTTGGTGACCCGGATGCCCCGCTGCAGGCGCTTATTTTCGACTCCTTATACGACTCGTACAAGGGTGTTATTGTGTTTGTGCGAATTAAAGAAGGCCGGGTAAAGAAGGGGACTGTCATCCGCATGATGGCAACCGGAGCGGTGGAAGAAGTGGTGGAGGTCGGCTACTTTGGCGCCGGACAGTTTATTCCCTGCGAGGAACTGACGGCAGGCATGGTTGGTTATATTACCGCCTCCATTAAAAACGTCAGGGATACGGCGGTCGGTGATACGGTTACCGACAACAACAATCCCTGCAAAGAGCCTTTGCCGGGTTATAAAAAAGTAAACTCCATGGTTTACTGCGGTATGTATCCGGCGGACGGAGCCAAGTATCCGGACCTTAGGGATGCTTTGGAAAAACTGCAGTTAAACGATGCTTCCTTAAATTACGAGCCGGAGACATCCGTGGCTCTGGGATTTGGTTTCCGCTGTGGTTTCTTAGGACTTCTGCATCTGGAAATTATTCAGGAAAGACTGGAGCGCGAGTACAATCTGGATCTGGTTACCACGGCTCCCGGTGTTATTTACAAGGTGCACAAGACAAACGGGGAAGTGATTGAGCTGACGAATCCGTCCAACCTGCCGGACCCTTCCGAAATCGAGTACATGGAAGAGCCCATAGTCAGTGCCGAAATCATGGTTACCACCGAATTCATCGGTTCCATTATGGAACTTTGCCAGGAAAGACGCGGCAGATATCTCGGCATGGAATATATAGAAGAAACCCGTGCTCTCTTAAAGTACGAGCTTCCGTTGAACGAAATCATTTACGATTTCTTTGATGCCTTGAAATCCCGTTCCAGAGGCTATGCTTCCTTCGATTATGACTTAAAGGGCTACGAACAGAGTCGTCTGGTAAAGCTGGATATTCTGGTAAACAGAGAAGAAGTGGATGCACTTTCTTTTATCGTGCATGCGGACAGCGCCTATGAACGCGGCAGAAAAATGTGCGAAAAGTTAAAGGATGAAATTCCCAGACATCTGTTTGAAATTCCCATTCAGGCAGCAGTCGGCGGCAAAATCATTGCCAGGGAAACTATCAAGGCCATGCGTAAGGATGTGCTTGCCAAGTGCTACGGCGGTGACATTTCCCGTAAGAAAAAGCTCTTAGAGAAGCAAAAAGAAGGCAAGAAGCGTATGCGCCAGATTGGTAATGTGGAAGTGCCCCAGAAGGCATTTATGAGCGTTCTGAAGCTGGATGACAGAAATTAAAAACGTGTCAGGAATTGGTATCGGTAATTCCCGACAGAAATTGAGCAAATCATGAAATCTATCAGTATCTATATTCATATCCCATTTTGTGTTAAAAAATGTCAATATTGTGATTTCCTTTCTGCACCGGCGGACAGCCGGGCGCAGAAAGTGTATTTGCGCGCCCTGAAACAGGAGATTAGAGAACAGGCTGCCCGTTACCGGGAGTATGAAGTGCAGACAGTTTTCATCGGCGGAGGCACGCCGACCGCCGTGCCGTGCGAAAATCTCTGTGAGGTTTTAAAAACGGTATTTTCCTTTTACCGGATGAACCCGCATGCGGAAATCAGTATGGAAGCCAACCCGGGTACCGTTACGAAGGAAGCTCTTTTGTCGTACCGGAAAGCCGGTATAAACAGGATCAGTATCGGCCTGCAGTCCGCCGACGACGTGGAACTGAAGCTGCTTGGCAGAATTCACACCTACAGGGATTTTCAGCAGACCTACCGGTGGGCGCAGGAAGCCGGCTTTACCAACATCAATCTTGATATTATGTCGGCTCTTCCCGGACAGAGTGTGGAAAATTACAAAAAGACACTGGAAACGGTTCTTTCCTTAAAGCCGCAGCATATTTCCGCGTACAGCCTGATTGTGGAGGAGGGGACTCCCTTTTATGAAAAATACGGGCAGGAGAGTGAAAAACTGCAGGCAACCGGTGAAAAGCAGCCCGACCTTCCTTCTGAAGAAGAGGAGCGGGAAATGTATGCCCTGACGGAAAAGTTGCTTGCCGCTGCCGGATACCACCGCTATGAAATTTCCAATTATGCACTTCCCGGCAGGGAGTGCCGTCACAATCTTGTGTACTGGAAGCGGGGCAACTACGTGGGCTTCGGACTGGGCGCTGCCTCCATGGTGGAAAACGTACGCTTTGAAAACATCCGGGAAATGCAGGAATATCTGGCAGAATATGCGGGCATGCCGGATGCAGAGCCGGTGTTTGCGGAGGTGGCACAGAGGGATGCGCAGGTGCTTCCGAACGAGCAGGAGTCTTCCTTGCGTGAGGATACTCACTCTGAAAACGAGCAGGAGCTTTCGATAAGAGAGAATGTTCATCCGCTTTCGCCCCAAGAACAGATGGAGGAAACCATGTTCTTGGGACTACGGCTAACAGAGGGCGTATCCAAGGCAGAGTTTCATCGGCAGTTCGGCGTCTCCATGGAGCAGATTTACGGGGAAGTCATACGGAAAAATACAGCCAAGGGTCTTCTCATCGACGAAGCCGGGTATGTCTGCCTTACCCGGGAGGGCATGGATTTATCTAACTATGTTATGGCACAGTTTTTACTGGATGAGGTCTGACGGGCAAAACGGCAGGGCAGTAGGGGCGGCAGGGCAGGCTGACATCGGCAGAGGACCGGTGGCGACCCCGGAGATTTTAGTTCCCGGAAGATGGAAAGGCACCTTGGAGATTTTAGTTTCCGGAAGGTGGAAAGGCACTTCAGTAGCAGAAGCTTCATAGAATATTATAAATCTGCTTTTGGAGGTTCTCTTGAAGACTTTTCAAAAACCTTTATCCGCAGAGGAGGAAGCTGCTTACATCCATGTTCTGAAAGACGGCAGTCCGCAGGAAGCTAAGGAAGCAAAGGATATTCTGGTTATCCGGAACATGCGGCTGGTTGCTCATATTGCAAAAAAATATCAGAATGCCGAAGAGGATATGGAGGATTTGATTTCCATCGGAACCATCGGGCTGATTAAAGCAGTGGATACATTTGATGCCGGCAAGGGCAGACTGGCTACTTATGCCTGCCGTTGTATAGAAAATGAACTTCTGATGATGTTTCGGAGCCGGAAAAAAACATCCCGGGAGGTTTCTTTGTTTGAGTCCATCGGAATGGACAAAGAGGGGAATGAAATCAATCTTTTAGATGTCATGGAAGGGCAGCAGACGGATGTGGTGGAACAGATGACACTTCTTGACAACATCCGGCAGATGTATTTTTTTATGGATAAAATTCTGACAAAACGGGAAAAAGAAATTCTGGTACTCCGCTACGGAATCCTGTCCGGCAGGGAAATGACCCAGAATGAGATAGGACGCAAAATGGGGATTTCCCGAAGCTACGTTTCCCGTATCGAAAAAAAAGCGCTTCTCAAACTGAAAAATGAATTTGTAAAAATTCATGCATATTCTTAATTCTATTCAAGTTCATAATTCAACGCAAGTTCATAATTCAACGCAAGTTCATAATTCAACGCATGTTCATAACTCTACGCAGGTTTTTAACTCTGCTCTTGTTCTTAATTCTATGCCCGGCAGCCGGCTCTGCGGCTGCCGTGGAAAAGTCTCTGTGTTCTCATATTTTCAATTCTTAAATTTGCATTTTTCCAATATTTATTAAGTTATTTCCACATATTCAAATTTAAAGGAGGTTTTTATGTTTCAGGTATTTTATGCAGGCGGCATTCAGGGGATGAATGCCTACAAAGTGCGTGTGGAAGCGGATGTTTCCAATGGTCTGCCGGGATTTGAAATGGTAGGTAGTCTGGCATGCGAGGTCAGAGAAGCAAAAGAAAGGGTGCGGGTTGCCATGAAAAATGCCGGATTTCCGCTGCCGGTGGCACGCATAACAGTCAACCTGTCACCGGCACAGATTAAAAAAGAAGGCACCGGATATGATCTGGCGATTGCAACAGCTATACTGGCATGTATGGGAATGGTGAAAAAAGAAGGTCTGGAAAGCACTGCTTTTTTGGGAGAACTGGCTCTGAGCGGCGAAGTACATAAAACGGACGGAGCGCTGCCCATTGCCCTGCAGCTGCAAAAAGACGGGATACAACGGCTGGTGGTTCCCTGCGCAAATGTGGAGGAATGCCGGATGGTACCAGGGCTTACGGTGGTACCTATGCGGGATATGCAGGATTTATCAGCATTCTTACGGACAACGGAAGAGAAAAGAAAAGAGTGGGAGGTGAGGGGAGCCGGAGTAAACGCCGGGCAGGACAGGACGGAATTCATGCAGGCAAATGCCGGGCAGGACAGGACGGAATTCATGCAGGCAAATCCGGAACAGAACATGCTGGACTTTTCGCAGGTAAGTGGACAGGAAAGCATGAAACGGGCGGCTTGTGTAGCAGCAGCCGGTTTTCACCATCTCCTTTTTTCGGGACCGCCGGGAGCCGGAAAAACCATGATTGCCCAGAGGATTCCGGGAATATTGCCGCCGCTTACGAGGGAAGAGCAGCTGGAGGTTATGAGCATTTACAGTATTGCCGGAAAGCCTCTGACAAAAATGCGACCTTTTCAGGCACCACATCATACGATATCCCCGCAGGCACTGGCGGGAGGCGGCAGAATTCCAAAGCCCGGCGTTTTGTCACTGGCTCATCGCGGAATTTTGTTCCTGGATGAAATGCCCGAGTTTTCCGCAAACGTGCTGGAGGTATTGCGGCAGCCTTTGGAGGAGAAAAAAGTGCAGATCGCAAGAACTCAGGGCATTTACCGGTACCCGGCGGAGTTTATGCTTGTCTGTGCCCTTAATCCCTGTCCCTGCGGATATTTTCCCGACCGTAACCGCTGCCGGTGTACGGAGCCGGAGATCCGGCATTATCTTGGAAAAATTTCAGGACCTATCTTAGACAGGATAGATATCTGCGTGGAGGCAGCGCCGGTTACCATTAAGGATTTGGATGCCCCGGCTTCCGGATACGACACGAAGACCTTGCGTGTAATGGTAGAAGAGGCAAGAGAAATGCAAAAGAAACGATATAGGGAGACTGCCTATGATTTTAACGGAGAAGTATCCGGCAACGATGTAAAAAAATTCTGCAGACTGGGAGAGAAAGAACAACGTTTTTTGGAACAGGCTTACGAGGCGGGACAGATGAGTGTACGTTCATATCATAAAATCATTAAACTGGCCAGAACGATTGCGGATTTAGAGCATGCAGACGAAATCAGTGTTGCCCATCTGGCGGAGGCAATCTGTTATCACAGCGGTAAAAGGTTATTTGAAAGACGGAACGAATAATACGGGCGGGGAGGATAGAAAGAAAAGCAAATGACAAAGGAATAGGAAGATAAATGTAGACGGAAGGAGAAACAAATGACAAACAGAAACAGGATTCATATAGCAGAATGGGAAATAGAAAGGGAGCAGTCATATGCCTACTGGCTTATGTGTGCACCGATTGGAGACTCGGCAAAGAGCAGACTGCTTTTGCGGTTTGGGCGTCCAAGCGGTGTTTTTGAAGCTTCGGAAAAGGCATTACTGGATAGCAATTTATCTATTGGAAAAAAGGAAAGATGGATTGCTTATATAAAGGAAAGACAAGAGGAAAATGTCAAGAGAGAGTATGAGGAATTGCAGATAAAGGGCATTTTATTTTATCCGGAATATCATCCGCATTACCCGGCGAAGCTGCTGTCCATTCCGGCGCGACCGTTTGGTATCTTTGTAAAAGGAAAGCTGCCTGACGTACGGCAGCGAAGTCTTGCCATTGTGGGAGCAAGGGACTGCTCGGAATACGGCCAGTATGTGGCGCGGCATTTTGCGGAAAAAATGGCACAGAATGGAGTGGCAGTAATCAGTGGGCTGGCAAGGGGAATAGACGGTATAGCGCAGAGGGCGGCAATGGAAGCAGGAGGCGAAAGTTTTGGAGTGCTGGGCAGCGGAGCGGATATCTGTTACCCGAAATCCAATGAAAAATTGTATCGCATGTGTATGGAACGTGGCGGTATTCTTTCTACCTATTTACCGGGAACACCGCCCACACCGAACTTATTCCCGCCGAGAAACCGTATTATAAGCGGACTGTCGGACGGTATCTTAATCATTGAAGCGAGAGAAAAAAGCGGTACCATTATTACAGCAGATCTGGCACTGGAGCAGGGGAAGGATGTGTTTGTGATACCGGGACGTGTGACGGACAGGCTAAGTGACGGCTGCAACGGCCTGATCCGCCAGGGAGCTTCTCTTATCCAGTCACCGGAGCAGCTTTTGGAAGAACTGCACATAGGGTATGGGAAAGTGCCTGTGACGGGTTATGAGGAAGAGGAGAATCCTCATGAGCAGGGAAAGGAAAGCGGAAAAGTTCAATCTGATAACAGAGAGATATTTTCCCAGTTTACTCTTGAGGAACAGGCTTTTTTACAGTTATTTGATTTGGAACTGCTCTCCATAGAGCAAATCAGGAGAAAAATGGTTGCGAATTCTTTTCTAAAGAACATTACCCTTCCGCAGACCATGGAAATGCTGATGAAATTTGTGATTATGGGACAACTACGGGCGGAAGGAGGCTATTATGCAAAAATGATGAGTGGTATTGGAGATAAAAAGTAAGCGTCATTTATTAAATTACCTGTTATAGAGAAGAAAGATAACAAGGTAATTGGGGTGATATGGGAAATTACGCGGATATGGAGAAAAGGCCTCATATCCGTGTAAAAGAAAAAAGGAAATTACGCGGATATAAAAGAAAAAGCTGAAAATCCGTGTAAAGGTAAAAAATAAATTACGCGGATATAAAAGAAAAAGCTGAAAATCCGCGTAAAGAGAAAAAAAATCTAGTCAAGTCCATATTTGTGTGTAAATTCCTTAAGGTATATTTTGCATCTTATCAG
>OKTX01001007.1_pt1 | contig 11414 bp, 10 predicted proteins | sample 1606261 | NCBI WGS metagenome assembly OKTX01 (sample SAMEA3879543, study PRJEB24766) | human gut metagenome | biome: human-associated habitat; feature: feces | place: USA | collected 1985/1987 | reverse complement strand
TCCCATCTTTTTTCGTTCCCTTTGAATCTTTTCGGGTAACTTCATAGTGAACCTCCTCACTTTCATTCTATTTTTTCTGTGGTAGCCACTCTACCACCCCACCTATGTCAATTCGGCAACCAGTGGTAGCAATAAAAAAATTATGAAATATTGCAGAAAAGCTCACCGAAACAGTGAGCTTTTCTGCGATAATCAATATTGTGGGTAGCTGCCTATTTTGGTTCTTCCCACAGATGCCCACACATTTTCATAGAGAGAATCTATCCTTCGTTTTTCCCAATCGCATCCGCTAATTGACCACTGACGGCATCTATGTAGAGATATACCCCGTCCCGATCACAGTGGTACAGGTTAGAGTAGCTTGTGCTCTCATTCGGGCTGATGGGGTTGGGCTCTACCACTTCAGTGGCCTCCAACAGACCGACTCCTGACTTTGCAGCAGCAGAAAGTGCTTTTTTCAGCATAGCAATCTGTCCATTGCTCCAAAGCCCCTCCAGATCGTCAAGGACTTTTGGGTCCTGCTCCATGTCTTTGAGAAGTTGTATAACTTGATCTGGAGACAGATATACACCGGAGCAATAGTTTTCGATGATTCGGTTCTGCATGGGGTTTGGAAAGGAAACAGGAGTGATTTGTTCCCATGAGGTGAAGTACCGCGCATATTCTGGCTTTTGTTCCACCAGGAACGAAAAGGCACTACCTCTGGTGTAATAATAATCTCGGAAAAAACCTTGGATTACTGCAATATAGAAGCCGTGGCTTTTGTCAAACAGCTCGTCAGCTTCCGTTTCAGCCCCAACCCGCAAGGTATTCAGATATTTTTCGGCATAGAAATCCTCCATCCCATACTGCGCGGCAAGGGCCAGCACTTTTTCCTCCTGTCCCTGCTGTATCCAGGTTAAGGGAGTAAAATACCATTCCCGCATTTCCTCTGGTGAAATCGGGTGAAAACTCACATCGTATCCCACTGAATCCGTCCTTTCACTCCCACTCAAAAGGCTCTTTTAAGTGGTGTTTTTCCATGATTTGCTTTTCTAAAGCGAAATAGGCATCCATATCCTCTGGCTGCGCTGGAATACCCTTGTCCCCCCACCAATAACCGTTCCCATAGTAGGAAAACATAGCCCAGTAATAAGGCAGGTCATGGCTGAATATCGCCACATCCATGGCATTGTCCACTGGCGCTGCCAACGGTGAGCGTTCCACTATCTGGGAGGCTTCCTCATAAGAGATCCCCACCAGCTCCACCAGCAGGTGCTTCACCAGTTCGCAGAAGCTGTACTGGTTGAATATGACCTGACCATCCTCATCTTTGAACACAAGTCCATCACGCAACACTTTTGGGACAATACCTCCTTCTTCATCGCTCAGAACATAATCCAAATCTCTGCATGATCCCTAACAGCACCTCAGCTTCACGAATCTCCTCATTGAGTAGGTCATCATAGTCATGTTCCAGCTGCTCAGCCCGGTCAGAAATCCAGCTAAACTGCTCCTGCGCCTGAACATACTGCTGATGGACGAACTGATATTCACCCAAAAGGCAGCGCGTTTGAGTTTCGCTGACGGTATCTCTGTTTTGACAGGCAAGCGCCGACAACAAACTTTCCAGGGCTTTTTCCTCAAGTCCTCTTGATAACTGCATTTCTGCTTTTTGAAGATACAACTGTGTTGTCATTTGAGTAGCCTCCCGTCAATCCCACCAGAAGTACCAAACAGTGGACTGCCGCAGCACATCGGCCAGAGCGCCCACGGTGGCGTCCTCCGGCCCCTGGTCAATCACATCGGGACAGAAGCCATACAGTTCCACTGCTGCATCCATAGCCTTCTCCTCGGAAACGGGAGCCGGGAGCAGGAACTCCAACTCGTCGTGGCTCATGGCAGCGGGCACCGCCCCATGCTGTTCAAACCAGTATTTCGCAACTGCCATTAACTCTGGCGTGTTAGGACATTCATTCCAGCCACCAAAGGGCAGATAGGCAAAAATCTCCCAAGGATTCTTCACGGGGATTTTAGCCAGAATGAGAGGATAGGTCATATTATTATCGGAATTCCAGTAGCTTGAAAAACGACGGTTATCATATCCGCCCTCCATCTCGCCCAGGATTTCCTCATCCCAGTCCATATCGTCATCCTCGGCTTCTTCCTTGCGCTGCCCAATCATTTCCTCCAGGACTGCCTTACTGTTCTCGACAGGGGCGGAGAGCATTTTCTTCCGGTATTCGGCGACTTTGTCCGGGTCGAAAGCAAAGTCGTCCTCGCCATCGCTGTCCGGGTCAGAATTCATAATCAGGCATTCCCACAGGATTTCGTCATCCGCCTTAATCAGAACCGGCACAAAGCCCTCTTTGACACTTTCCCGTTTGGCATAGTTATATGCCGACATGATGGGGTCATCATCCGTCATTGAGGGGAAATAGGTACATTCACAGTCCAGATATTCCATCATGGCTTCCGCAAGGTCTGAAGGCTCCAGACTGGCCTCATCGAAACTCTGTCCCTGCCAGTTGGCGAACCGCTTTTCCATGACTTTTGCCATAGCCTGATAATAGTTTTCATCAAATGGGATGAACAGATAGGCTTCATCCTGGAACTTATCGGAATAATATTGCTCTGAACCGAAATACTCCAAAGCATAGTTATCAATGTCGCTGGGGAAGTACGGGCTATCCGCCTCGCCATAGTAATATCCAGCAAAGGCTGCGCCCTCCTTGTTGAACAGCGCCCCAAAGAGCTGTCCTTTCAGCTGGTCCCGGATAAAGCCACGCAGATCGGCGCGGCTCAGATCTGCCATAAACGGCTGCACCTGCTCCCAGTACCGCTCCATAAATTCCGCGCTCATCAGATCATGCTCTATGCACCAGCGCAGATAGATTGCCATGTGGTTGTAGGCATTGATCTCATTCACCGGCAAGCCCTTTTCCTGAATGGATTCCAGGTGCCATGCGGCATCGTCCATATCGCCGGTGAATTCTTCCTCTGCAAGCGTTCCTCTGGTGATGGCATTCTGGCGGGTGGGATTAACCACAAAACTGATGCCTGCCATTTTTTTAAGCAGAGCGTCCGCATCATGCTCCATCTTATACTCCATCTCATTCCGATAGAGCGGGATCACCTGATAGAAGTTGACCTCCTCGCCGCTCGGCAAAGTGCAGACTTCACCTCCGTTCCAGACAACATCCTGCGGACCTACCAGAAGTGCGGCGCAGAGTTCCGTATCCTCTGCAAACGGCGATTGCTTATCCATTGTGTGGCCAAAGCCCAGCCAGGTATCGTTGGAAATAGGCAGGCGTGCCAACACTTTCAAGAGACCAATCGGCCAGTACCACCGCTCATCCTTCAGGGATTCCTCATCCAGTTTCCAATCCGGTGGCAGAGCGATGGCCAGCTCTGCTCGCTCCAGCTTGTATTCCGCCAGTTCCTCCGGCACATTCATCCGGTGAGCACCCATGCCCATCGTTACCAGTGTGTAATAGTCCCGCTCATCAGAGGGAGGAACAACGCAGATGTCCAATTCATAGCCGGGGTGGTAGCGGCGTATGCTGCCTGTGCGCTGGTATTCCAGCGTTCCCGGCGTGGGGATTTCCTGCTCGGTCAGCATACGGGCTATCTTGGTCGGACCGTTCCCGGCAAGGCAAAGCTGGTAAATCTGCTTGACTACCGGGGCGGCTTCCTCGTCAATGATGAAATTCTCGTCATCGTCCATGAGGTAGCCGTACACGGGCTTGCTGGTAACAGGCTTTCCGCTTAGACCTTTTGCTTTCTTAACTGCCTTGATTTTTTTGCTCGTATCTCTCACCATCCATTCGTTGAAAAGATTACGCAGCGGGGTAAAATCGTTGTCGCCCATTGCGCTGTCCACTCCGTCATTGATAGCGATAAAGCGGACGCCTTTCTGTGGGAAAATCATTTCTGTATACATTCCCACTTGTAAGTAGTTCCGCCCTAATCTTGACATATCCTTTACAATGACCGCTCCCACAAGCCCCGCTTCAATGTCGGCAAGCATGGACTGGAAGCCGGGTCTTTGGAAATTTGCCCCCGAAAATCCGTCGTCCGTGTACCATTTCAGATTCGTAAACCCGTTCTGTTTAGCGTAGGATTCAAGGATTCTTTTCTGGTTGCTTATGGAATTGGATTCCCCGGAAAGCTCGTCCTCATGGGATAGCCTGGGATATAAGGCGGTGATTTTTTGGGTGGTCTGTCTTGACATAGATTCCTCCGTTTCCGACAGCCAGCCCCACTATTCCGTATGGACAGTATACCACACGCCGGGGCTGGCTGTACAGTCTTTTCTGTTACTTTACGCCCCGTCAAAATGACGGTTTTCCTTTTAGGCTTATCGCACTATGCGGAGAACGGCGGCAGGCTCCCGGCGGCGGCTTCCGCTTCCAGCAGCTTCATCATCTTATCGGCGGCGGTGTCGGTTGCGTCCTGTTTGAAAAAGCCGGAAACGACAAGCAGGGTATTGCCTATCCGGGTTTCGGTCACGCAGTCCGGGCGGCGGGCGGGGCGGTCTTTCTTCATGGTGTCGGTCATAGGCAGATCTCCTTTCCGTTCAGCAGTGTTTTAAGGCGTTCCATTTTTTCCCTTGCTCTGGCTTTTCTGAAATTCTCCCCGGTAATGCGGACGGGGGTACACATTTCAATAAGGCGGTCATAAATCCGGGCATGTGGCGTGTCCTCCGGGTTCTGCAATTCTTCCAACGTCAAATTTGTGGTGACTATTAACGGCTTTCTGCTGCGGTATCGGCTGTCAACCACGTTATAGACTTGCTCTAAGCCGTATTCCGTGCCACGCTCCATGCCGAAATCGTCAAGGATAAGCAGCGGGAAGCTGCAAAGGCGGGAGATATATTCGTTGCGGTCTTTGAAGCTGGCGGCAAGGTCATTGAGGATAAGGGCAAAATTCGTCATGCACACGGAAATCTCTTTCTCCATGAGGGCATTGGCGATACACCCGGCAAGATAGCTCTTGCCTGTGCCGACACTCCCCCACAAAATCAATCCGTGGTTTCCGTCCTCTATCTGCTCCCATTGTTCCACATAGCGGCGGGCTTTCTCCATTTGGGGGCATTTCCCGTTGTCGTTCCCGAAAGTCCATTCCCTCATAGCCGGGTCTGTGAAACCGATTCTTTTCAGCCGTTCCACTTCCTCCCGGTGCTTCTGCTCCCGGTCTGCGGCTTCCCGTTCCTCCCGCCGTTTCCGCTGGCAGTCACATTCTTTGGGGTGTCGGTCACGTCCGAAAAGCGTCTTGCCCTCCGGGAAGTAGGCTTCTTTGGGCTGGCGGCAGCTCCCGCAATACAAAAGCCCGTCCTCGCCTATGTAGTCCTCCGGCTCTGCTTTCTGTGCCGTGGCAAGCCGGAAAGTAGCGTTATCGTAATCAAACATAAAATCGTTCCTCCTTGTTCATGGTCTTTTACGCCCTGTTTACGGGGCGTTGTGTCTATGCTGTCAAAGGCTCTCGCCCTCTTTGTAGGAATAATCGGGGATTCCCTTTTTCGGGTTCTCCTTTTTCTCCCGGTTTAACCAGCGGCGCAATGCGGCGGCATGGCACACATAATCATTCCCTGTGGCAGCTATGAACTCGCTCATTTCCTCGATAAGCCGTTCCAGCCTGTCCGGGTATTCCTCTTTCAGTTCCGCATACTCGGATTCAGAGAGGAAAATATTTTTATATCTCCCAAATGGGGCGGGCGGCTCCCCACTCGCTCCTTTTAGTTGGTTCTCTTTTAGTTGGTTTATAGTAAGTTGGTTAGGGGTCGGTTTTCCGTCCAACGCAAAGGTCGGTTTTCCGCCCTTATGAGGGTCGCTTTTCCGGCTATCAGAGGGTCGGTTTTCCGGCTCTATGGCTGTCATATGGTCGGAAAACTGTACCACTGGCACTTGCGGTATTTTCACATAAAGGCGGTTCGGTGCGGAAAATCCCCGGCGTTCCCTCACCAAAAGCCCGGCAGCGTCCAGCTCGTTCAGTGCGGATTTTATGGCGGTTCTGCCTTTATCCAGCGTTTCCGCTATCTCCGAAACGGGATAGAAAATATACGTCCTGCCCTCGCTGTCCTGCCAGCCGTTCTTCTGTGAGAGAGTGATACGGTCTAGCAGCAGCGCATAGAGCAGCCTTGCGGTATAGGACAAGTCCATTTTCAGCAGGAAACATGGATAAGGGAAAAACTGCGGCATTGCGGTGTCGGCTGTGATGTAATCGGTTATGGTTCTCACCTCCTGTCTGTGGCTTCTGTTACACAGTTAAAACGGCTTTTTCGGGGGTAAAGGATATAAATATCGTCTACCCGTTGAGGGCGGTCTGAAAAGCCTTGATTTATGGGCTTCTTTCATAGCCTAAATGCGTAGAAAGGTGGTATCTTTTCCGTTGTCTGTCTGCTTCTTTCCGGCGGCGCACTTTGGCGGCGCAGTCCGTGCAGTATTTCCCCCGGTTTGATTTGGGGAGAAAATACCCGCCGCACTCGGTACAGCGTTTCCTGTCTGCCCGGTGCAAAAGGGCGGCTTCCAGTTTCCCGTCCAGCGGCAGCACGGCGGCAATGAACCAGCGGCACAAGAGGGAATAGCTGATACTCTGCACACACACGCAAGGCTCGCCGTTATCCAGCACAATACAATTCCCGTTGTCATAGTTGCAGCACTCATGCACAAGCCGACACGCCGCCCGGTGCTGGCAGTAGTCCATATATGGGCGTTTACCGTTCATTCTCCCGCCCCTTTCCCCGTTCCGGCTCACGGCGCAGGATTTGGTCTATATTGCCCTTGACGGTCTGCAATTCCCGGACATTTTCTTTCTTCTCCCGGTACTCGTTGTAAAGCGTGTTCTTCTCCCTCATAAGCTGCTCAATCTCCGCCTGCAAGGTCTTGGACGCTGGCAGCTTGGAGATTCCCTGTGCCTTGAAATACCGGGCGGCAGATTCGGAAATGATAAACTCGCTTTCGTGCTGCTCCCGGTAGGCTCTCCGGGCTTTCTCCGTTTTCTGCGCCCGCAGTCCGTCACGGGCGGGCTTGGTCTTGATGTACGCTAATAGCTGCTTCTGCAAGTCCTTTTTCTCCCGTAAAGTGCTTTCCACGGCTTTCAGTTTCCCGGTCGCTTCATGCAGCCCGGCACTGGCGGCGGCAAGGGCGGCTTCCAGTTCTTCCGGGGAAGAAAAGCCGGATTCCTCGTATACGCTCATGGTCGCCGCCATTTGCTTCAGATTGTGCAGGGTCGCCCATTTCTCGTAGCCTTTCCCCTTGCCCTCGGCTCGTTTCGCTTCCCGGTCTACCATGCGCTGTACGCCGTCCTGTTTCGGTGCGTTTATGGCGGCTTTGTTACGCTGTAAACGCTCCCTTATGCTGCGGGGGTGTTCTTCTTTGGGTGCTGTCTTTTCGGTGGCTCTCTCGGCGTTCTGTGCGTTCTGCTCCAACAATGCAAGTACGGCGGCACGGTCAAAATCATCACCCAGTTTCCGGGCGGTGACTGGCTTCGTCCTGTCCGGCGTGAGATACGACAATCTCCCTCGGCTCTCCTTGACGGTCACGCCCTGTTGCAGCAGCTTCCCGGAGAAGTCCTCAAAAGAAACAGCAGAGGACAGGGCGGTGCGGATCGTGCGCCGCAGCTTCTCCTTGTCGGTTTCAAATTTTGTAAGTTTGGGCGGCTCTCCTGTGGCGGCAAGGGAAGCGTTCTCTTTATCCAGTGCGGCTTGTCCTTTCCGTTTCGCCCAATACTCACGCTCGGTGACACGGTTCTTGCTGCCATTGAGTAAATCAATCTGATAGAGGTTTTCCCGGTGGCACATCTCCATGACTTCCGCTTTGAAATATTCCATAGCTGCGTCCGTACAGCGGTGCTTGCAGCCCTCCCTTGTGTCTGCCGGTCTTTCCATGTAGGGCAATAGTGGCACTTCCTCAATCCGTAGGGAATTGATTACGATATGCACATGGATGTTGCCGCTGTGGTTATGCCCGTCCGGGTGGGTGCATACAAGGGCTTGGTGTCCGGGGAAATGCTCTTTACAGAACTGCTCGCCCAACTGTTGCGCCCGGTCTACGGATAGCCCATTGTCGGCAGCGTCACGGGGGTCAAAGCTGATAATGTAATGGTGGCTCTTTACGTCCTCTTTTCTTTGGTTCTTGCCGTATTTCAGATTGGAGCGCATACACGCTATGGCAAAATCTTCATCACCGCAATTCAGAGAGGAAATGAGATAGCCTGTCCTCGGAACAATCTGCCCGTTTTTATCAAGTGTGGGCTTCATGGAAAACTCGTCATGCTCAAAGGTTAGGTACTGCTCGGCTGCTCCATAATCGGCATTTTTAGAGCTGATATGTTTGAACGTTGCCAACGGCTTCACCTACCTTTTCCAGAACCTCAAACTTCAAGGCGGCAAGGTCGGAAGCCGCCGCTCGTACTTCTGCCGCAAGCTGGGGATAGGGATTGTGCCAGCCACCCACGGCACGGGCGATCTGATTGAGGTTGCTGCCGATTTTTCCGTATTCGGCGGTCAGCTTCCCAAGCGCGGCAAGCAGCTCGTCGTTGACCGGGGAAACCGTGACAACGGGGCGAATGCTTGCGCCCTGAATGGCTCTGCGGATAAACTCGGACTGACTGATGCCGTAGGGCGCAAGGCGGGCAGCAAAGTCCGCGTATTCTTCCTCGGTCATGCGGGTTTTGACAACACGGCTGCGGTGCGGCGTGTCGTACTTTTTGCGGGGCATTGGCTTCATCTCCCTTCACTTATCGCCGTTTTCAGGGCAATTCTGCACCCTGTTACCGGCTCAAACTCACAAGGATTTTCCAAAACGGAAAGCCCTTTACTTTATAACTTCTGCCTTTTCAGACTGCCTGACGTTCTCGGCACTCGCTTCATGCCCGCAATTTACTGATGCGGCCTTTCATCGGATGGTCTGCGACGGTTGTTATCACGCTCGGACGATCCCGGATGGGGAGTAGCTGCCCTCTGCTGTCATCGCCCACCGGGAACGACCCGGCTTTCCCGAAGCTGACGTTGATCGCTCACTCCCACACGGGAGGTCTTGGCGCGTCCTTCGGTTCGGCTATCGCAGAGAGCTTGTTGCCTGAAAAAACTATTCACTTGTCAAGGAACACCGTGCCGCCGGGGTCAAACTGTTACCGGCTCCGGCACGGGAAGGGCTTTCCGGTTTGGAAGCCCCTCTCAACATACAACGGACATTTTTTCTCGAAAACTTGGTACTGCCGGAGAAAAAATTCTGAAAACCTCTCCACCTTACCAAGTGAATCAGCCCCCGGTTTTGTCCCAATGTTTTTCTCCTTCACTTTACAACGGACAAAAATCTGCCGTTTGTTGAGTATGGCGGTGAAGAAAGTTTTCTGTGCTGGCTGCGGGCGCTGGTTTCAGCTCAGGCGATTTTGAAAACCTTGCGCGGCGATAGAGTTTGCAAAGCTCTTTCGCTGGGCGAGGTTGCCGCAGCCGTCAGGCTGCGTAAAGCAGGGTTTGGGGAAGGCACTCCCCAACAAGATTCCGATGGGACAGAATGAGCGAAATGCGAAATCTGGCACCTCGGTAGAATCTTGCTCTCTGCTGCTCCAAACCACCCTTCACTTTACAACGGACATTTTCTCGGCAAAAAGCAGGGTGCGTATTTGTAAACATTCTGTGAACGAGCAGTTGCCATCCGCCATTCGTCGCTGAGACTTTTTTTGATTTTATGGTAGCGTAGCAGCGGCAGAATTACGACATACCAATGGTGACTTTGGCGTTACCATTAGTAAGGCTCGACTGGAACGGCTTTCTTTCTCTCTACCCTTACTACAATCTCAAAAACGATTTTTGGCCATCTTTCAGATGGTATCTGGTTTGCGATAAAAAGGCGTAAAAAAGCAAGCAGCGAACCAGCTTGCTGCTTGTATTATGATAAACGCCAACAAAGATGAAAATTTTTCTTGAAAAGGGGTGGCTTTTTCCTTGAATCTATGATAGTATTAATTTGCGAATAGCATAGCTATCCAGCAAACTATGATTAGGAGGTAACGCCATGTATCGTTTTCATGATGCCTGTTTTGGATTTATGCGAATGCGGTATTGGTGCGTCTCCCAGTTATGGAGAGGTCGTATCAAAATTGTTTCCGCTGGCGCATAAGCTGGACTGTTAATCAGTCTGCTTGTGCGCTTTTTTAATTTTATATGAAAGGAGTTTTTTTCTTGAAAGGCAAACGATTTATTTCCATGTTACTGATGTTGTTCGTGCTGATGTCCTTAACTGTCCCTGCATTTGCTGCCACATCTGAACATGAGTGCACCTATAATACCTGGATTAGTTATGAATACACAGACCATTCGGCATATCAGCACGAAGTTAAGATGTTGAGAAACTACGATTGCACAGATTGCTCTTGTCCAATTGAATACAGTGAGGTCATTTCTGTTTCCTATGCTTCACATGATTTCACCGAAATGAAGTGGAGTGGACAACATTACCATAGTGGCGCACGCCATTATGGATATTATTCATCGCAGTGTTTTTCGTGCAAGCATAGTACCGGTGAGTGGCGTTCATGGTCTTGTCCTGGTGGGAGCAGTGGCTCTTGTATTTTACCGCAAATGCTTAATCCTACTCATACAATAAAGTGAATATCGAATCCAGTTAGGAGGATATTACTATGAAAATAAAAAAAGGGGTTGCTTTGCTACTTTGCGTAATGCTTGTTACCACATTAGTAGGATTTGCTCCGGCCTCTGCAAGTCAGCCAATATCGAATATAACCGATTCTTACGTTGCAACTGAATCTGCTGCAACAAGTTTTGCAAGGGAAGAAATTAGACACATAGTGGAAGAGTCCCCGTCTAATTGCATATGGAACGAAACAACGGATATTTGCTCATCAATAGCGCTGTATGACTATGATGACGTTTGCATTGGTTATGTTTTTAAGCTTTCCACAGATGGTGGTCCGACTGGATATATTCAAGTCAATAATATAAATAATGAGTTGGTCACTTACTGTTACTCTTTCAACGGAAAACCTGCATATGAAGGTCTGGCAACCAATGAGGGTTCTTCGTTGGCTTCTTCAGACGATAAACTCTACTTCTTTGGGAACTTTGCCTATTGTACTAAGCTGACAAATGGAAATTTCTCTCCATTAGACTCTGTAGAGGAGTTTAGCGTACATGATGTTGCCGCATTTTACCATGATTTTTTGAACCATGCTAATCAGTGCAAAGAAGAGTGCGATGTAACAAGTGAGAGTACTGCATCGTTACAGAATACCACCTCCATGCATTCTACACAGTCATTTTCTCTTGTGACTACTTCTGATTTTTCGAATCTTTATGCGACTCGCCCTAATGGAACTCGGCAACGAGTAACTCAGCACTGTTCACCAACGGCGGCAACAAATATCATGTTGTATTTTCGTTCAACGGGGGACAGTCCTCTTTCATCGTCTGT
>OKTX01000999.1_pt1 | contig 11518 bp, 1 predicted proteins | sample 1606261 | NCBI WGS metagenome assembly OKTX01 (sample SAMEA3879543, study PRJEB24766) | human gut metagenome | biome: human-associated habitat; feature: feces | place: USA | collected 1985/1987 | reverse complement strand
TCTTCGCGTCGTACGACAAGTGTGATCTTGCTGTGCGTCTTTAATCCGACGAGACCATAAATAACATGACAGCCGGCTTTTTCCAGTTTTCTCGCCCAGACGATATTATTTTCCTCATCGAAACGGGCTTTCAGTTCCACCAGTACTGTGACCTGCTTGCCGTTCTCGGCGGCCTGGAGGTAGGTGAGGGCGGATACAACGGAGGAGAAGTCCATAACAGGGTTTTCGTACGATGGGATATCACTCAAACCATCCACAGAGGACTCTACCTCCGTCTTGGAAACAAAGCCCACACCCTCAATATAGAACGTTCTCAGCCCATCGGCCACTGTGTTTCCGTTTTTTACGAAGCGGTCATCATTCAAAGAGATGCCTGCGGCGTTCATCATATCCAGTACGGCAAGAGTAGCTTCTCCATCGGGTAAGCCATCTCTGCCGGGGAAACTGCCATCCGCAAACTGTACGGATGAAAGGTATTCGATAGCCTTGTCTATTGCTTTGGCAATATATTCTTTGTCAGTATGGGGAGCAAGGGCGGCCACATTCTCAGCGGTGAACTGCACCTCCTCCCAAATCGAATTATCGGCATCGTAACTGAACTTACCGTCCACCATTTGGTTTTGCAGCATTTTGGCGGCGTATTTATCCACTACACTGTCAGCATCTACGCCGCGGGATCGCCATACAGAAAGATCGATAGAATCCAGATCCTTCAGTGCATCCGCCAAATCTCCTGTCCCCTTACTGCTCACATCGGTAAGCGGCGCAAGGAAGTCAAGTCCATTGACATCTGCAGGGTCTATGTCCAAGACCTTCATGGCGCGCACCGCGCCCGGCGAATAGGTTGCGGATTTGAGCCCCATCAGGTATTCACTGTTGGTGTCGGTAAGGTGTTGCATGATCGTCTGCAATTCGCCTTTTTGTTCTTTAGTCAATTTGCCCTGCGCCTGCTCCAGCGACAGTACCTCTTTGGCATAGTGGGAAATAGCTGATTCAGAAACAATAGTCACATTTTCATCCCAAAACCAGCCATCTTCTACCTTTTGGTAAGACGTATCTGCCTGCTCCTGCAACAATGCCTTATAATTAATGGATGAGGGTTTTACTTCGTTGCTCGCAGGAGGGTTATCAATTTTTGTACTGTTTCCAGCTATCCTACGCATCGTACATAGGCCACTATAGGGCTCGGCGTTGTCATACATTCTGCGCGAAACAACTCCCTCTCCGCCGTCCGGATCTTTCATCAGGCTGGAGCCGGCCTCATACCAGCCGCCCCACGACTCCTTATACCTCCACCAATGGTCCTCGCGGTAGAAACCCTGATACGGCTCATTTCTCGCATCCTCAAAATAGAACCCTTGATACCACCCCATCATGCCGTCCAGCACGGTATGGCCGTCCTTGGTGAAACGCTCGTCCGTAAGGGAAATTCCCAGCGCGGCCAGCATCTCCAGCACCGCCGCGTCCTCCTCCACGTCCTCATCGCCGTATTTGACGAAACCGCCGCTGGGGAGCTGCTGCTCGGAGAGATAATCCAGTGCCTTATCTATGGCCGTGGACACGTCCTTGCGGTTTTGATAAGGTGCAAGGGCCTGTACGGATTTTGCCGTCAGTAGGATATAGTCAAAGCGATCCGGCTCATCGTCCACGCCTTTTTGTTTTAGTTCCGCAGGCCACTTAGAGGTATAGCGGAACTCGCCGCTGCTCTGCTGGCGAGCAAGCGCTTCTGTCAGCAGCGTTTCACGGAGGGCGTTGAACTCGTCGGTCTTGCCGGCGTCACCGGCGGCATCCAAGTCCATCAGCATATCCAGCCGATCCTCGTCCGCTTCCACCAGCTCCGGCTTCCGCAAGGCATCCATGAGGTCGTGTCCGGCGAAGTCCGTCACATCCAGCCCCATATCCGCCACCGTGCGGATAACACCGGGGATGTAGGCCGTTTTGCCCCGCTTGACCGCGAGATCCAGCCAGTCAGCCAGCGCTTGCAGGTATTCGTCATAGAAGCCGCTGGGGACAGCTGCGCCGGAAGTCCACAGGGCATAGACCGCCTTGGCGTTCTCTTCCTGCGTAGCGGTGGCAAGGTAGTCCTTGCTCTCGGTGACGCGCTGGATGACCAGCTGCGTTACTGTCTGATATGCCTGCTCCGCCTCATCTGTCCAGCCGTCCACGGGGGTGGCCTGTACTACGATGGGCAAAAGCATCACCAGCGCCAGCAGTGTGGTGAGTAATCTTGTGATATGCTTTCTCATTTGCTCTCCCTCCTGCGGCGAACGACCACTGTTGCGGCCACCATGATGACCACCGCGCCGCCGATGATGAGGAACAGGGTTCTCTGTGCCGCGTCCATCTGCGCCTTCACAGCAAGCACGGCGTCCCAGTTTTCTACCAATTCCTTATCATGGTCGGACAGCACCTTGTAGCGCTTCACCAGCCTGTCCACCGTGGGCTTCTCACCCAGTCCCGGGTCGGTCATGGGGACGATCTGGCTTTCTATATCCGCATTGATGCTCTCTATCTCCGCGTACAGCGCGTCTATGTCGCTCTTGGCCTGCGTCAGCTTGGTCATGTAGGTGTCGTAGCCGTCGAAGTCACGGCTCATTTTCAGCTTATTCAGCAGGGCTGTCACCTCGGCATCGTTCTCCGTGGTCAGCTTTTGGGGCAGGGCGTCCGCCTGCTGTTGGTCTGCTTCGGTGAACTCATAGCTCCCCGCAAAGGACACCTCGCTCTCCTCCGGCGTCAGTATCTTGGCGGACACGCTGCCGGGGCGGAAGTCGTACAGGATGCTCATGCCCTGTGCCTGCCGCCACACGGCCACCAGCGCCAGCAGCGCCTGATCTGTGGCGATGCTGTTGCTCTCGCCGGGAATGGCGGAGGGGTTGCCGGGGTCGGACTCGTAGGAGTGGGCAAAGCCGCCGTCCTCCTGCTGGTAGTAGAACAGGGCATCCAGCAGATTGATGCCGTTCTTGATGAACCGTGAGTCGTTCTGCGGATCAACGCCGATGGAGCACAGCGACACGATGATCTGCGACACGGACTCGGAGTTCCGCGTGCCCCAGCTGCGGAAGTCGCCTGTGTCCAGCTGCAATTTGGACAGGCAGTCCAGTGCCTTGTCCACCGGGTCTTTCACGTTGAATGTGGCGTTACGGTAGTACGGCGCAAGCGCCTGTATCGCCATGGCCGTGATGTCCGGGTCGGCGGTGCTGCCCTGTGCAAAGCGCAGGTTGAAACCATCATCGGGGAGCTGGAAGGACAGTATCTTCTTGATCATCTCCGTGCGGGTGTAAGACGAGCCCGCAGGGATGTTGTACTTCATACTGTCCAGCGTGATAAGTCCCCACAGCCAACCGTTTAACCCCTGTGCGCCGATGTCCACGGTCTTACCGCGGTCATATACGCCGTCCGCGATGAGGTTGATGTCGTTGCCGTCCGCGTCCTTACCAAAATGGGTGGGGTCGCCGCCGCAGGCCAGCACAGCGAGAGAGATACGATGCCACTCGGTGGCCTTCACCCGATCCAGCTTGTCCGGCTCACGGTACTTCTGCTCCACATAGGCCTGCAGCGCTGCGAGGTAGGTGTCATAGTCATCCTCCACACCGCAGCGGCTCAAGCCGATGGGCAGCCAGTCCGTGGCGGAGCTGCCGGCATAAGTCAGCTCGTCCCCGGAGAGGAGATAGTCGCCATCTTCCAAGCCCAGCGCAGAGCGCTTCTGCGCCAGAATGCCCTGAATGGCCTCGGAGATCTGCGCCACCGTGTACTTGCCCTGGGGCACGACCTGCCGCTGATTTTGCTTTTGTGCCGCTTCCGCCTGCTGCGCCGTCATGGGCGTAATGGTGATATTCACATCGGCGGTGAACGTGCCGTTTTTGAACTGCACGCAGCCAATGGTGCTGGACTCCTCCAGCGGTGTGACATCCCCCCAAGTGTCCTCAGTCCACTGGGCGTCCTTACCTACCTGTATTTCCACCGTGCCGGTGAAGAAATCCGGATGGTCAAGCGTCACGGACTGCACATAGTACATCCCATTGATAGAAATGCCACAGCTCGCTTCATCTTCTTTGTTTTTGCCCACGGCCAGCGACACGCGGGCGACCTTACCTGTGGGCAGAGTATGCCCCTCGTTGGCCGTCAGGTTCAGCACATCCGCGCTGTCTACGCCCGCTTTCTCGAACACCCAATAGGGCAGATCGTTCCCTGTCGGAGCATTGACGGTGATGCTATATCCCGCCGCGTAAGTCAATGGCATACTGCCAAGTATCAGCACCAATGCCAGCAGAAACGCCGTCAAATTTCGCACTTTTCTTCTCACAGAGGCATCCCTCCTACTTCCGTTTATATAGCCGTATTCGCGTGGACGGAAATTCCGCCCACGCGAATCGGCAGACTGCTCCCCTAAGAGCCGTCTATTTCACTTATTTCTCGTCATGCTCGTCACGCTTGACCTTGTGGTAGCGGCGTACCGCGCCCACGATGATCAGCGCCGCGATGACGGCCACGATGCTCCAGACGATGATGGGATTCTCGCGCACCACCGTACCGATGACCTCCCACACGGAGTTGCCGCTGGCGCCGCCCTCAGTATCCTGTCCATCCGGCACATCATCCGGGGCGTCGGAGGTCTGGGGATCGTTGGTGTTGTCGGTATCCGGCTCGTCCGCATTCTCGGACAGACTGTCCATGCTCACCTGCTGGGAATCCAGCCACACAGGGAAGGTCATGGACGTACCGCTGGCCTCCCACTTGCTGTACAGACGGTCTGCCAGCGCCGCAAGACTGCTGGCGTACTGGCCGTAGATACTCTCATAGGTGCCGCTGGCCATGCCGCCGCCACCGGTCAGCCACGCGCTGAACACCTCCTCGCTGCCGGAGTCGATGTACTTCTGCAGCGCCTTGGCAATGGTGTCGCCGTCCTTGCCGTCCACGCCGGTGTGCTCGTTCAAGCTGGCCAGCAGCAGCGCCGCCAGATCCTTGGCCTCATCGGTCTTCTTGCCCACGGCCGCGGTGGCCATGTTGTCCAGACTGTTGGTCAGCAGAGCGCGGACCACGTTGGGGTTCTCTTCCAGCCACTTCTGGAAGGACTTGTTCCCGCCGTTGGAGCCCCACTCGGCGTAGGCGCCCAGCACAAGGCCCTTGATGTCGTACTCCACATCCATATTCAGGCCGTCCTGCAGGCCCTCGTCATCCTGGTCGCCAGTGCCGGTACCGTCACCGGTCCCGCCGTAGTAGTAACCGCCGTTACCGCCGGGGCCAACGCTGGCAAATTCGGCGTGGATAGTAACATTGCTCTCTGCGGGCATGACAATGTTCGTCGTGCCCTTAGTAGGCAGGACATCGGTCTGGCCGTTATGCGTCCATGTCAGGGACTTCAGGCCGAAGGTGTTGTCCTTGGGCGTGGCCTTGATGGTCACGCTGGTATCCTTGGGGCCGTAGACCGCATTATCCGCATCCTTGGTGCTGGTATAGCCCAGACTACTATCAAGCGTTACCGTACCGCCAGTGCCGCAGGTCGCCTGTGCGCGATAATAGCTTTGAGCCTTGTCCACTGCGGGCAGCAGTTTGGGATAGCCCTTTGTGGTATCCTGCGTCCACCAACCGGCGTGATCGCCGGTGCCACCGTCCACGCCCCAAGCTACCTTGCCGCTGGTGAAGTCGTCTGCACTGGCCCAAGTGCCTGCGCTGGACACCGCCGTAGCGCTGCTGGCGAGGTAGTAGCTGTTAGTGACTTTGCCATCGGTATCAACGTTAGATATAAGAGGTATATCTACAACTTTGCCGCTATTATCCTTAACATAGCTGAAGCAGTTTTTGAGTTTGACAGAGTTGTTACCGGTTCCCGAAATGCCGTACGCCCAATCCGATTTATAAGTGCTGATGACTTTGCCGGTATTGTAGCAGAACGATGCTCCATTATGATTGTTAATGCCCGCTACACCTGTGCCGCTGGATCTATCTGCATAACCGGTAATTGTACCGGTATTCCCGCAGCGTTCAACATTAAAAGCGTTATTAGATATCCCACCTGCTAATTTACCGACACTTGTCACCTCGCCACTATTCACACAATCAGTGATACGACCTGCCGTGGCAATACCTGCAGCATAATTTTTACCACTGACCATGCCGCTATTGGTACACCCTGTAACCGCAAAACCCGTATTATTTGTAGCGCACGCCACAATACCAGCAGCAATACCTTTTCCCGAAGCAGTTCCAGTGTAGGTCGTCTTAATCTCTGCAAAACTGTGGCAAGCAGCAATTGAAGATGAACCGCTACTACCAGCAGTACATATACCGGCCGCAAGATTACAACCCATTACACTGCTACCGTTTTCGACCGTGCAGTCTTTTGCGTTTATGTTAGGACAATATCCAACGAGGCCGCCAGCGTTTTGACTGCTGCTTGTTATTTGAATATTCTTGGCCGTAATGTCGACAAGAGTAATACCCGCACCATTAGTAGCCAAACTACCGACCAAACTGCCGCAATAATATCTGCCTGTGACCGACACATCTTTCAGCGTAAGCTTCTGGAACGTACTTCCGGACACTTCGCCAAACAGACCTGCATTTGCATTGTTATCGGTAGTATTGATACTCAGATTTCGAATTGAGTACGTCCCACCGTCCAGATTACCCGCAAACGCATTTCCGACAATACCGATAGGCGTCCAGTTGTCAAACTGCTTCATATCAATGTCATTTGCCAGTCTGAACCACTTACTCTTGTAGTCAAAACCCTTGTCGTTGACCTGCGTCTGCAGGGACTGAAGATCGTCCGGAGTCTTGATCAAATAAGCGCCATCCGCATCGGTATCCCAGATATTCTGCCACACCGCATAGAGAGTGACTGTTTCACCCTTTTTAACGCTAATTTCCGCAGGAGTGATGGTGCACTTAGATGCATCAAACTTGTACCCCGGTGTCGCAGCATTTGACTTCTCATCCCAGCCGAGGAACGTGCCGTTTTCGTGCTTGAAGCCAAGATCAGTGTCCTCGACGCTCTTGATCTGGAAAACAGCGGACTCGGCTCCAGCAGCCACGGTTCTGTTAATTTCCACCGCCCTGCCGGTAGTGGCACCATTAGGATCGTAGATCAGCGTAACTGCGTCAATGCCTTCTTCAAAGCTGCCATCCCACCTCCGGATGTGAATGGGGTTATACGGTGATTTGGTTTTATTTGTCCATTCAATGTAGATACCAAGGTTTTCCGGCGTGTTCAGCACCTCAACCAGTTCTTGTGCATCATCACCGGTGCCGACGGTATAAATGACTTTACCGTGTTCACCCGATGCTGCAATAATGTTCTGCCCTGTGCTTTCCTTACCGTTCTTGATATAACCGGATCTCTCATCGGTGCCGACAGTGCAGATATAGTAGCTGTTGACTACCGTACCACTGCTGATGCCGTAGGCCTTATTTGCCGCACCGGTCACACTGCCGAGGTTATAGCTGTTGGCCACTGTGCCGCTGCCTGCGATGCCGCCCGCAGTACCGCTGCTCGTGACCGTGCCAAAGTTGGCGCAGTTGGTCACCGATCCCGCAGCCTTGCCGACAATGCCGCCAGTCGTGCTACCGCCGGTCACACTGCCCTCATTCCAGCAGAGATTTACTACGCCGACACTTGTGCTATTGCCAACAACACCGCCGGCAGACGCACGTGTGCCCTCGGCGTTGACGCTTACCGCGTTCAAGCAGTTTTTCACCGTGCCACCGTCGTTGTATCCCACAACGCCGCCGATATAGGACACGCTGCCACTTGCCTTTGCACTGCCCTGGACCTGCAAATTCTGCACGGTGCCCTTCAACCAGCCGAACAAACCGGCATATCCTTTTGCCGCATCCACATTCAGGCCTGTTATAGTATGGTTGTTGCCGTTAAATGTACCATCAAAGCTATTGCTCACGCCGATGGGTGCCCACTGGATATTAGTAAGGGCAATATTCTGTTCCAGAGATAATTCCCACCCCGCAAAAGACTCATATTTGCCGAGTTCACCGTTGACCAGTAAGGAGAGTCCCACCAACTCCTTCGCGTTCTTGAATGCGTAAGTTTTGGTGTCCTTGCTGTTCTCGTACCAGCTGATGTCTGCCTCGACCAGCGAATAGGTATATTCAGCGCTGGATTTTACTCGAAGTGCAAGCCCATCGTCTGTACTTACCGGTGCATACGGCAAAAACACGATCTGCTGGCCCGCAGGAATCCCCTTTATCGTCAGCGGCACATCAGCTCCGCTTGCAGCGTAGAAATACTGCTTGCCGTCAGTACCCGTTAGGGTCCGCTTATCACTGTCGTTGCCTATTGTTACATCAACGCCGTCCTGTAAATTCGCGGGTTTGGTCAGCGTCAACTCTTCTGCATAAACATAGCTCGACAAAACAGGCAGCTTCTTCTGCGCGGTAGTATCATATCCCCAGCCCAACTCGTATGCCACGCGACCCAAGTCAAATTCATCCTGCGTCCGGGCGCCGGTATCGTCATCGGTATCTTTCTTGTCATAGGTAGAACTTTTTGCCATGTAGTAGCAGTTGGTATACATACCCACTCCCACGGGCTTCAAATCCTCCATACCATAGCAATATCCTCTACCCACGGCAGTTGTGCTGTCATTCTTGCCCACAAGACCTCCAATAACAGCGTTTTGACCACTGCCGCTGACCTCCGCGGTACAAGCACAACTGTACACTCCACCAGACCTCAGCCAACCTACGATACCGCCCACGTTGGCTCCGGCGGCAGCAGATGTCACTTTGCCGTCTTTGACGGTCACATTCTTAATCGTGCCGCCGTCCACCACGCCGAACAGGCCAGCGTTGGCATAGTTGCCTGCAACGGTCAGACCGAAGATGACCTTATTATTGCCGTTAAACGTGCCCCTAAAAGGATGATCCGCATCCTTGCCGATGGGAGCCCAGTCCTTGATACCGCTTAGGTCAATGTCCGCATAAAGAGTGATCGTCTTCCCGGAAAAGTCGATGTGCTTGTCGTTGACCAATGTGGCGAGGAAGTGCAATTCCTCCGAAGTCTTGATGGTGTAGCTTTTGCTCGTCTGGTTGTAATACCAACCACTCTCCGCCAGATCAGCCATAAGCTCGTCTTTGGTCCCGAAGTACAGGGTAATGATGCCCTGTTCATCCACGTCTTCCGCTTTCACAGTGTACGGCGTCGAAGTCGGCGCCAAATCCGCTTCCGTGATCGTAACACCATCTCCCTGCGGATTTTTGACCGTGTAATAGACATCGCCAGTCCCATCTGCCGCCGTCAGTGTAAGTGTTTCACCACTGTTCCGCAGTATCTGCGTCAGATCGTTACCAATCTTAACCTTTCCATCCACAACGGAACTCTTAACCCCGGTAGCCAATTTTACCAGCGCATCATACTTCAACGTTGTGTCGATAATGAGATACGAACTCCCCACCTTCCACAGAGGCAGGCCATTCTCATAGGCATAGGGGTTCAGCAAATCTGCCACCGTGCCATCCTTAAATTGAGCTTCCGTGCAGACCGTTGTTCCGCTGACGCTTTTGTTCACATTGGTGTAGCAGTTTATGCCACTCCAGCTTCCATATACACCCAATACGCTCGCACCATCATCTGTACGGCAATACCAGCAGTTCGTGGCAGAACCCTGACCTACCACACCACCGGCATTGGATGTACCGGCGGTCACAGCACCGTAAAAACCGCAGTTCTGCACCGTGCCGCCGCTGAGCCTTGCCACAATGCCGCCCACGTTGTTCTGTCCTGTTGCTATTACCCTACCGGCAACAACGAGATTCTTCACCACGCCACCAGTACTAATATTGCCGAACAGGCCTTGATACTGCGTCGCGTTATTGATGTACAGGCCGGTAATGGTATGGCCATTGCCGTCAAACGTACCGGAAAAAGGTTTGTTATCTTTCCTACTCACATATGTGCCAATGGGTGTCCACAAAGTAGGCTCACCATCGGCGGTCGGCACATCTTGTGCGTTCAGCGCGATGTTCTTTGTCAGCTGGATATACTTTTCGTTGAAGGGATTGCCTTCGTTCACCAACTTGGCAAAATAGGCCAGTTCCACTGCATTGCCAAGTTCATAGGGCATATCCGCCGTACCAGCGCCCTCTTTTTTATACCAATTATCGGCAGTTGTATCATCCTTGCTGCCATAGACGATGGTAGTGACTTGTCCATCGCCGAGAGTATAGTCAACGCCGGTTTTTGTGATTTCTTTCCATTGACCATCACTGGCTTTATAAAAGGCATTTTCGCCCGTCAGCTTAACGCTGTTCGTGCTGGCATCGACAAAGGCGTAGTCCGCATCATTTACCTTGACTTGTACATCCGTGGTAGGCAAAAACTTCTCCAGCACCACCAGTTTTTCACCGGTCTGCAAGAATTCAGGGTGTTTCGTACCCGGTTTCCACATCTTGTAGCCCTTGGGCAAAGAGGCATTCAGCAAGCTGGCTACTGTACCGTTCGTAAATTCACCATTTTCTTTATACTCGCCGCTTTTCGAGCCACTCACATTGTGATAACACCCAATAATGGAATCAAACGAGCCGACACCGTCAGCTTTGCTATTTCCATCGGTATCAAAATACCAACATTTTTCAACAGTAGTGTCATAACCGCCAGCTATGCCGCCCACAAACAATTCATTGTAAACGCTGTCATCCGCCTTGATCGTTCCATAGAATCCGCAGTTCTGCACTTTGCCATAAGAAGCAGCACAAATACCACCAACACCAACACGAGCATCTCCTGCACTCTCTCCCGCGCAAATTGTGCCCACGACGATAAGATTACGAATGACAGCGTCATCGCCGCCCATTCCAAACAGTCCGGGGCACTCCGTCGTATCTGGGACATACAACCCGCCGACGGTATGCCCATCACCGTCGAATATGCCATTAAAACTATTGTCGCTATTGCCGATCGGCGTCCATTCGTTCCCGCTTGCCGGCACATCGTCTGTGTTCAGATTGATATCTTCCGTCAATATGATGGTCTTGCCGGAGAAAGTCACCGCGGCAATAGTCTTGTTATCACTATCCTTCGCTGTACCATTCACCAACTGCGCCAAACCTGCCAGCTGTGCAGCCGTACTGATCTCGAACTTGGTATCTTTCTCGTGCCCAATGTACCAACCGATATCAACCGTGCCGTCCCAGACAGTGACCGCATCGACCGCGTTCTCGCCTTTCCCCTCCTGAGTGTCGATTTCATCGATCGGCTCGTTGACGGGCTGCTCGTCCTTATTTTCCTCGTCCTTGTTCTCCCCATCGGGGGCCTCGTCCTTCTTATCCTCATCGGGCTTGTTGGCGTCGTCGCCCTCACCCTCGCCGGGGTTCTTGTCCTCATCACCGGGGTTGGTAGGCTGTTCATCCCCGCCGTGCTCGGTGTCCTTGTTTTCGTCGTCCTTGCCCTCGTTGTCCCCGCTGGGGTTAGCGTCAGCCGGGTTCGTATCGCCCTCGACGATGGTCGTGCCGCTGCCGCCCACCACCTCCGTGGCAAAGGCCGCGGGGGTCACCAGCGTCAGCG
>OKTX01000997.1_pt1 | contig 11571 bp, 9 predicted proteins | sample 1606261 | NCBI WGS metagenome assembly OKTX01 (sample SAMEA3879543, study PRJEB24766) | human gut metagenome | biome: human-associated habitat; feature: feces | place: USA | collected 1985/1987 | reverse complement strand
GTCCGCAATACGCTTCAGTGCGGAGAGGTCACGGTAGTCATTTGCGTAGGTGTTGTCATAACCGGTGCCGCGGATCATTTGCAGCGTGTCAATGATGACCAGCACCGTGTCGGGATGCTCTGAGAGGAACGCACGGAGCTGTTCCTCCAAACCCTTGCCAAGGGTATCGCTGTTGGTGGTGAAGTGGACGCTGGCAGGAGCGTCCTCCGTGATCTCAAACAGGCGGTTCTGGATGCGGAGGGTGGAGTCCTCCAAGCAGAGGTAGAGCGTGGTGCCCTGATTCACGCCCATGCCCCAGACGGCTTCGCCTTTCGCCACCGTGACGGCCAGCCACAGCGCCAACCAGGACTTACCTACCTTGGGTGAGCCCGCAAGGATGTGCAGTCCCTGAGAGAGCAGCGTGTCCACCACGAAGTTTAGCGGCGCGAGCGGCTGACTCATCAGCGTTTCTCCGTCGATGGTCAGCAATCGGTTTTCTTTTTTCAATTTTTGTTCCTCCTTAAAAAATATTGCTCCCATCGGAACGACGAGAGCGAAAAAAGCAGAGGGGAGTTACCACGGAACGGCACGTGGTTTCTTCCCTCTGCTTGTATTGTGGAGGAATTTATGCTATGCTGAGAAAAAGCATGGACAGATTAAAATTCATGTAGGACAGATTTCAGTGGGGAGGATACACATGGGAGGCAGCATCGTTTTCTACACCTATGGCAGTACGCTGGAGCTATACGGTCAGCAGTTCACTGCCGGTATGCTGACCGCCGATCTGCTGAATCTGTCGCCGGACGAATACCGACCCATGAGCAAACACATGAAGCAGGTCACCAGCCTTGCGGAAGAATATGAGCAGAGCGGGAGCATAGAGCTTTGGTGGAAGCTGAATGAGGAGCTGGCGGCGCTATGCGGAGTGCTGCGCCGCTACGCTGTGTTCCGCCTGCTGCTGGACGAGAGCGAGGACGCTTTCTTCTCTGTCATACGGGAGATCACAGGGCAGTTCGATTTGTTTCCGAAAGAGGAGCATGATCTGCCAGCGGAGATACAACGGGAACGACTTGAGCGCGTGGCGAATGAAATCTCCGCACGCAGTGAAACGGTCAAGGATGTTCCGCTTGACCTGTTCCATCCGAGCGAAGCAGCTTTAGAAAAAGGCGATGCCTTTTATTACGAAATGCTTCGTGCCATCGGTCCTACCAAGGACGCATGGCGTGATTACAAAAAGTACATCCGCCGTTATGAAACATATCTTCACGACATTCGCGCTTTCAACGGTACTATTCGGAATTTCATCAGCTTTAGTCTGTCCAAGCTGAAGCATAACAGCCCAGAGGACTATGCCGCAGCACTCTACGGCTTCTACAATGATGAACGCATTGCGGAAAAGCTCATCGTCAATCCCATCCGCAACAATGGCGACTGCTATACGACCCACGACGCCTACGAGCTTTCCTATGTGCCGCGGCCACTGCCGGACGGCTCTGTCGCTATCTGTCAGGAGCATGTGACAGATAGCTTACAGGCACTGATGAAAGCCGATTATATGCTGGCGCTGAACAGTGGGCACAACATCCGCTGCTGCATCATCTGCGGACGGTATTTTCTGCTCAAGAGCGGTGTCCATGCTTTGTACTGCGAAGGGGCGTGTCCCCATGCGCCCGGCTACACCTGCCGGCAGTTTGGTTCTGTGGAGGTGCAGAAGGAGCTGGCGAAGGACATTCCCAAGGTCAAAGTCAAGGTGACCGCCTTTGCCCGCATCACGAAGGATCTGTCTCGGAACGCGATCTCACAGAAGGACGCAAGAAAAGCCAAGGACTATGTGCGGGATCTGCTCTATGATGCTCTGCGCGACGCGGACACCTCCGTAGAAGCCTTTGAAGAGAGCGTTTCGTCTGAGAATGTCTACCAGCGCTGCGGGATCACCAGAACGGCCAATCCGAGGGGCCGTCCGCCGAAGAAAAAGGCGGGTGAGCAAGCATGACCAACGAGCAACTAATTCGCCAATATTATGACGGCGACGAGGCTGCGCTAGAAAAGCTGTACCATAAAAATATCGGTCTGATCCGCGGCATCGCCAAGGAAACCGCGGCGGAGTTCAACTGCCTGATGACGGACTCACATCATCCGAATCAGTGTTCCGCGTATACGAAAACGATTCTGGACGATCTCTGCGGCGAGGGCGCGTTGGAGTTCCTGACACGGATTCAGAGCAAAGAATATGACGAGAGCCGCGCCGCGCTCACCACCTACCTCTACCCGCATTTGAAGGGGCGTATGACCCGCTGGCTGGAGCAGAACATTGGCTGCATGGCGTTGAGCAGGGACGAGATGGCTGCCGTCCGGCAGGCACAGAGGCTGTATCATGTTGCATGGAAGGATACCGGCGAAATTGCGGAGGAGTTGGGCATTCCCGAGGCTCGTGTCAGCCGGTATGTTCGCTACAACACCCATTTCCTCGGTGTGCATGATCTTGTCCCGGATGGTTATGACGGCGATCCCTATGAGCGGCTGATGCCGGGGATGCTCTCCGTTTCAGCGGAGCAAGCCGTGTACCGCAAAGCCTGCATCGAGCTTCTCCGGGAGCTGTTCGACGCCCTGCCGAAGAAGGACAGGGACATTCTCGGCAAGACCTGCGGCGTGTTCGGATACCTGGAGACGACCTTGAAAGAGATCGGGATGTATCACATGATGAAGGAGTCCGCCGTGGAGAAGGCAAAGAACCGCGCGGTCGAGAAGCTGAAAGAAGCCTATCCCGGCAGCAGACTTCAAGTGTGGAGGACTGTTCATCGTATGATGCGGCGGCCGGTCCCGCCGCCGGGGGAGAACAGTGAGCTGCGGCGCGACTTTCCGCAGTATGTCCGCGCCTTGGCGGAGGTCTATGGCGTGCTGAGCGAAGCCGCCTCAGATATAAATAACATCTCTGTATAGTCAAAACAGCAATACAGACTTTTGTACACCCTCTTATGGTAGCATCTATGCAAGCATCACAACTGATGCTATACTATGAGAGGAGATGTCTTTATGCATTATTCCAAAACAAACAAGGTCTGCGCCACTTGCGCCTATTGGACCGGAAGCCGCAATCTGGTGAATTCCGGAAACTCTTCGGAGCCGACCAGCAATAGCGCCAAGTGCCAAATTCCAAACGGTTCCAATCGGGGCAGTACAAAGTTTTGCAGTTCTTCCTGCTCTAATTGGGCCAAGTGGCCGGTACTGAAGTAAAACAACATGGAGGGACTGCATTATGCTGACGGAAAAAGCCAATGCCATCTGCCTTTTGGAGGTTCTAAAGGAGTATTCCGACGCAGAACACATTCTGCCCATGCGGGAGATCATTGCAAAGATGCAGTCCCTCTATGGCATCAAAATCGACCGCCGCACCGTTTATGGGGCCGTTGCGCTTTTGATCGAGCTCGGTTACGATGTCTCCCTTTACGAGGATAACGGTGTGGGCTATTACTTACGAGATCGGGAATTGGAGCCGTCGGAAGTTCTGCTGCTGACCGATGCGGTATATTCTTTCCCGTTCATCCCGGCAAGGCAGACCGAGCAGCTTGTCCAAAAACTGCAAAAGCAGCTCAGTGTCCACCAGCGGAAAAAGTATCGCCATCTGACCGTCGCCCGGCAGGGGCGCAAGACCGGTAACCGGCAGGTTTTTTGGAATATTGAGCAGTTGGACGAGGCCATTACACGCAAGAAGAAAGTGACCTTGGATTACTTGCACTACGGATATGACAAACGGCAGCATCCTACGGCGACCTACACTCTCAGCCCCTATGAGATGGTGTACACCAACGAACACTATTACCTTATCTGCGTCCCCGACCACGATCCGCACACGCGGTTGTACCGCATAGACCGCATGGCGGATATTCGGATACTGGACGAGCCCCGCAGCGAAACGCCGGCGCAGAAGCAAGAGGCACAAGATGCCATTTACGCCTTTGTAGGCGCGCCGGAGCGGGTGGTGCTGCACTGCGACCGCGCCGTGCTGGACGATGTGCTGGACCGCTTTGGTACGGGCATACAGGTTTTTGAGCGGGACGAGCAGACCTTTACCGCCGTATTGACCACCCCGCCGCGCGGTGTGCACTTTTGGGCACTGCAATACCTCTCCTTTGTGGAGGTGGCAGAGCCCGCTTGGCTGCGGGATGAGATCACGGAGAGCATTGCAGGAAATCAATATACAAACAGAAAGGATGGGTGATATGGAGGAAAAAGAGCAAAAATGGGACAAGCAGGAGTACCTCTACCGAATGTTCTCGCACCATACTAAGGACAAGGAAAAGGAGAACTATGTTGTCAACGCGATTTGGCAGCGGTTGGATGATCTGAACATCAAGCCCGTGACGCAGCAATATGTCCACTTTTCCAAGTCCAACAGGTATGCGTTGATCGACCTCTACTTCCCGCAGATCAACTACGGTGTGGAGTGTGATGAAGCCCACCACAAGGATAACAAGTTCAAAGATGCCGCACGCGAAATCGACCTGCAAACAGCACTGTCCGCCTGCAGCGAAAACGGATTGACGATCCGCCGCGTGGATGCAACGCTGGATGCAGACGCGCTTCATGCCCGCATCCGCGAGATCGTCTGTGAGATCAAGCAAAAGGTAGTGGAAAAGGGCAATCAGCTTCCACATTGGCTTAACCCCGAAGAGGAATGGCGCGGTATTAAAGAACGCGGGATTCTGCGAGTGGAGGATGCCTATCCCTTTGAAACGATTGCCGATATTTGTAAAAAGTGCTTCGGTAAGGATGCGAACTATCGTATTCAGCGCAGCTTTTTCCGCGTGACCGATGATCGGATGCTTTGGTGCCCCAAGTTGGCAATCAAACTGCCCAACGGCTCAAAGGCGGCACAGGCTCGCGGCTGGGTCAATGAATTGTCTGCTGACTGGAAAACGATCATTGAATACAACGATAGCGGCACCAGCGAAGTAAAGCACCCGAATAAGCCACGCCTTACCTTCGCCAAGAGTAAGGACGAACGCGGAGAGGACGCTTATCGTTTTGTGGGTGTGTTCCAATACACCAAGAATGCCGCCGAGGGGCATCATGTATATAGTCGAGTATGCGACAAATTTGATTTAAGTATATAAGCGGAGAGATAGCTATGGGAGAAGCAACACTGGCTGAACTGTGGGATGATTTTTGCGGGCAAAAGGATTTTGAAGATCCGCACCCCGTTCCCGCAAAAAAAGGAGTCTACTGCATCCGCATCCCAGCCGGGATGGAGGTTACTTTCAAGGAGATCATTGACAATCACCCCGGCACCGCCTATCCCATCGAAAGATTGGAGGCAAAGCGCGTTCCCTCCTCCGATATTCTCTACATAGGTAAGGCGAATGGAGAAAAAGGGCTGTTCCAGCGGCTGCGGCAATATATGCGCTATGGCTTCGGTGGAGGGAACAATCACCGCGGCGGTCGGGCGATTTTTCAAGTCGAAGGATATGAAAACCTTATCTGCAGATGGTGTATCTGCGAACACTGTGAAGATAAGGAACACCTCCTGCTGGAAAATTTCAAGAGGAAGTATGGCACCTATCCCATAGCTAACTGGCGAAAATAATCGCACGGCACCCTGTACATACATTTGTACAGGGTGCCGTGCTATCTTATTGTTAGAACGGAGAACGCGATAACTGAACCTATGCCGCTGCGACTGCGTTGTCTGGATGTTTCTGAACGTTTTTTGGAAGGGAGAACATAGAAATGGGATACTTTTCAAACTATACGCCTGATTCTAACCCCACCGGGCTTTTTGAGCGTTCAGTCTGCAGCTATCCTTCCAGACTTGAAACGTTGAATTACTATTTGGATGATCTGACTTCGGCCCTGGAAACAGTGGATCAAAATCGTCCGCATAACCAACTACACCCCGAATATGACAGATGTTTCTATTCCTCAGGACGCTATCGCTACTATGAAGTACTGTGGGCAGAACAGGTTTCTGTACAGGACCTCCTTGCGGCTATTGCGGAGGTGCAGGAGCTTATAAGAAACGCAGAGCAGGAAGCCGCCGAAACAGTCGACAATAACGGCGATATTCCCGGGCAGATCGCTATGGTAGGATTCTTTCATCCCCTTACATTCCATTCAAGGATATGTACCATATATGGAGGCTAAGACATTATGGAGAAGATGGAATATTACTATTTTACAATACCACGTTCTCCCAAAATTCAGAGAGACTGGGATTCGGTTACAAATTGCATTGCAGATTTGAACGGCAGTTGCAAGTATCTTTATATGGACAAACCTTTCTATGATTTGGAAAAGCCAAACCGGGTCATGCTCAGATTTTTGTATTTGGTCAAGGCAGATCGGAAGGACACCCCGCTTCAGGAAGATATCTCGGAACTGAAGGACATATTCGGTTGTAAGATCGAACTTTTGCCAATCAAGCAGCATACTGCTCCTAAAGAAGTTTTGGATGCACTGCCCATCGCAAAAAATCTGATGAGTGCCTACTCCAGCGGTTATATTCGAGGAAACGCCGAGTTCCGCCTTATTTTAGAAACTTCAAAAGAACAACTTAGCCGCACGAAAAAAATGACAGGCTTTTCTTCCTTCAAAGAAGCTTTTCGCAGGATCAATTCCTTGTCTGACCGAATGATAGAACTGGGCAAAAGAGGAAACTACAACGTGGTTCTTGTAAATGACTGCGGTGCCAATGAGTTTGTGTTTTCTGATATGCTTTACAGCCTGTTAGTCAGTAAGGGCATTATTAAAGATCAAAGAATTGTGCGCGGCGATTTGGACGATGCCGTTTGTACATCTTCGAATACATCTTTGTTTTATTTCATCGTGGAAACCTGGGATTTTGGCAATCATGATGGTTTCCGATGGGGGATGCCACAGGAAGAATCGTTTCGTCTACTGAGCCGCAGAAAAAACATCTATATTACTACGATGGATCGCGCTCAATACGAAAAAGCGCAGGAATTTGATTATTTTAAGGCGTTTTTCCCGCATACCGTCGAAATCAGAGACCTCGAGAAAGAAGAAAAAGTTGAGCTGTTAAAATGTGCTGCAAAAGAGTATGGATTTGGTTTTGATGCAAAGAGTTTCCGAAATAGTGACATCCTAAAACTTCCATATCCCACATTGCAGACGCAGCTATACTCCGTGATACAGAATCAGTTGGCGGATGCCGATAATACGGAATTCATCATGCACGCATCTGATTTTGATCCATTGGCGAAAAAATCCGATAAGAACAGTAACGCCCTTGAAGAGTTAGACGCATTGATCGGACTTGATTCCGTGAAAAAATGCGTCAGAGAAATTGTCGCCCTGCTTAAAAATCGGGGAAGATCTGCGCTTCCGTGCCTACATATGGTGTTCAGGGGAAATCCGGGAACAGGCAAAACGACTGTCGCCCGTTTGGTTGGTAAACTGTTCGGTGAAATTGGTGTTATTAAGGACGGAGAGAAGTTCATCGAAACGGATCGGGATGGTCTGGTTTCTCAATATCTCGGAGGAACAGCCGCAAAGACGGCATCTGTTGTTAAGGATGCAATCGGCGGGGTATTGTTCATTGACGAAGCATATGCACTCGCATCTAACGCTTCTTATGACTACGGACACGAAGCAATCAACACCCTCGTAAAGCGCTTGGAGGATTCGCGGAAGGATTTTGTTTGCATCATGGCTGGCTACACAAACGAGATGAATCAGATGTTGAGCAGCAACCCCGGACTTCGGGATCGCATTCAGTTTTATATTGACTTTCCGGACTATTCAGCAGAAGAACTGGTGCAGATATATTGCAAATATGCGGAGTCAGAAGCGTATCAGTTAGGCACCGATGCAAAAGTAACGCTGCGGCAAATGGCTGAACAAATCATTCGTAATAAAGATGAAAACTTCTCCAACGCCCGGCTGATCCGCAAAGTCTTTGAGCGCACTCGTATGAAGCAAGCCATGCGTACAAGCGATAATATGATCAGCGCAGAAGATATTCAGGCGGTTTTCGCAGAAAGCGATATGCGCGCACTCTTGGACTCTGTGCAAGTACAAAGGCGTATCGGATTTGTAGGATAAGAAAACAACCACTTAGCGTCAAGAAATGAGTTCCCCGGAAGAAAACGAATAGACAGCGTCCCTGCCCCCTCTGCTTTATGCCGGGGCAGCAGAAATTTCCTCCCGTAAAGCTATAACCATGCTATACTTTTCCGGCAGAGTGTGCTATGATATAGCAGATGTTCGGCCGGTCACGACCGAATGCCTTTTGAAGCGCTGGAAAGATGTCCTTCCCTTACGATATGGAGGGCTCTGAAAATCTTTCACTAAGGTGACATCACCTTTAGGTTCCATTGCCAACAGGCGTGCGGGTTCGAGTCCCGCCGCCCGCACCAAAAAGGGAAAGAAACATATTCATGTGCCTCTCCCTTTTTGGTATGATGAACAGGAGGCGGCTCTATGAAACGAATAGCGTCCATACAGGACATCTCCTGTCTGGGGCGGTGCTCGCTGACGGTGGCGCTGCCGGTGATCTCCGCCATGGGGGTGGAATGTGCCATCGTGCCCACGGCGGTGCTCAGCGCCCACACGGCGTTTCCGGGCTTTGTCAGCCGGGATCTCAGCGACCAGCTGCCGGCCATCGCCGATCACTGGCGGTCCCAGCAGGTGCATTTTGACGCGCTCTATACCGGTTACATCGCCTCCGCGCCCCAGGTGCAGCAGGTGATGGACTTTTTCGACGCGGTGAAGAGCCCGGATACGCTGCTGATCGTGGACCCGGCCATGGCGGACCACGGGAAGCTGTACAGCGGGTTTGACGGCGCTTTCCCGGCGGCGATGGCCCGCCTGACGGCTCGGGCGGACGTGGCGCTGCCCAATATCACGGAGGCCTGTCTGCTGACCGGTACGCCGTACCGCGACGAGGTGGACGAGATATTTGCCCGCGAACTGCTGCGGGGGGTGGCCGCGCTGGGGGCGAAGAAGGTGATCCTCACCGGGGTGTCCTTTGCGCCGGATAAGCTGGGCGCTATGGGCTATGACAGCGGCGCGGAGACATATTTTACCTGTCTCGGCCCGCGGAACCCGGCCTCCTTCCACGGCACGGGAGATATTTTCGCCGCCGTTGTCACCGGCGGGCTCATGCGGGGCATGACGCTGGAGCAGGCGGCTTCGCTGGCGGTGGAATTTGTACTGGCGTGTATCGACGCCACGGCGCGGGACCCGCAGGCCGGGTGGTACGGCGTGGAGTTTGAAAAGGCGCTGCCGCTGCTGTGCGAACGGGTGCGGGAACTGCCGGAAAACTGAAAAGAAAACAGCCCTGCGGCGCTGCCGCAGGGCTGCTGTGCATTTATTCGGGGTCGCCGTCCGCGTGCTCCGCCGGTTTGTCCCCGGCGGGGGTGCCTTCCGGGTCCTTATCCTCCGGCTTCTCATCGTAGTTCGGCATGGGGATGGGCTCGGACACGATGTTGATGTGCCTGGCGGGGGCCTCGATGGTCTCCGGTACGCTGGGCCGGAAGGCGGGCTGGCTGCTCTTGCTGGCGCCGTAGTTGTCCACGGTCTCCGGGTCACGGCCCTCGATGATGGCCATCATCTCCTGGCCGGTGATCGTCTCCTTCTTCAGCAGGTACGCGGCGATCTTGTCCAGCAGTTCCCGGTTCTCCCGCAGGATCTGCTTGGCCTCCTCGTGGCACTGGCGCAGGATCTTGATGGTCTCGCGGTCGGCTGCGGCGTAGGTCTCCTGGGCGCAGGTCATGGAGTAGCCGCCGTCCAGATACTGGCTCTGAACGCTGCCCAGGGCCATCATGTCGAACTCGTCGCACATACCGAAGCGTGCCACCAGGTTCCGGGCCATCTCCGTGGCGCGCTCGATGTCGTTGGCGGCGCCGGAGGTCATGGTGTTGCACACCACCTCCTCACTGGAGCGTCCGGCCAGCAGGGTACGGATCTCGGTCAGAATGTCCTCGCGGGACATGAGGAACTTTTCCTCCTCCGGCAGGTGCAGGGTGTAGCCCAGCGCACCCTGGGTATGGGGTACGATGGTGATCTTGCTGACGGGCTGGGCATTCTTCTGCTTGGCCGCCACCAGCGCGTGACCCACCTCGTGGTAGGCGATGATGCGCTTCTCCTCCTCGGTGATGACGGTGCCCTTCTTCTCGCTGCCGGCGATGACCAGCTCAAAGGACACCAGCAGATCGTCCTGATTTACGGCCCGGCGGCCCTTGCGCACGGCACGCAGGGCGGCCTCGTTTACCAGGTTGGCCAGGTCGGCGCCCACGCAGCCGGCGGTGGCCTGGGCGATCTTTTCCAGGTTCACGTCCTCGGCCAGGCGGATATTGCGGGTGTGTACCTGCAATGTGGCCAGACGGCCGGCCAGGTTGGGCCGGTCCACGGTGATGCGCCGGTCGAAGCGGCCGGGGCGCAGCAGCGCCTTGTCCAGCACCTCCGGGCGGTTGGTGGCGCCCAGCACGATGACGCCCTTGCTGGGGTCAAAGCCGTCCAGCTCGGCCAGCAGCTGGTTCAGCGTCTGCTCGCGCTCATCATTGCCGCCGAAGCGGCTGCCGTCCCGGGATTTACCGATGGTGTCGATCTCATCGATGAAGATAATGCAGGGAGCGACCTTGGCGGCCTCCTTGAACAGGTCACGGACGCGGCTGGCGCCCACGCCCACGAACATCTCCACAAAGTCCGAGCCGGAAATGGAGAAGAACGGCACGCCCGCCTCGCCCGCAACCGCCTTTGCCAGCAGGGTTTTGCCCGTGCCGGGCGGGCCGATGAGCAGCACACCCTTGGGGATGCGTGCGCCCATGTCAATGTACGCCTTGGGGTTGCGCAGGAAGTCCACCATTTCCTTGAGTTCTTCCTTCTCTTCCTCCGCGCCCGCGACGTCGGCGAACGTCACCTTGTTCTTGTTCGGGTCATGGATGCGCGCCCGGCTTCTGCCGAAGTTCATCACCTTGCCGTTGCCGCCGGTCTGCGCGCGCATAATCAGCCAGAACATCACGCCGCAGAGCACCAGCGAAATCGCCAGCGGAATCAGGTCATACCACCACGGGGTGGTCAGCGGCTGACGGTAGATGATGGTGAACGGCAAATCCTTGACGGACACCTCATCCAGCGGCTTATTAAGCTTCGCCGCCTGCATTTGCCGCGCGGTGACGATGAAATCAGCGCCGATGGTGGTTTCAAAATCGTAGTTCTTGTCAGGGAAATCCGCGTCGGCGACCGTTGTTGTTGTCGTCACGCCCACCAGCGACGTGCCGCGGATGGCGACGGAGCGAACCTGCCCCTCCTCAATCATCGTCAGCAGCTGGGGATAGGTGATGCGGCGGTCACGGATATTGCTGCCAAAGCCGTTGGTGAACAGCATCGAAATGGTGAGCACCATCAGCAGCAAAACCGCGACGTAGCCGAACATCCCGCGAGACTTCTTCAATGCGAGCATCCTCCTTCCGTTCCAGCGCCATCCGCCTGTTGCGGCGTATACCCATATAGACGAATGACGTGTGCGGAAAAATCCATCTTTACAAAAATTTTATCTTTTTCGGGGAAGAATCGGCTGATTTATTCGTGCGCCGCGCCGTACACGCGGCTGTCCAGCACGCCGATGTCCGG
>OKTX01000994.1_pt1 | contig 11592 bp, 6 predicted proteins | sample 1606261 | NCBI WGS metagenome assembly OKTX01 (sample SAMEA3879543, study PRJEB24766) | human gut metagenome | biome: human-associated habitat; feature: feces | place: USA | collected 1985/1987 | reverse complement strand
TCTCAATGAATTAAGGTTCCTCACAAAAAGATTTGCATTTAGAATGTTATTTCGACAAAAGAAAATCTGCTTTGCAATCATGATAACACAGACCGCAAAGCAGATGCAAGAGTTTGTTCGCAATTTAATACTTTTTTAATTTATTTGACGTTTTATCGTTAGAGTGCCCCATGTATAAATTAAATATTCACATATATATGTGTTTCTTTATGACACCATCACCTAATCCGTATAAATAAATCCTTGGAACGTATCGGAACCATTGCCGGGCTTGTTTTGGCTCACCCTTCTCGTTTGGAAGTAAATATTAGGAGTTCCGGCAGAGGATTCTGATATCAACATAGTTCCATCACTGTATAGCTCTTCCACGATTGCTACATGATGTGACCAACAGATAATAGCCCCTACCTTGGGTATGCTGCCCTTTCTACTCTCCTCATTACATTTAGTCCACCAGGAACCGGCATCCCAAGAACCAATATAGGTAATCTTATGACCTGAAATTTCACTGGCACGTCCAAATGCATACCATGTACAGTTTCCCTCATTGTAATTCGTAGGCCAAAGCGTAATATTGGGTCCCATATAGGATTGATAGTAAATGTTTTTATTTGTAAAATAATACTCATCGGCATTGAGAACCGGTCGTACTTTTCTTGGCTTAAACGTACTTATCTCAGCCGTTATGGTACCGACCACATAATTTCCCGCCTTCAATGTTAAAACAACCTTTCCGCCTTTCTTGGTCGCTGTCAATATTCCCTTACTGTCAACTCGGGCTATTCCATTATTGGAAGAAGTCCATTTAAATTTGGAATATCCGCTTGCCGGCATAGACAGACAGGCATTCAAATCATAAGTCTCCTCTGCCCTCAATCCAATACCGTTCAACTTAATACTTACGGAATCGCAAATTGCATAAACCGTTACCACATCTCCCTGTGCATACGAAAGCAAGTCTGCCATGGAAACAGTACCGTCAAGAACCTTGTCTGCATAATCATTTCCGCTGCTCAGGCTCCAACACTTAAAGATATTGGGGGAATTATTCCACCCGTAAGTACTTTTCGGTATCACAAAACTTCCATCCGGCTTAACCTTAATATCATTAGCTGCCTTAATGGTTTTATAGGTATTTGTTTTGGCATTGTATTCAAAACCCACAAATTTAATAGTATAAGATGTTATCGGTTTCCATTTTGCATATAAAACTATCGTCTGCCCGTTGGTATTCACAATATCCTTGGAAGGCTTCGCCTTATCCTTAAATGCTATCTTTGACAGGAAACTATTGTCTCCCTCTACAAATGTCCAGCCTACAAAGATGTATCCTTGTCTTGTGAAGGTGTTTGCCGGCAGGTTCTGGTATTTTCCGCTTTCATACGTTAAGGTTACCGGAGTGCCCGTACCTCCATTAGGATTCAGAATTACATCATACTCCCATACCGCATTCAAGGTAATCCTGGCATTATTTGAAGAACAAAGATTACGTGAAATCTGTTGTCCATCCGTAAATAACAGATACTGACCATTTATTTTCTGAGTGGTTCTCCACCCCTTAAAGCGATAACCGGTTCTGGTATAAGTATTTGCCGGTAAGGAAAAAGCCTCATCATATTTTGCAGTGTACGTTTCCATACTACCACCCGTTGCCTTATTGCCGTTAAAAATAACCTGATAGCTGATAGGCATCCACTGTGCATACAGTGTTACAGTAGCATTATTTTCTTCCGTAAGTTTTTTCACCCTCAATAGCGATAGCTTCACCTGACTATACATAGTTCCGCTGCCGTCAGCTTTTGTATTCCACCCGGTGAAAATATAACCCGTTCTTCTAAATCCGTTATTTTTTAATTTTGCCGCCTGGTCATAGGTGAATTTAGACGGTGAAGTATTTCCTCCTGTTGCGCCATTCCCATTATAGGAAACATAATATGTATTTTTTACCCAGTGTGCATATAAGGTAACATTATCTCCATCGCTGGATGACAAATCATTTTTCTGATACCCCGCTATATATTTCTTACCAGAACATCTGGCATTTCGATACCATGCATCCACATGATACCCTTTCTTATAAAAGCCGTTGCCCGAAGAAAGGGGTGTTTTTCCTATAATATATTCATGATAGGTATCAGCTTCCTCTCCCGACTCTGCTCCGTTTCCGTCATAGCTTACAGTATATTGAGGCCCCCTCCATTTGGCATAAAGCATCAGATTTCCGTATGTTCCGGTTTTTATGGTTTCCACAGGCTGCGTGCATGCCGCATCCCGATACCATCCCAGAAATGTAAAGCCTTTTTTGACTGCATCCTTAAGAACATATTCTTCATCTGTAATTTTATAGGTTTTCTTTGATGCATTCGGGTTTGATGCCCCGCTTAAGTTCAAAACATAAGTAATCTTATTAGCTACGGGCGTCCATTTTGCATACAGTGTATAGTCTTTATTCGCATTTTTCGGTATCTGTGTCAATTTTCCGGTAAACTTTGGCGTAGTATACCAACCGGCAAAGCTATATCCCGGTCTGGTCGGATTATATAACCTTATAGCCGTGCTTCCGTAAGCATAGCTATCCGGGTTACGGGAATCGTTTATACCTTCCTCCAGCACATAAGTAATGGTGTATGCCGGAATATAACTTGTATCCGCATATAGCCAGATGCCTTCTGACAATCCCTTCGGAAACTTGGTATACTTGCTTCCTTTTTGGTCATACATAGGCATAATTGGCAAATTCATTTCTTGATTAAAGTGTGTAAAAACCTTGATGGAATGGATACTGGCGCAATTTAAGAACATGTCATCCATATCCTTTACATTACTTGTATCAAAACTGCTCACATCTATGCTTGTAAGATTATAACAGTAATCGAACATAGCACTCATATTTATAACTTGACTTGTATTAAAACCACTTACATCTATGCTCGTTAGATTACTACATCCACAAAACATCATATCCATATCTGTGACTTGGCTTGTATCAAAACTACTCACATCTATGCTCGTCAGATTACTACACCAGAAAAACATGGAAACCATATCTGTAACCTGGCTTGTATCAAAACCACTCACATCTATGCTCGTCAGATTACTACATTCCCAAAACATTCTACCCATATCTGTAACTTGGCTTGTATCAAAACTGCTTACATCTATACTCGTTAGATTACTACAGTCATAAAACATCCAACTCATATCTGTAACTTGGCTCGTATCAAACCCGCTCACATCTATGCTCGCAAGATTACTACAGTCGCAAAACATCCAGCTCATATCTGTAACTTGACTTGTATCAAACCCGCTTACATCTATGCTCGTCAGATTACTACACCTGAAAAACATGGAAATCATATCTGTAACTTGACTCGTATCAAAACCGCTTACATCTATGCTCGTCAGATTACTACATCTACCAAACATATAGGCCATATCCGTAACTTGGCTTGTATCAAAACCACTCACATCTATGCTCGTTAGATTACTACACCCTCCAAACATCCAACTCATATCTGTAACATTTGTTGTATTAAGCCCTTTTACATCTATATCAGTCAGATTCTCACAGTCATAAAACATCTTATGAGCCACTTTGCCTACAGCCTCATCAATTTTAACCTTTGCATTTGTTAAAGATGTGCATTCAGCAAACATACCCTCCAAATCTGCATAAGAAATGTTTACATCTGCTGTTTTTATTTTATCTTTATAGTCCTTCCATCCCCAGTTATCAGTGCCATAGGTTCCGTCACTGTCCCGGACTACAAGATTTCCCTCCGCATCAAGGGTCCACGCGCAGCCTCTGGAAATACCACTTGCAATATTTTCCCCGGAAGCAATCTGGATATTTTCCTCCTGCTCCGTATTTCCATCACTGACATCTCCCTGCACACCATTACTGCCGCTGACATCTCCACTGCTTACATCATCTCCACTTATGCTTTCCCAATCTGCAGCATCAACCATATCCTCTTTTACAGAAAGCAGTGTAGCCCCGTTTTCCGCCGCTGATGTATATAAAGTATTTTCTGTTACGGTTACCGTAAGCAATGCTCCTGCCAGAATGAAACTTAACACTCTTTTCGTTACACCTTTTTTATACATAACAATACCCCCGTCCTCTTCTCATTTGTTCAAGCAACGTATTTATTGGCATTTCTAATACTCTGTCATTATTGTCAAATTATCGGTTTAACATTATTATATTTCTCATAGTATCAGTTGTCAACTTGCCACTTTCTTTCCCTCTGTGTTAGAATGTACCCAGGGTTCGGATTTTTGCTTCGCAAAACAAGGAGGCTAAATCCTCTCCTCGCATGAGGCTCGGATTTTTGCTTCGCAAAAACAAGGAGGATTGTATGAAAAATACATTTAATACTAAAATTTTATTTCAGTTTTATCACAGTGCTGTTAAGGCGGAATTGAAGAAAAGGGGATTCGCAAAGGATACCGCGCAGAAAATCAAAAAGGAATATCGGGAGATTGCGGGTCGCGCCAAGGACATCGGACCTTCCAGACTGTTAAGCTCCTACATCATGGGTATTTATTTCATTGCCTTAAACCGGAGTACCGGTAAAACGGCAGAGGAAAATTTTTCGATATTTAAGGAGGCGCTGTGTGCATCACACATCTTCCGTAAAGTAATGGGAAATGCCGACAGTTACCTTGATGAAAAGAAAATGCCGGGACGTCTGCAGTGGTCGGCGGACAGCCATAAACATCAGTATGAAAACGACTGGGTTGTGGATATTTTACCGGGAAACGGGGAATACGACCTCGGTTACGATTACCATGAATGCGGCATCTGCAAAATATGCCGGGACGAGGGCTGTCCGGAACTGGCTTCCTACCTGTGCCGTATGGATTTCGTTTTGGCAGATATCATGAATATGAAATTAGAAAGAACCGGCACCATCGCTGACGGTGCCGATTACTGTGACTTCCGCTACAGCCGGAAATAATTAATCTCCTCTTCCGTGAGGACATCAAGATGTTTGTCCCGGATTGCATACACTCTGGTGCAGACCTCTAAGACCGTCGGACGGTGGGTGGTTACCAGACAGGTACGCGGATATTCATCCTTCATCAGGTTCTTTAAGAGTTTTCGTTCCGTTGCCACATCCAAAGCAGAGGTTGCCTCATCCAACAGTAAAATGGGGGACCTGCGGAGGATGGCACGGGCAATGGAAAGCCGCTGCGCCTGCCCTTCGGAAAATCCGCCGCCTCGTTCCTGTATCGGGCTGTTGATACCGTCCGGCAGTTTCTCTACAAAATCCCACGCACAGGCAATTTCCAAAGCATTCCGGATTTCTTCATCCGTAGCATCTTCTTTTACATTTCTCATATTTTCCGCAATCGTACCGGAAAACATGGTATTTCCCTGCGGTACATAGGATATTAACTGTCTGGTGGAAGCATTGAGGGGTATATTTTCCTCCCGCGTGCAAAGCTGTGCAGTGCCTTCCTGTGACAAAATTAAGGAGAGCAGGAGTCTTAACATTGTGGTCTTGCCTTCTCCGGATGGACCGATGAGTGCAACCACTTCGTGCGGATGAGCCTCCATAAAAGCATGTTCAAAGACTACGGTGCCGTTCCGGTAAGCATAGGAAACATCCTGCACGGAAAGTCCCACACCTTCCTCTTTATGCCGCTCCCAGAAAGCCTTCACTTCTTCCTTTTTGCTGTAGTCCTCTCTCGGCATCTCCACAATATCCATCAGTCTGCCCGCCGAAGTGGTCAGGGAAATGGATGTGGGAATTAACGAAATCAGATTGTTCAGGGTACTTGTCAGCGTACTGGACAGAGTGAGAAACATGGTCATGGTACCGTAGCTGATAGCTCCGCTCCACACCCGGTAAATACCCCAGCCGTAGGAAGCATAGGAAACCGCCATGCCGATTAACGTCATCAGAACGGAAATCACCATGCTCATTTTCTGATAACTCATACGCATGGTAATGTATTCCCTCTGCAGATTTTTCAGCCTTTCTATATAAAGGGAAATCATATCGAAGGCCTTAATGGTCTGTATATTGGAAAACGCTTCCTGGTTAAAGCCGGACATTTTCGCATTCATGGCTGCGCTTTTGTTATTGTTGCTCTGCATTTTTTTCGTCAGATACCGGGATATAAGGAAAGAAACCGGCATGCTCACAAGGGCAAACACGGCAAACGACGCATCATAATAAAGCACCATCCACAGGGCGCTTCCAAACCGGAAAAGATATATGATTAAATTGGGAACAAAACTCAGAATGCCGGAGGCGATATTGGAAGCATCCCCGTTCCAGCGGGTCAGCAAATCCCCTGTATGGTACTCCGTCAGGGATTCCCAGTCAGTCACTAAAATCTTTGAAAAAATATCCGCTTTAATACCGGCATCCACGCTCATACTGATTTTGGTGGAAATGTAATTGGAAATCTGCGTCAGGAACACACTTCCTAAATTCATGCCTATCATGATGCAGAAGGTCATAACAACCTGCCCCGTTTCATGTCCGGTAATAATATCAATCAGATCCTTGGATACCAGACTTCCCAGAAGGGAGATGCCGGTACCGGCAAGGCCCAAAAGCGTATACACCGCAATCGCCCAGATATGCTGTCTGGCGTAACCGCCAATCCATTTTATTCGTTTCCACGTCTGCTGCATACTCACTCCCTCACAAACCCTTTAACGTACAAACAGCACCGCCTGTTTCAGACGATGCTGTCCTTTTTTCTCAAGTGTTATTTTTTTAGTCATCATAACCGCCCTGTACATTCGGTGCCTTCGTACAGGAAATGGTGGCAGAAATAACTGCCAGGCCATCCGGGTCATCACAGTAAACCTTAAGTAAGGAACTGTAATTGTCGTTGCAGTTATAAGCATTGCCGTGCTGTTCTCTGGTCAGGACTACGGTACAGCCGTTTACGCTGACGCCGAAGGACTCAAAGTTTGCACTGGTAATGGGCTGGTTAAATACGATGGTAACGGTGGAAGCGGTAGAAATGTGCTGCACATTGCCGTGGTTTGCGGTTACGCGGAAGTTTGCGTACTTCTCGTGTGACACTACCTGCTCCTTATTTACGGATACCGTCCAGCACTGCGGTTCTTCCGGTCCGGAAGGATTTGCTCCGCTGTTGGCATAAATGCCTTCTGCCAAATCTTCATTTTCTAAAATAACAGGACTCTTATATTTTTTCATAATCTCAACTCCTTTTACAAAAACCTCTACCTTTATGATATGCGTTATCTTCCATAAAGACCCCCCGATTATTTTTATTTTAAAATAGCTTTTACCTTATGTCAAGGTAACATAATTTACTAATTTGTACTTTTTTAAATACCACAATTGCCTATTTTTCAAACAGGGACAGCCTTTTTACCAGTTCACCTCTCGCTTTGGCATTTCTTAATACCGCTCTAACGGATGTGTGCCTGATTTTCCGGTTATTCCTAAGAAACCGTACCAGTGTCATGCACCAGAGCAGGGGCCAGAGTAAAAAGCATTTCCCGGTCCGGGGGAAATTCAGATGCATCTGATGTTGAAACTCGCGCGTATAAGCGCCAAAGCCGCTGCCTCTCACCGCTACCATCCTGTCCTCCGAGGTCTTGCCGAATTCTTCGCTGTCCAGCACATCCCTTAAAAAAGCCGCCTGCAGAGTATACCCTGCTGTTTGACCTCCTGTACCGGGCTTTTCCCTTGTGTTTCCCTTCCTGCCGTTTTTCAGAAAGCTTATGCTTTCTTCCGGCAGTCCCAGATATTCCACACAGGTAGCTGTTACCACATCGGAAAAACCTTTGAGACCACTTTCCGCTATCAGCTTTTCATAAAGCTGTTGTTCTTCATCGGACACTCCCTTTTTCCAGAAGACCACCCAGTCGCATAAAAGCTTCAGTCCAAATCCGGCACGCAGAAAGTGCTGCAGCATATGAAGAAGCAGTTCGTATGCGTGGCAGGCACCGGTCAGCACCGGCAGGGTAACCCCCATAATTTCCTTTTCCTCCGTGTGTGCTGCGAAAAGCTCCCTGCATTTCTCCAGATAGGTATTCATGGCGGCATTGTCAAACGGCTCCGCTATCAGGGTGTGCAGTTCCACCACTATTTCTTCCGCAGTCTGCATCACCAGATGGTGCAGGGAATGTTGTTCTTCCTTTACCGTCATGCCATGTGCCAGAAAAAGCGCCCGGGCCTTCGGTAAATCGCCTTCCTTCAGCAGATACAAATCCACATCGCCGGATTTGCGCAGTTCCGGCACCGGGTAATAAGCCGAGGTCGCCGTTCCTTTTAATAAAGCAACCGGAATGTCCGCCTCACTCAAAAGCCCTGTGAGAAATTTGCCGGTAAACAAAAGGTGGTAATTCTGGCTCACCGTCCGCCGGGCTGCCTGCTGCCAGACCGTCCTCCATGCGACCATACATTCCGGCGCTTCCCCGACTTCCTCATGTGCGGCAGTCTCAGGCGCTTCCCCGGTTTCCTCATGTGCGGCAGTTTCCAGCACATCATACAGAAGGGGAAGTACCTGATGTGCCTGCGCCATGGCAAAAAGCTTTTCATAGTTTATATTGTCCGTCTGTCCGGAACTATTTATTTTTTCCCGGTCCGAATTGCCTGCTAATGCTGCTTTCAGCAGCCGGAGCAGTTCCTGCTCTTCTCTGTCGGGACCGACCGCAACTTTCTCTGCCCTTTCCATAAAATCTGCCTTTCCGTCACTCGTTTCTATCACGCTTTTGCATTCTCACCGGCTTTCAGACCTCTCATCTCTGCCGCACTTTCGCTTCCTCACCGGCTTTTCAGGCTTTCCAACTCTACAGTACCCAGCAGGTAACCGTATTCCGTGGGATTTTGCTCATTGGCAAAATAAATCTGCCTGCCGCTGTCCTTATCCGTAAGGCGCAGGTACACCCGGCAGCTGCCGGACTGCCACCCTGTCAGGGAAACGTCCGCCGAAACCGTTTCCACCCGTTCTGCTTCTCTTCCGCCCACAAGATATGTAAAATCCACATCAAAAGGGATTTTCCGGCATTCTCCGGTATCCTCACACACTACAATAACCTCCGGCACCGTTTCTTTTAAAATCGGCGCAAAACCCACATTCTGTAAGTCTATACGTAAGGAAAGAATATCCTTCCAGAAATGATATTCTCCGCTCACCTCTTTTAGAAGCAGCCGGTAGCCCAGATGCCTTTCCGCATAGGAAAGACCGTCCATGCCCTGATAACAGCCCTCTTCCTCAACCGTGGCGGCTGCCCATTTTTCCAGAACCCTTCTGTCATAGTCCTCATTCAGGTAGCTGATATGCATAACGGCAAGGTCGTGCATGGCAGTTTCCCAATCGTTGTAAGGATTATCCACAATCACTTCCCCGCCGTTGGGAACATATCCACAAAGCTCCTCCTGAAAGGCAAGCTCTTCCTCCCGGTTCCAGCAGGAAAAATCCCCCGCCTCCTTGCGGGAGGCTTCCCCATACGTGCCGTAATCGCTGTAATTTCCCAGAATACCGTCATTGAAAAGTCCCAGCCTGCAGCCGTCCTCAAACGCCTCCGGGATTTCCGCAAAGCCGGTGGCATTCCGCCACTGCATGGGCATCCGTACCGCCAGATACACACTGTCCCCCGTTGCCGTCCTTAAGGTTTCGTACAGTGTATGCCAGTCCTCTGCCGTACTGTAACGGGTGCCGTTCATTTCTCCCCAGTTGCCGGTAAACAGCCCCTGCAGGGTAAAAATGATGTCCTTATTTTCCGCCACAAGGGGTCCTGTCTGTTCTATATGCCGCAGAATAACGGAAATGTCTTCCGGTTCCGTTTCCGCATTTTCTCCCGACCAGTCATACAGGAAGCGGACAATCAGCTGCTTTCCCGTCCCACGGAGCGCCTGAAACAGACTACGGATACTGTCAAGCCCCTGCTCTGTCAGTTCCCTGTCCCGGTAATTGCAAAGATTTATCTGAATCATGGTCAGATTCGTTCCGGTATCGTCCTGAAACCGCTCTGCCACCGTTTCCTCCCACTCTGCATTTTCATCCGCAATCACAAATCCGTATATATAATAAAAACCGCGGTTTGGATTGGATAAATACCGGGAGGACTCCGTAAAACATTCTGCCGAAAAGATAACTCTGCCATGCCCTCTTTTTCTCCCCCAGACAAAGAGAAGTCCTGTAAGAAGAAGGGCAGGCAACAGCATTCCTGCCGTAAAACGCAGCGCCGTCTTTATTCTGTTTTTCCTGCGTTTCACCTGTTGTGCCAAACTCTTTCCCCTTTCATTCATCCTCTATTGCCAGCTGGTACAGACATGCCGGATTTTGCCGGAAATAGTAGCATACAAAATTTTTATCTTCATAATACGTTTTCAATTCACCCGGATAAAGCTTTTCAAATGAATCGCACCATTTCTGCAGACGGGATTCCACCACGGTACGGGACAGCAGATCCGAATACGCCGCGGAAGAGATCGGGAACGCGTAAAACGGCGGTTCCGCCAGCTCCGGAGAAATCGTTGCCGTGAAAATAGCCGGGCACTGGCTTACATTACTTTCGTACAGAGCCGGATATTTTTCCGCCGCCAGCCAGGACGGACCTCCGAAGAAATGGCTCTGGGCATAGCCCAGCGGATGCTTCTCCACAAATAAGAAGACATATTCCGTAGGGATGGTGTAATCGTCCTTAGTACATTCGTTCACAAAATTGACCGCCTCTTCGTGCAGACCGTACTGAATAACCTGATACAGTTCATCTACCGGCGACACAATGGTATAACTGTTGTGCGGCAGGGTTTCCGTAATCCGGTAGGTACTCATGACCGCTCCGTTAAAGCGTGTCAGCTCATAATATAAATAGCCGTGGAAGGTTCCCGTCATGTTGGTAAATACATAAACCGCACCGGTAAAAAGAAGCGCCGCCGTTTTCATAACCGCCCCGGAAAGGAGTACCGCCAGCAGAGTAAAGGCTGCATCCACCGGAATCATGCACATGGCAGTCAGAAGCAGTTGTATGGAGGAGCAGAGTCTGGCTCCCGCAATCAGTGCGGGCAGCCCCAGCGCTTCCGCACAGTACATGCCGATGAAAATAACCGTAGAAAGTGTCAGGGACAGATAATGGTCAAACATTCCCGCCTGTATGCCCTTTCTGCGGAAAACAAACCGCAGTAGCATGGCTAATATACGGCAGAATACAAAAATCGCCAGTGCCAGCGCCGTCATTTTTAGGAAGCCGTCCGCCCGCTGTTCCTTATACAGGGTCACGTAGCCCGCCCGGTACAGGGCGTCTGCCTCTTTCAAAATAAATGCTTTCAGCCGGGTAAGCATTGGCTCCTTGGGCGGCTGGGGTGTTTCCCCGCCGGCGGTGCTGTTCTCTCCGTCTGCATTGCCGGTGCCGCTGTTTTCTCCGTCCGCTCCTGATGTGACGGTTGCGTCGCTGCCGTTGTTCTCTCCCTGGTTGCCGCCTGCATTGCTGCCGGTGCCGCCATTTTCCAGACCGCCGCTGCCCTGTCCGTCTGCGCTGCCTGCGGCATCGTTTTCCCCGTCCGGCGCCATATAGCCGGAGGCGGCGCCCTCCACGCCGTTGATAACGTTCATCGCCCAGTTAATGGAGCCCTGGAACGGAAT
>OKTX01000985.1_pt1 | contig 11665 bp, 9 predicted proteins | sample 1606261 | NCBI WGS metagenome assembly OKTX01 (sample SAMEA3879543, study PRJEB24766) | human gut metagenome | biome: human-associated habitat; feature: feces | place: USA | collected 1985/1987 | reverse complement strand
GAGCCGCAACTCATTTAGAATACCATGAGTTCTTTCGTTTGTCAACAACTTTTTTTGAAAACTTTTTATTTTCTTTTTTGTTGTTGGCTTCTTATTGGCTATCGCCTCAAAGCAAAACTGAGTATAGCACCCTCTCCCCGGGTTGTCAATACATTATTTTTCATTTTTTTGCTATTTTTTATAAAAACAGACACAATAAGCAAAATTGCCCATTGTGCCTGTTTGAAATCATTATGCAATTATATGACAGATACCCTATTGCAGCTCTGTTACCGTTGTCCTATCCCCCGCCGTTACGGAAAGCTTCAGTGCTTCTATACTGTCCGCTTTCTCCTCCGGGATTTCCGCTATCATAACAAGCTGTACTGCAGCGCCTGCTTCCATAGTGCCGCGATAGGTGGTGATATCGTCGTTTAACAGTGTGGTCTGGATAAAGTATTTGTCCGTATCATTTATCTTCAAAACACAGTACGGTTTCCTGTCGTTAATATCTATGTCCACACTTTCCGTTCCGTTATTAGTGACGGTAAAAGACAGTACCAGCAGCTTTTTATTCTGGGACGCATCAATCACAAACGCCATTTCCTCCGTCTGCGGATAAGAGTCCGTTACTTCATAACCTGAATACTCCATGGAAAAGCCTTCCGGCAACAGAACCTGTGCCAGATTATAGGATGCCGGTTCTTCGCTCTTATCAATAACCGTTGTTTCCACAGTGGGATCCATGGCACTTGCAGGCTCTTTCGTCTCCTGCGGTTTCTCTTCTTTTTCTTCATATAAGGATAAATCCGCCAGCCGGTTATTATAGGTATTCACATGCCGCATAACCGCATCCGCCGCATATTTTACAATCTTGTTCTCCTGCTCCTCGGTCAGTGAAGGCATCGACGTAGCGCCGCAGCCGGAAAATAGTACAACTCCCGCCAGAAAGGACACTGCGCATGCTGTTCTTATAAGAAAGTTATTCTGTCGCTTCATTTCTTTCCTCTTTCTCCCATCTATTCCGACAGGCTTTTCTCCAATGCGATATATATAGCGGAAATAGCAAGTACAATGACACCTGCCACCATGAACAAAATCATCTTTTCGGTCGTTGCCGCCCCCGGGAAATCATACAGTGCCAGTTTAGCGCAGACGGAAAGTGTCAGTATCAGTCCGCCGATACGCAGCTTCTTTTCCTTAAACAGGAAGCCCATTACTATGGTTCCGATGGCAATGACCATTAAAATAATACTTTTTATCACCGCCTGATGGGAGAAAGGCATCTTCCACACAAGCGTCATATAGCATAAAAATCCCACGGTAATCAGATGCTTTATCCGGAAGTTCATGCCAAAGTTTTCCTGGAAGCAGACCACCAGATAAGCAATACCGATTATCAGCATCAGAATGCAGTTTAAGCTTGAAAAACTGAATAGCAGGGAGAAATACAGCAGGACAATCAGTCCTAAATTGATATAGTTGATGACCTTGGTATACCGGCTCTTAAACAGTGGAATGCAGTTAAATGCCAGTGTTCCCATAAAGAAAAGCGCCATAACCACTGCCTGCTGCAATTCGTTGTGGAATTCTCCGATTATATACAATACAAACAAAAGCAGAACCGTCTCCTCGTAAAACTGTTTGAAATAATATACCGCAAAAAGGGACAACAGAAATGCTCCCAGAAAACAATAACTGTATATATGCTCTTCCAATACGAAGAAATGGATTGCCTGTATTGCCGTAAACAAGGTAATTATGATTTCACTGACCTGCAGATATTTTACTCTGGAAAGGCACTTGGACAATAAAAACACGCCGAGTACCGCTACGGTTCCCGCCACCATAAAGTAAGTGTCCTCTTTCTGGTTGACCCGCTGGTTAAAATAGGAAAACGTAATCAGAGTCGTTCCCACAAACATAAGGTAAAAAAACCACTTTTCCTTCCCTTTCCGGAAAAGCAGGAATCCAAGCAGGCAGACAGCAAAGAAAATCCCCGCGGTCACAAAGGCTTCCCCTGTTTTTTCGTGGAACAGTATAATTTCCAATATTATGTAGAGTAAAAGAAGCCATGCCTGTGTACAGAAATATATAACAAGCGCACCGGTCCTGTGCTGTTCAGCCTTAGACATGCGGTAGAGAATAAGAAGGTGTACCGCCATTTCCGCCAACAGATAATACAGTGCTGCCCAGGAATCTATCAGAATTGCCGCACCGGTTGCCATAATCAGGGTAAAAATCATATGGGTGACACAGTGTATGTTGTCCACTGCATAACGGTTCCGTTTTACGGGAAGGAAAACCGTCATCAGATTGACTACTACCATAATTGCCGCCACAACGGCAAAAACCGGCATGTCAAACAGATTGCGGATGGGAAAAGCGCACACATAACAGCCGATAAAGCTGATAACCTTCATGACTCCTGAGTCTCTTTTCCGGCTGATGACAAGAGCCAGTATGCTGACTGCCACGGCTATTCCCATAGCCCAGTAGCCGTTGAAATTCTGTAAATACGAACAGTTTATCATCGTAGATGCGTACATGCCGCATATGCCGAGTGCCGTAATGCCTACGGCAAACTTCGGCATTTTCTTTCTGAGCAGAAGTTCGGAAACCAGCAAGATGACAACCGACATGCCATACAGGCACATTCCTTTCACGAAACCGTCCATATAGGTAATGCCCAGCATTACAAAAGCGACTAAAACGAAAACCACGCCGACCACGCTTAAAAGTCCGGCGCCGATGGTAAATTCCATGCTGTTCTTCTTCTGCGGCGATGCTGGCTGCCATGCCGGAGCTCCCTGCACCGGTTGTGCAAAGCTGCCCTGTGCTGCCTGCGGATTGACTCCCTGCACCGGCTGCGTGAAACCGCCCTGTGCTGCCTGCATCGGCTGCATATTCTGCCGGCGGAATTCTCCCCTAAGCATCCGCTGCTGGTATACGTTCCAGGTGCGGTTTACTTCCTGCTGTGCGTACTCTGCGGAAACCATGCGGTTCCGGTACTGCCCTAAAAGAGTGTTTAAGTATTCCGTATACTGCCTGTCGGCAGATATTGACATGATATATAAAATCTGGTTTTCCAGTCTGTCCTGTACCATCTCACAATCCCCTTTTCTTTCCGTCCGCGATATTCCTCGGAACCGTCTGCCGGTAAATACACCCGGCTTATTTACTCGCTTATATACATCCTGAATTTACTTTGTTCTTTCTCACTGCATTTTACCACAAGTCGTACTCCGTTTTCAATGTAATCCTGTGAAAGCACTTCTGCATTTTCACGAAGCTCGGATACAATGCCGCCTTTATCGTACGGGATTAAAAATTCGGTTTCTATCCGGTGGGCATACAAAGTGTCCGTAACCAGGGTAAGAAGAGTTCTGATACAGGTTTCATCCTGTGCCGACATATAAATCCGGTTGTCCGTACATCTGGGGATTTCCGGCATGCATAGATCCGCCTTATTATACACATAAATGACAGGAATGTGCCCCGCATCCAGTTCTTTTAAGGTTTCCTCCGTTACTTCCATATGCTTTTTGTAATTAACATCGGAAAAGTCAATCACCTGCAAAATCAAATCCGCTTCTTTTATTTCTTCCAGTGTGGAGCGGAATGCCTTGACCAGACCATGGGGCAGATTGTTGATAAATCCAACCGTATCCGCCAGATAAAAAGGCTTCCGGCTGCCGTCGTCGATTTTGCGCACCGCCGTTTCGAGGGTGGCAAACAGCATGTCCTTTTCCAGAACCTTCTTCTCCTCGGGAAGTCCGTAAGTATCCACAAATTTATTTAACAGGGTGGATTTGCCGGCATTGGTATAACCCGCTAAGGAAACCTGTGGAATGCCGGAATTCCTTCTCCGCTTTCTCTGGGTCCGGCGCTCCGTGGACACGGTTTCCAGCTCCTTGGAAAGCTCCGTAATGCGGTGTTCAATCTTCCGTCTGTCCAGTTCCAGTTTCTTTTCACCGGCACCCTTATTACTCATGCTGCCGCTGGCGCCGCCCTGCCTGCTTAAGGCATCGTGCAGTCCCACCAGCCGCGGCAGAAGGTACTTAAGTCTTGCCACCTCTACCTGCAGCTTGGCTTCCCTTGTCTTGGCACGGCTTGCAAAAATATCCAGTATCAGATTGGTTCTGTCCATTACGGGCAGCTTGCATTCGTCCTTTAAGTTGCGGAGCTGGGACGGCGTCAGGCTGTCTTCAAAAACAATCAGCTCCGCATCCGTCATTTTCGCCAGTTCCCGCAGTTCTTCCACTTTGCCGGTGCCAATATAAAGTGCCTTGTTGGCAGCCTCCATTTTCTGGATCAGAATGCCCACCACCTGCATGTGGCATGCTTCTGCCAGACTTTTCAATTCCTGCATGCAGACATCATAGTCATCCGCTACGCCGGTGTCCACTCCCACCAGGATTACTTTTTCTCTTATATCTTCCAAAATCAGCTTCCTTCCTTTTCCACCATTTCCAGTTCAAAATAAAAAGCCACGCCGTTTTCGTAATTCTCCACACCGTATTTCTGGTTCATGGACTCCATAATTGCCTTTACAATGGAAAGTCCCACACCACTTCCGCCGTATTCCCGGGTTCTTGCCTTATCCACTTTGTAAAATTTATCCCAAAGATAAGGAATAGACTCCTCCGGTATTTTATTGCCGGTGTTGAAAATACTGATGCGCACCTTGCCTTTTTCCTTGCCGAAGCGGATTTCCACAATCTTTTCCCCGCCACAGTAATGCAGGGCGTTGGTAAAGTAATTGGTAAACACTTCCTCCGTCATGTACTCATCCGCCCAGACATAAATAGGGTCACTGGGCTCCATGCGTATCTGAATATCCTGACCGTTTGCCAGAATACCGGCGGACTGGATATGGTTGCGGATAAGAGCAACCACATCGAAACGTTCGAAGTTCACCGTTTCCTTACCGAATTCCAATTCATTCAGGGTCATGAGCTTCTTTACCATCTGGTTCATTTTATTCGCTTCATCCACAATGACGCTGCAGTAAAATTCCCTGCTTTCCGCATCGTCGTTGATACCCTCCTGCAAGCCCTCCGCATAGCCCTGGATAAGCGCAATAGGGGTCTTTAACTCATGGGAAACATTGGACAGAAATTCCTTTCGCATGGAATCGATTTTCTCTTTGTTCTCAATATCCTTGTGGAGTTCGATATTGGCATTTTTTAGCTCCTGTATAGTGCTCTCAAGGGTCTCGGACAACGTATTCATATGCTCACCCAGAAGGCCGACTTCACTCTTCTGCTCCCCTTCGTACTTGGCATCAAAATCCAGCTTTGTCATCCGCTCTGAAATCTCCGCCAGCTTTAAGATGGGCTGTGTAATCTTTCCGGTCACATAAAAAATAATAACACTGCTTATGGCAATACAGATAAGACCCGCGTAAAACAGAAAACGATTGGCGATTTTTACACTTTCCCGGATGTTTTCCAGTGGCGTACGGATATAAAATGCCTGTCCTTCCGACAGCCAGCCCACCATTTCCATATATTCCGTCCTCGTCTTGGAGTCCTCGACCTTCTGGACGGTGTAACGGTCCGTTTCCTCCAAAATATAAGGGTCCTTAATCGGTGTGTATATCCGGTCCCACAAAAGACCTTTGAGCATGTCCATGTCGTTGCCGAAGGTTGCGATAATGCGTGCTTCCGTATCCTGTACCACGCCCATGATGTTGTACTTGCCCGATATTTTTTCCATTTCAATTTCAAACGAATCCTCGCTGAAAGAATTGCTCTGCATATTGGTGTCTAAAATTTCATAGGTGTGGATGAGTGCCTTTTTGCGCTCCTCTTCGTAATATTTCTGCAGAAAGGTATTGTTGATCATCCAACAGATTAACAGTGTTGCCGCCATAAGCCCTATAAAAATCAGTGCCACCTGTCTTTTAATGGAATGCTTCATTTATTCCTCACGTCCTGCTTCAAATTTATATCCCATCCCCCAGATGGTCTTGATTAAATCACCCTTGCTTCCCAGTTTGCTGCGGAGTTTTTTCACATGGGTGTCAATGGTTCTGGCATCTCCGAAATAATCATAGTTCCAGACATGGTTTAAGATTTTTTCACGGGAAAGGGCAATTCCCTGATTTTCCATGAAATACGTCAGAAGTTCAAATTCCTTGTAGCTTAAGTCCACGCTTTCCCCGTCAATCTTGACCATATGGGCTGATTTGTTTAATTCAATACCGCCCGCGGAAAGGATTTCCTCTTCGTTATGCTGCACGGTTCTTCTCAAAATAGCCTCAATGCGCGCCACAAGTATCTTGGGGCTGAAGGGCTTGCTGATGTACTCGTCAATCCCCAGTTCAAATCCCAGCAATTCGTCGCTTTCGGCGCTCTTTGCCGTCAGCATGATAATGGGTACCTTGGAATATCTGCGGATTTCCTTGCAGACCTCCCATCCGTCCATTTTAGGCATCATTACATCCAGTACAATCAGGGCTATATCCTTCTGTTCAAAGAAAATGCCCACAGCTTCCTCTCCGTCCCCTGCTTCCAGGACTTCAAAATTGTCCTTTACCAAAAAGTCGCGTATGAGCTTGCGCATCCTGCTTTCGTCATCTACCACCAGTATTTTCAGTCTGTCCATATCCATACCCTGCCTTTTCTTACCTGTCTTTATGTTTCTGTTCCGGTTGTTCTGTCTTATCCGGCTTCCGTCATTGTATATTCAGTTCCCGTTCTTTTTCCCTGACCGCATTTTCCCGTTCCGTAAGCTCCTGCTCCCAGGAGGCATAGCGGTTGGTGATTGCTTTTTCGTAGTTCAGGATATTCGGGCTCTTGCCGTTTACAGCTATGGCAAACATGGCTGCCACCGCCATAGCAAGCAGTATATTGAGTATCACGGAATACATCATAAGCCTGGGCTGCCCGGATGCTTTCTCCTGCTTCTTCTTCGGCACCGGTGTATAACTGTTTTTTCTGAGCTGGTAGGATATCTGCAACGGAATAGGCTTTAATTCCTCCTCCGGGATACCGTTTTCCAAAAGAAAATTCCTTAATTCCCACAAAAAGCCGTAGCCCACCGGAGTCCTGAAGGTACGCTCCGTCACAGCTTTTTCATATATCTGCTTTACCTTTTCCGGGTTGTCATAGGACAAATGCATCCTGAGGTATTCTGTTTTTTTCAGCTCCTGTGAGGCCAGTACGGCGTCTTCCGTTGTCTGGAACACAAAGCCTCCCACCGTACGCTCTCCTCTTGTATCGGTATAGGTATCCATGAGTATCTCCTTTCTATTCTCTGCCAAAAAGAAAAGGCCGGCCTAAAATAGACCGACCCTTCATTGTTAAGAAGTGGACCAGACGGGAGTCGAACCCGTGTCCAAAAGCCTATTCCCTGTCCTTCTACTATCATAGTCAATTATCTCGGACGAATGTCCCGTTCCCTCATACAGTAGGAAATTGACAGCCTGCCGTACTCAGTAGCTTCATAATACGCCCACGACTGCAAAGCTTAGACCGTGTCGTTTCTCACATAGTCGATGCCCGGATTCTAAAGTGTGAGTGCCTTAGAGCGGACAGCTGCCATTAGGCAGCGTATGCTAAATTATCTTCAGCGTTTATATTTATTTTTGCGATTTGACGCATCGCCTGCGGATAGCTTCTCCAGCTGCAAGACTCCTGTCGAAACCTTGACTAGCCCTTATTGTTACTTATATTATATGCACTCTTCTTTCTTCCGTCAAGAAACGTATAAAAAATTAATACAAATTTAATATAGGTTTTTTACCTTAAATTCTTTTTCCGCTTCCCTGCGCTGGTCTTTCTTGGCAATGTCCTGCCGCTTGTCGTACAACTTCTTACCTCTGGCAAGACCGATTTCGATTTTAGCTCTTCCATCCTTAAAATAAACCTGCAGCGGCACAATGGTAAACCCTTTTTCGGAAATCTTACCGGTCAGCTTGCGGATTTCATCCTTATGCATCAGAAGCTTTTTGGGGCGGAGCGGATCCCTGTTAAAAATATTTCCTTTTTCATAGGGGCTGATGTGCATACCGTAAATCCACACTTCGGAATTTTCAATACGCACAAAAGCTTCCTTTACACTGCATTTTCCCAGGCGAAGGCTCTTTACCTCCGTGCCGTGCAGCACCAGTCCCGCTTCGTATTTTTCATCTATAAAATAATCATGGTACGCCTTTTTATTGTTGGCAACCAGTTTCATGGCTTCCTGTTTCATAGCTGTCCCGCCTTTCTGTTTCCGGAATCGCACTTTGCGGCATTATTCCTCCGCATCGTCCTCTCCGGTATCTTCCACTATATCAAAATCAATGGCTTTTGTCATGCTGTCCGTGCCGGTTACTTTAATTTTTACCGGCTCTCCCAGACAATAGCTTCTGCCGGTATGTTCGCCTATCATTTCGCAAAGGTTCTCATCGTAGAAATAATAGTCCCCCGGCAGTCTGGATACATGCACCATGCCCTCCACGGTATTGGGAAGCTCCACATAGATGCCCCATGCCGTGATGCCGGAGATAATACCCTCGTATTCCTCTCCGATTCTTTCCGCCATATATTCCATTTTCTTTAACTTATCTGTTTCTCTTTCGGCTTCCTCCGCCCGTCTTTCCGTTTCGGAGGAGTGCTTTGCCACCTCCGGCAGAATGCTTTCATAGTGCAGCGCCTTTTCCTCACTCATGCGGTTGCGGAGCTGGTCCTTTATAATACGGTGAATCTGTAAATCCGGGTACCTGCGGATAGGCGAGGTAAAATGACAGTAATAATCGCAGGCAAGTCCGAAGTGCCCCTCACAGACCGTACTGTATCTTGCCTGCTTCATACTGCGCAGCGTCAGCCGGCTCACCAGCGCTTCTTCCGGCGTACCCGCAATTTTCTTTAAGAGCTTCTGGATTTCCTTGGGATGGATTTCCTCTTCCGCCACTCTGCGGTGTGCCTTCCCCACGGATTTCATGTAATAACCCAGATTGTTGATGAAAATGTTTAATTTCTGCATCTTATCCCCGTCCGGCTTTTCATGGATACGGTATACAAACGGAAGCTCCTGCCAGTAAAAATGCTGCGCCACCGTTTCGTTTGCCGCCAGCATAAAATCCTCAATCAGCATATTTGCAAGATTTCTCTCATAAGGCTTTATTTCGAGCGGTCTGCCTTCGGCATCCAGTGTGATTTTGCTCTCCGGGAAATCGAAGTCAATGGCGCCTCTCTGCATTCTCTTTTCCCGAAGCAACATGGAAAGCTCCTTCATGGAAAGAAGCATGGGCACCAGTTCCTCATACTTTTTGCAGGTTTCTTCGTCATTATTCACAATGATTTTAGCAACATCCGTATAGGTCATGCGCCTGTTTACCCTGATGACGGACTCGGTTATTTTATAATCCGCAATATTGCCCTCTTTGTCAATCTCCATAAGACAGCTTAAGGTCAGCCTGTCCTCGCCTTCGTTTAAGGAGCAGATGCCGTTTGACAGTGCATGGGGCAGCATGGGAATAACCCGGTCCACCAGATAGACACTGGTGCCCCTTTTCAGAGCCTCCCTGTCCAGTGCGGAATTTTCCTGCACATAGTTGGACACATCCGCAATGTGCACGCCTAAGTGGTACCTGCCCGTTTCTTCGTCCACGGTAAGACTGACCGCATCGTCCAGATCCTTGGCATCCTCGCCGTCTATGGTCACCATAAGAAGATTGCGTAAATCCAGTCTGCCCACTCTGTCGGCTTCCTCCACCTCTTTCACTGCACGCTCCGCCTGATTTAAGACCTTTTCCGGGAATGCAACCGGCAGATCAAAGCCCTTTACAATGGAAAGGATATCCACGCCGGGGTCATTGATATGACCGATAATCTCTGTGATTTTTCCTTCGGGGCTGCGTCTGCCTCTGCCGTAATCGGTAATTTCCGCCACAACCTTGTGTCCGGTCACGGCGCCCTTGGAACGTTCCAGGGGAATAAAAATATCCTTCGCTATTTTAGCGGAATCCGGCACCACAAAGCCGAAGTTTTTGGAACGCTCAAAGGTACCGACCACTTTTGTAATACCACGTTCCAGTATGTTTGTGATTTTAACCTCCGGACGCCTTCCTTCGGTGTCCGGTAAAAGAACCGCCTCCACCCGGTCCATGTGGAAGGCTCCGTTTGTCATGTCCTCCGGTACAAAATAATCCGCCTTCTTATTTCCGTCCTCTGCATCCTCCCGCAAAAAGCCGTAGCCTTTGGCATGTCCTATGAAAGTACCTGTAATTATTTTTTCTGTGTTTCTTTTCTTTTTCATATCAATCCTCATGCCTTTCCGTAACAGGGCTTCTCCGCCTGCGGATGCAGAAACTACCATGTAAAAAAAGCACTCTTCTTACAAAGAGTGCTTTCGTTCATCATGCATTAAAAAACATTCAGGTTTAAGACAATCGCCATAAGGAAGAACAGAACCGCTAAAACTCTGGTAATCTTTACCAGGTTTCCTTCCATGGAACGTCCTTTATTTTTGCCCCAGTAGGTTTCTGCCGCACCACTGATGGCTCCCAGTCCTTCATCTTTGCCTTCCTGCATTAAAACAAGCACTGTCAGTGCAAGACATATAATAATAAAAATAATCGTTAAAGTTATTCTCAAAGCTCCCATATCACACCTCCGTGGGATAGATTATATTCAATCAAACAAAAGTGATTGTACCATAGAGTAAACAGTTTTTCAACCTCTTTTTCCAAAACAGGTCTATTTTTTCCATGTCTGTGGAGAAAACAGTACCAAAATCGGAATGAGCTCCAGCCTTCCCGCCAGCATGTCGAAAATCATCACTACCTTCGATACATCCGAAAAGGCGGAAAAATTACCGGTGGGTCCTACCACATCAAGCCCGGGACCGATGTTGTTCAGTGTCGCCATAACTGCCGAAACATTGGTTTCAAAGCTGAAATTGTCCAGACTGACGATCAGGATGGACGCAAAGGACAACAGGACATATATGCCGGTGTACACCAGAATGGAACGGATTAAATCCTCCGGAAACGCCCTTCCGTCCATATGCAGCTTTTTAATGCTGCGTGGATGAATAACCTTCTGAATTTCATTTTTTACGCTCTTTACAAGCACCACCAGTCTGGATACCTTAAAGCCGCCACCCGTACTGCCGGCACTGGCGCCCACAATCATCAGAAGAAACAGTATCATCTTACTGAAGGACGGCCACAGATTAAAATCACGGCCTGACAGACCTGTGGTCGTAATGATGGAAGTTACGTGGAATGCGGATTGGAACAGGGCTTCTCCGAAATTGGCAAAATAACCTCTCACATTGACGGCAATCAGCAGTGTTGCTCCCGCCACTATTCCCACGTAAGCCTTAAGCTCCGTATTTTTCAGCACATCCCCCGGCTTTTTTGCAATGAGGAGATAGTACATGCTGAAATTGATGCCGCACAGAAACATGAAAATCATGATAATTGCCTGCACTGCCCTGCTATAGGTCGCTGTACCGGTATTTAAAATACTGTAGCCGCCGGTACCCACCGTGGAAAATGTCATGGTAACGGAATCAAACAGGGGCATACCTGCTATTAACAGGCAGATGATTTCCGCCACCGTAATGGCAATATAAATAATGTATAAAATCCGGGCGGTGTTTTTTACCCGCGGAACCAGCTTTCCGACGGAGGGTCCCGGACTTTCCGCCCTGACTAAATGCATATTATAGCTGCCGGACAGAGGTA
>OKTX01000978.1_pt1 | contig 11764 bp, 11 predicted proteins | sample 1606261 | NCBI WGS metagenome assembly OKTX01 (sample SAMEA3879543, study PRJEB24766) | human gut metagenome | biome: human-associated habitat; feature: feces | place: USA | collected 1985/1987 | reverse complement strand
CTGCCGTTCCCTGCGATACCGCTCAGTGCATTTTGGATGTGACGCTGACCCAGGCGGAGTCCATCGCGTTACCCAGCCGCTGCATGGCCTTGCCCACAGCGGTCTTCCGGACCTTCGGGCCGGGGTGCGCCGCCATATCCATCATCGCGCCGGCCACCATGCCGACGCACATCCCACCGACAAAAGCGGGTATTTTCATGATCATCCACTCCTTTTCCGTCCGCTGGTAGTTTGCCCTGCGCCGATAAAAAAACACGCGCGCTTTCTTGCCAAATCGTGGCGTCTTGCGCTATAATACAATGTAATACATTTCGCCAAGGAGGAGAACCATGTCTCTCACTCAACTGCAGGAGCGCATTCGCGCGCGCAAAACGCCCCTGGCGCTGACGCTTTCCCCTGATCCTGATCGGCTCAGCCCGAAGATCCTGAAAAACTTTACCGATATGTTCGGCGATGTGCCTATGGCCCGGGCCGAGGCCCTGCGCTATCACGGCACGAGCCTGCTGGACGCGGCGGCGGGCAGACTGCCCGCCGTGGTGCTGCGGGCGGACGCATACCTGTCCCAGGGCATGATGGGCGCGGATGTGCTGAGCAACCTCATCACCGCTGCCCACGCCAAGGAGCTGTATGTCATTCTGGACGTCAATGCCGCCGACCCTGCGCCGTGGCTGTCCTACGGCGCGGACGCCGTGACGGTGTGCCCCTACGCGGGGAAGGACTGTCTGGCCGTATCCGAGGACCGGCTGGCCATCGCCGCCGTCCGCACCGGCAACCCCTCCGGCGGTGAGGTGCAGACGCTGTTGGCCGGCGACCGGGCGCTGTGGCTCTCTCTGGCGGAAAAGATGGCCCGCCGCGGCGCAGCGCTGTCTGTGGCCACAGGGTACAGCCTGGATGTGCGGGATGTGCGGCGGGTCTGCCCCAATGCCTTCCTGCTGCTGCCGGACTGCGATGGCGAGAACGCGCTGCCGGCCTTTGACGACATGGGACACGGCGCGCTGCTGACGGACAGCTGCCTGCAATACGAGTCCGACCCCGCCGCCGCCATAGAGCGGGCGGTGAAGGAGCTGAAGCAGTGGGTGACGGTGGTATGACGAAGCTGTATCTGATCCGCCACGCAGAGGCGGAGGGCAACCTGTACCGCATCGCCCACGGGCACTGCAACGGGCTTATCACCAACTACCGGGGCTATCAGCAGATCGACGCGCTGCGGGAGCGGTTCCGGGATGTGGACATCGACGTGGTGTACAGCAGCGACCTGTACCGGACGCAGATCACCGCCAGGGCGATCTGGCTGCCCAAATCGCTGCCTTTGCAGATGGAGCCGGCCTTCCGGGAGATCTGCATGGGACCGTGGGAGGATCACACCTGGCACGAGCTGAACGTGAAGTACCCGGAGGAGATGTACAACTTCAACCGCCGCGCCGATCTGTGGCGCGTGCCGGGTGCGGAGACGGCGCAGCAGGTGGTGGATCGGTTCATCCCGGCGCTGGAGCGGGTGGCGCGGAGGCACGAGGGCGGCGCCGTGGCGGTATTTTCCCACGGTATGGCGCTGCGGACGGTGCTGGGCGTCCTGCAGGGACAGACGCTGGCGCAGGTGGGGCAGACGTCCCACGGGGACAACACGGCGGTATCGCTGCTGGAATGGGACGGCGCGTCGTTCCGGGTGGTATACCGGGACGACAACAGCCATCTGGTGGAGCGCGGGCTGTCCACCTTCGCCAGGCAGAGCTGGTGGAAGGACAAGAATATGGTGGAAACCGGCGAGGGCTACGCGCCGCTGCCGGAGGACAGGCGGGCGGAATGGCACATTCCGGCGGGCAGCCAGGCCACCGGCGTGTGGTACGGCGATGCGCTGATCGGCGCATTCGCTCTGGCAGACGAGGGCAACGCCCTGCGGCTGACGCAGTACGCCCTTGCCCCGGAGTGGCGCGGCAAGGGGCTGGGCATCCCGCCCATGGGACAGGTCATCGACGCCTGCCTGAAAAAAGGCCGTCCCGCCCTGCGGATCAGCTGCCCGGATAAGGTGCTGCGCCCCTTCTTCGCGCGGCTGGGCTTCCTTCCCACCGCCGGAGAGGATATGGAAAAGGATGTAAGGCGCATACTGCCGCCGGTGCCGGCGGCGTACCGGCCATAGGCGGAGGGATATTTTCCGCCGATACTTCGCTGCGCCGGACAGGACTGAGGAATAGAGGATGGAAAGTGTGAGATATGGAAAAAGGAATTGAATTTCTCCCCGTCAGCCGGGAGGACATGATCGACCGGGGCTGGTACTACTACGATTTTCTGGTGGTGACGGCGGACGGATACATCGACCATCCCAGCTTCGGCACCACGCTGATCGCGCGGCTGCTGGAGAGCAAGGGCTACCGGGTGGCCATCCTGCCCCAACCGGACTGGCACTCGGCGGAGGCCTTCCGCGCCATGGGCAAGCCCCGGTACGGCGTGCTCATCGGCGGCGGGAATCTGGACTCCATGGTGGCGCACTACACGGTGGCCAAGCGCCGCCGCACCCGTGACCTGTACAGCGAGGGCGGGCAGATGGGCAAGCGCCCCGACCGCCCCACCATCGTGTACGCCAACCGCGCGCGGGAAGCCTTCCCGGACACGCCCATCGTCATCGGTGGGCTGGAAGCGTCCCTGCGGCGCTTCGCCCACTACGACTACTGGGACGACAGGGTGCGCCGCAGCATCCTGTTCGACGCACCCGCCGACCTGCTGGTGTACGGCATGGGCGAGAGCGCCACGGTGGAGATCGCCCGGCGTCTGGCGCGGAAAACGCCGCCGGCGGATATCACCGACGTGCCCGGCACGGCCTATATCACCGACGCGGTGGGCGAGCTGAAATTCCACCGGGCAGACTGCCCCTCCTACGAGGCGGTGTGCGCCGACAAGACGGCCTACGCCCGCGCTACGAAGGTGGAATACGACGAGCACGACCCCATCCGGGGCTGCGCCGTGGTGCAGCCCTGCGAGGGGCGGTATCTGGTGGTGAATCCCCCGGCGCGTCCTCTGCGGCGGGAGGAGCTGGACGCGCTGTACGCCCTGCCCTATACCCGCGCCGTTCACCCCATGTATAAGGAGGGCATCCCCGCCATCGAGGAGGTACAGTTCTCCATCACCCACAACCGGGGCTGCTTCGGCGGGTGCAACTTCTGTGCGCTGGCCTTCCACCAGGGGCGGATGGTCACCAGCCGCTCCATCGAATCGGTGCTGGAGGAGGCGGAGCTGCTGACCCACGACCCGGAGTTCAAGGGCTATATCCACGATGTGGGCGGGCCCAGCGCCAACTTCCGCCACACCAGCTGCCAGAAGCAGAAGCGGTGCGGGATGTGCAAGAACCGCAGCTGTCTGGCGCCGGAGCCGTGCCCCAATCTGGACGCGGACCACTCGGAGTACACGGAGCTGCTGCGGCGGATGCGGGAGATACCGGGGATCAAGCGGGTGTTCGTGCGGAGCGGCATCCGGTACGACTACATGCTGCAGGACAAGGACAGGTCGTTCTTTAAGGAGCTGGTGAAGTACCATATCTCGGGACAGCTGAAGGTGGCGCCGGAGCACTGCGTCAGCTCGGTACTGGACTACATGGGAAAGCCGCACTTTGACGTGTTTCTGAAGTTCTGGCGGCAGTACCAGAAGCTGAACGAGGAGGGTGGCACGGAGCAGTATCTGGTGCCGTACCTCATGTCCAGCCATCCGGGCTGCACCATCAAGGACGCGGTGGAGCTGGCGGAGTTCCTGCATAAAAACGGCAGGACGCCGGAGCAGGTGCAGGATTTCTATCCCACGCCGGGAACGCTGTCCACCTGTATGTATTACACGGGCATCGATCCGCGGGATATGTCGGAGGTGTATGTGGCCAGGGATCCCAAGGAGAAGGCCATGCAGCGGGCGCTTTTGCAGTGGTCGCGGCCGGAGAAGCGGGCGCTGGTGGTGGAGGCGCTGGAGGAGACGGGCCGCACCGATCTCATCGGCTATGAGAAGAAGTGCCTGATCCGTCCCCGCAAGGGCGAGCCCTACGGCCAGCCTTCGGCAAAGCCTGAAAAACCGGAGAAGCCGGAGCGCCAGCCCCGCCGGAAAAAGGAGACATCCGGCAACCGGGGACGCCGGGGCACGCCCACGGCGAAGCAGCCGGTGCAGAAGGGCAAGATGTCGCCCCGGAAAAAGGCCGCCTTCGCCAAAAAGCGAAACGGGAAATGAGCGAAGAGGCAGCGCCCTGCATAGCGGGGTGCTGCCTCTTTTGTCAGAATGCGCAAACTGATAAAACTTTTGTCGGATTTTATGGAATGTTGTGACGCTTACGACGAAAAAATACTTGTGCTGTAGTGGAATTTCTAATATAATAAAAAGGAAGTGTCAAGATGCCGATATCGGATGTTAAGATTTTGCTAAAATCAGGACGTTCGATGGAAGCGCCGTGCCGCTTCTGCCGTACATGAAACGACACGGCACAAAAATTTTACCGGATGTAAAAGGTGAAAGACGAATGGAAAAAAAGAGGAAAATCAGGTTCATCGTGGTGTGGCTGCTGATCACCGCGGCGTTCCTGGCCGGTTCTCTGCTTGTCCCCGGACACGGGAAGTCGGAGTCGGTGCAGGAGGCCATGCGTGACGCGGTGCTCCACGGGACGAACCGCATCAGCCTGTTTGGGCTGAAGGACGTAAATCCGGCGTACATCTCGTCGCTGGTGGTGGTGGGAGCGATCCTGCTGGCAGCGCTGCTGCTGCGGATCTTCGCCATCCCCCGGTTCAAGATGGTGCCCGGCAAGCTCCAGATGGTGCTGGAGACGGCGGTAGGAATGTTCGACGGCATGGCCAAGGGCAACAGCCCCCACCGCAACAAGTTTCTGGGCGCCTACATTTTCGGCGCAGGCGTGTACATTTTCATCGGCACCCTGTTTGAGCTGTTCGGCTTCCAGGCCATCACCACGGGCGGACACACCATCGCGCTGCCCGCCCCGCTGTCGGACGTGAACGCGGCCATCTCCCTGGGCTGCCTGTCCTACGGCGTGATCCTGGTGGGCGGCATCGTGGCCAACGGCGCAAAGGGCGCGGGCAAGGCCCTCAAGGATTTCTCCCTGCCCATCTCCATGAGCTTCCGTATGTTCGGTGCGCTGCTCAGCGGCCTGCTGGTGACGGAGCTGGTGTACTACTATGTGTCCCTGAGCTTCGTTGTGCCGGTGGTGGTGGGCGTGCTGTTCACGCTGCTCCACGCGCTGATCCAGGCCTACGTGCTGACCACCCTGACCTCCATGTTCTACGGAGAGACTACGGAAAAGCACGCACCCAAGCCCAAGAAAAACAAAAAAATCAAAGCTGAAACTGTAAATAACTGACGGAGGAAAGAGAAACCATGAAAAAGCTGTTCAATAAGAAAGCCTTTGCCCTGCTGCTGTGCCTGGTGCTGGCACTGACCGCCCTGCTCACCGTGACCGCGTTCGCCGATACCGCACCTGCCGACGGCACCGCCGCCCAGACCGAGGAAGCGGTCGACAGCGGCGTGAGCGCCAAGGCCATCGCTTCCGGTGTTGCCATCGGTGTGGCTGCCGCCGGCGGCGCCATCGGTATGGGTATGGCTATCGCCAAGTCCGCCGAGGGTATCGCCCGTCAGCCGGAGGCCGAGGGTAAGATCCGCACCACCATGATGCTGGGTCTGGTGTTCCTGGAAACGGCTATCATCTATGCCCTGCTGGTGGTCATCCTGATCATCTTCGTGCTGTAAGAAACGGGGAGAGACGCTATGAATATCCCTCTGAATATTGATTGGCAGCAGATATTGCTGCACTTCTTCAACTTCTCCATCCTGGTGGGCGGTCTGTATCTGCTGCTGTTCAAGCCGGTGAAGCGCTTTATGGAAAAGCGGGAGAAGCACTATGCGGATATGGAAGCCGCCGCCGTGGCCCGGGAGAAGGACACCGAGGCGCTGAAGGCCGCCATGGCCCAGCGGGAGGCGGACTTTGACGCCGTGCTGGCGGAGAAGCGTGCCGCCGCCGCCAAGGAGGCGGAGGCCTTTGCCCAGCAGCAGCGCGACGCGGCCAAGGCGCAGGCGGACAAGATCCTGTCCGATGCCAAGGACGCCGCCGAGAGCGAGCGCCAGAAGATCGTGGCCGAGGCCAACCGCGAGGCGTTGGCTATTGCCGAGGACGCCATGGAGAAGCTGATGGCCGCCCAGACGGCCCAGGCCTATGACGCCTTCGTGAATGCCGCGAAGGAGGAACAGAATGAACACTGATGCACGCCTGACGGCGAAACTGCTCAGCGCTTGTCCGCCGGACAGCGCGCAGAAAGAGAAGCTGGAGGATGTGCTGTCGAAAAAGTACGGCAAGGCCGTCGAGCTGGTCTGGCAGGAGGACCGCACCGCACAGGGCGGATTCCGCATTGAGCTGGGCAGCGAGGTCATCGACTGGACGGCGGAGGGCCGGCTGGAGCAGCTGAAGGAACGGCTGACCGGACTGAAGAGTGAGGGCTCCGTCATCCCCCTGATCCGGGACGCGGTGAAGAGCTGGGTGCCGGAGGTATGCGCCCGCGAGGTGGGCAGCGTACTGACCGTGGCGGACGGGATCGCCTATGTGGAGGGCCTGGAGGGCGCTACCTACGGCGAGATCCTGCTGTTTGAAGGCGGCATCCGGGGCATGGTGCAGGAGCTGCGCTCCGGCCGTATCGGCTGCATCCTGTTCGGCCGCGTGGAGGAGGTCAGCGAGGGCACGGCGGTGTACCGCACCGGAAAGACCGCCGGTATCGGCGTGTCCGACGGTATGATCGGCCGCGTGGTGGACGCCCTGGGCGCGCCCATCGACGGCGGCGGAGACATCCGGGTGGATGAATACCGCATGATCGAGAGCCCGGCGCCCGGCATTATTGACCGCCAGCCGGTGAATACCCCCATGCAGACAGGCATTCTATCCATCGACTCCATGTTCCCCATCGGTCGGGGCCAGCGTGAGCTGATCATCGGCGACCGCCAGACCGGCAAGACCGCTATCGCCATCGACACCATCCTGAACCAGAAGGGCAAGGACATGATCTGCATCTACGTGGCTATCGGCCAGAAGCGCGCCAACATCAGCCGCCTCGTGGCAAAGCTGGAAGAAACGGGCGCCATGAAATACTCCATCGTGGTGGCGGCCTCCGCCTCCGACCCTGCCGCCATGCTGTACCTGGCCCCGTATGCCGGCTGCGCGATGGGCGAATACTTCATGGACAAGGGGGAGGACGCCCTCATCGTCTACGACGACCTCTCCAAACATGCCGTGGCCTACCGCCAGATTTCCCTGATTCTGCGCCGCCCCTCCGGTCGCGAGGCGTATCCGGGGGACGTATTCTACCTGCACAGCCGTCTGCTGGAACGCGCCGCGCGCATCAACAAGGAACACGGCGGCGGTTCCCTGACGGCCCTCCCCATCATTGAAACGCAGGCCGGGGACGTTTCCGCCTACATCCCCACAAATGTCATTTCCATCACGGACGGCCAGATATTCCTGGAAACGGACCTGTTCTACCAGGGGGTGCGCCCCGCTATTAACGTGGGCATTTCCGTCTCCCGCGTGGGTTCCTCCGCCCAGACGAAAATCATCAAAAAACTGGCCGGCTCCATCAAGCTGGACCTGGCCCAATTCACGGAATTGCAGGCCTTCGCCCAATTCGGTTCCGACCTGGACCCCAGCACGAAGGCCAAGCTGGCCCGCGGCCAGCGCATCGTGGAACTCTTCAAGCAGAACCAGTATGAGCCCAAATCACTGGGGCTGGAGGCCGCGGACCTGTACGCCATGCAGAAGGGGTACTTTGACGATGTTCCGGTGGACAGGATCAAGGAATACCAGAACGCGTGGGAAGCCACCATGAAGGACCAGCATCCGGACCTGTTGGAAAGCATCCTGAGGGAAAAGGATCTGACGCCGGAAATAGACGCGGGGCTTAAAGCCGCCATTGAATCCTTCAAGCTCAGTTGGAACTAACGATTACGGGAGCACTGAAACATGGGCAACCTGAGAGACATCAGACGCCGGATCAAATCCGTCAAAAACACGTCCCAGATCACCAGGGCGATGCAGATGGTGGCCTCCGCCAAGATGCGCCGCGCCCAGGACCAAGCCGTGAAGGGGCGCCCCTATGTCCGCGCCCTGGCGGAAGTGCTCTACCATCTCCAGGATGAAATAGACACCAGCAACAGCCCCCTGATGCAGACCCACGGCGGCGCGGACCTGGTGCTGCTGGTGAACACGGACCGCGGCCTCTGCGGCGGCCTGAATGCCAACCTCATCAAAATGACCCGGGAGCACGCTCCGGAAAACGCCCACTACATCACCATCGGCCGCAAGCTGAACGCCGCGCTGGCCAAATGGAATGAACGGCTGGAAGCCACCTGGAGCCTGACGGACCCGCTCTCCCTGCTGGAACTGAAGCCGGTGTTCGACTTCATTGTGCAGAAATTCAAGGCGGAGGAATACGGGCGCGTCTTCGTAGCCTTCTCCGGCTTTGTGAACACAATGGTCCAGAAGCCTATCTTCCGCCAGCTTCTCCCCATTGAACCGGAACCGTTGATGAAGATGGCGAAGGCCGGAGGCGCGGCCCTGGACGGGGAAAATGCCCACAAGCAATTCCTGCTGGAACCCAGCCCCTCCGCCCTGCTGGATACCATCCTGCCCCTTTACGTCTTCCACGGCCTGGTCCAGATCGTGCTGGAAGCCCGCGCATCCGAGCACTCCGCCCGCATGGTGGCCATGAAGGGCGCCACGGAAAACGCCAAGAACATCATCGACGGCCTCACCCTGGACTACAACAAGGCCCGCCAGACGCAGATCACCAATGAACTGCTGGAAATCACCACGGCCATGCGCGCCATGGAATAACGCCGGACTCCGTTTATTCACCCACCTTTCAAACAGAACCCTCACTCCTCTTATTTCAACACCAAGTTTTTCTCATGATGAATAACACAGGCACTCTCGTTCAGATCATCGGCGCCGTGGTCGATGCGGATTTTTCCCAGGCTGAAACGCTTCCGGCCCTGCTCAATGCGCTGGAAGTGGACTATGAAGTTAACGGAAAGCGCAAGACCCTGGTGCTGGAAGTCCAGCAGCACATCGGTGACGGCTGGGTGCGCGCCGTGGCCATGAGCTCCACGGATGGCCTGCGCCGCGGCATGCCCGTGCGGGATACGGGGCACCCCATTGAAGTGCCGGTGGGGCAGTGCGTGCTGGGCCGCATCTTCAATGTGCTGGGTGACGCCGTGGACGAACGCGGCGCCCTTGACTGCGCCGGAAAAAAGAGCATTCACCGCAGCGCCCCTCCGCTGGAGGAACAATCCACCAGCACGGAAGTGCTTGAGACGGGCATCAAGGTGATCGACCTCATCTGCCCCTTCCTGAAAGGCGGCAAAATCGGCGCCTTCGGCGGCGCGGGGGTGGGCAAGACCGTGCTCATCATGGAACTCATCAACAACATTGCCAAGGCGCGCAGCGGCCTCTCCGTCTTTGCCGGGGTGGGGGAACGCACCCGTGAAGGGAACGACCTGTACAATGAAATGATAGAATCCGGCGTGATTAACCTGGAAAAGCCGGAGGAATCCAAGGTGGCGCTGGTATACGGCCAGATGAACGAGCCTCCCGGCGCCCGTCTGCGCGTGGCTTTGTCCGCCCTGACCATGGCGGAATACTTCCGCGATGAGGAGCACAAGGACGTTCTTCTCTTCATTGACAACATTTTCCGTTTCTCCCAGGCGGGGTCGGAAGTGTCCGCCCTGCTGGGCCGCACGCCGTCCGCCGTGGGCTACCAGCCGAACCTGGCGGAGGAAATGGCGGACCTTCAGGAACGCATCACCTCCACCAAGCACGGTTCCATCACCTCCATGCAGGCCGTTTACGTTCCTGCGGACGACCTGACGGACCCGGCCCCGGCCACTACCTTCGCCCACCTGGACTCCACGGTGGTGCTGGAACGTTCCCTGGCCGCCCAGGGCCTGTTCCCCGCGGTGGAGCCGCTGTCCTCCACCTCCAAGGCCCTGGCCCCGGAAATCGTGGGGAATGAGCACTATGAGGTGGCGCGCGGCGTGCAGATGGTGCTGCAGCGCTACAAAGACCTTCAGGACATGATCGCCATTCTGGGCATGGACGAGCTTTCGGAAGAAGACAAGCTCATCGTGAGCCGCGCCCGCAAGATCCAGCGCTTCCTGACGCAGCCTTTCCACGTGGCGGAAGTCTTCTCCAGCATTCCCGGCGCTTACGTGCCCGTCTCGGAAACCGTCCGTGGTTTCAAGGAAATCCTGGAAGGCAAGCTGGACATGGTTCCGGAAGACGCCTTCTTCATGCGCGGCGGCATAGATGACGTCCTCAAGGATGCAAAGGACGCCGAATAACCCCTTTTCCCGCAATTCCACACCATGAGCATGGAGTTCAAAGTCATTACCCCGGATGAAGTGGCCGTTGCCGCCACGGTGGAATACGTGTATCTGCCCGGCAGCCTCGGGGAGATGGGCGTGCTGGAACACCATACGGCCCTGATCACCTCCTTGGAACCGGGGGAACTCCGCTACAAGCCCCTGGATGGCCCGGAGGAAAGCATGGTAGTGGGAACCGGCTTTGTCCAGGTCAATGACGACCACGTCCTGATGGTGACGGACTTGGCCCTCAACTCCTCCCAGATTGATGAAGGCAGCGTGGAACGGGCCATTCAGGAAGCGCAGGAAGTGCTGAAGGCCCGCTCGGAAATGTCCCGCGAGGAACAGGCCCGGTTTGAGGCGAACCTGACCAAGCAGATCATGATGCTCAACTTCAAGCGCAAACACAAATCCCCGGGCAGATGATGGCGGAAGACTGGAACGACACGTTTTACGACCTTTTCCGCGAGGCGGTGGGGCGTTACCATGAAGGTCACAGGAATGTGGACGGCTTCTTTACGGACCAGGAAATCATCTTCCTGTCCTCCATCGGCTGCCGCACGCGGGAACTGTTTGACTTTGTGGAACTCTATGCCCGCACGGGAGAACCTTCCCCCACCACGGTACTATTGATGGCCGCGGCGCGCAGGGACTTCTTCCTGACCATCCAGCACGGGCAGTTTTACCAGGGCAAGCCCGTCATCGGGTATGACCTGCCGGGCTTCGGGGATGAACTCAGCGGCCTTCCCTACCTTCCGCGCCTGATTGCCAAGGCGCGGGCCAAGCTGGCCGGCTCCATGGGGGATGACATCATCTACTGCTGTGAGAACGACCGCCGCTTCTTCCGGGAACACGGCAACATCCATCCCGCTGACTTCCTGCGAGTGGTCTGGGCCGCGGGAGACAGTGACCCCAAGGTGTACGATTACGTGCGCCAGTGCACGCTGAGTTCCACGGCCAAACCGGTCGATGGTGAATGATGTTTCTGCATCGTGACGGTGGGAGGAGGCTTGGTGAAGCAGAGCGTCTGTAGAACTGACGTTCGGTTAGATGGTGCTTCCAGGGAAATCTTATAGGAGGAAAGAAAGTTCGCTGACCGGCGGTATCTAGCGTCCTGGATATGGATGATCAGATGTCTTGTGCTTGATTGGGACTTTAAAGCTGGTCGCTGGAAAAATCTGTATTGCCGCCTTGATTAATCAAGAGAATCAGAAGAAGTATTATGTATTTTATGAAATACCTATGTTGATAATATTATCGTGTATTTGAATACCATAACGTTCCCGGCGTGTTTACACTGGTAATTCTTGTTCTCATGGTAGTCGCAACTATTGAGCCAACATCATTTCATTACCATGAACAACACTTTCAACATCGGCGCCATGGACACCGT
>OKTX01000969.1_pt1 | contig 11869 bp, 6 predicted proteins | sample 1606261 | NCBI WGS metagenome assembly OKTX01 (sample SAMEA3879543, study PRJEB24766) | human gut metagenome | biome: human-associated habitat; feature: feces | place: USA | collected 1985/1987 | reverse complement strand
TTTAAGTGGCTCGGAATACCATATTGTGAGCCAACTGAGCAAGAGAAGATTTCCAACCTATTTGCTGCTCTCAATGAAAGAATCGCAAAGCAGCGTGATTTGATCGAAGCCCTCAAGAAGTATAAAAGAGGATTATCCAACTCCCTTTTTGACCGTCTATCAGCAGGAAGTGAAAGTCGGCTCTGCATCTTTGGCGATATGATGACTATTTTGCAAAACAACACTTTTTCCAGAGACAATCTGTCTGTTGGTGACAATGGAGTTAGAAATATTCACTACGGTGATGTCCTGATTAAATATGGTGCAGTTCTTGATCTTCATAGTGAAAATGTACCTGTTATAAACGCCGAACAGGATATTTCCAAGTTTTCTGCTTTAAGCTACTTGCGGAATGGCGATGTGGTTTTCGCTGATACAGCAGAGGATTACACCGTAGGAAAATCCACCGAAATTATAGGAGCAGAGAATATTGCTGCTCTGTCCGGACTGCACACTATTCCATGCCGTCCTCAAGATTCTTTCGTTCCGATGTATCTTGGTTACTACTTCAACTCTGATTACTTCAAGAAGCAGCTTTACCCGATGATTCAAGGAACAAAGGTTTCTTCTATCAGTAAGAGCGAAATTATAAAAACAAAAATAATCGTTCCATGTCTGCAAGAGCAGGCTCGTATTGCTTCTATCATGTCGGCGTTGGATGATCGTATTGATGCAGCAAAGCATACAACAAAAGACCTTATAGATCTTAGAAGCGGCTTGTTGCAACAACTTTTTATATGAAGAGCTGTTGCAGTAGTCCAGAACGAAGATTCTCGATAGCTTGTAAGCACCTTTGGGCAGCTTCATATTTCTTTTGAATGTTTGAGAGATAATCAACAACAGCAAGCTGTTCGTTAGGATCGCTTGGTAGAGTATGAACTGTGTTGAAAAATCCGTCCGTCGGGACATTTAGCAAGCCGTGATTTCTTGCTCCTTCTGCGCAAATATTGTTTATGCCTTTATACCATTGCGATGACTCAAAATACCACTTTGCAAGATCACTATTAACCACCTCTTCTTTGATAGCAAAGCAGAGATAAAGCGTAGATACTGCGCCCATCGGGTATAATTCGAGCCTCTTAATTGAGCCGAAGGGATATTCATTGGATGTGCTGCGATTATAGGCAAATTCGCCTTTCTGCAAAAGATAGTAACCACTCATATCTGTACTTGCTACCATTTTTGAAAAAAAGTCCCTTTGGTCTATAAGTCCATATTGGGCTGAAATGGTTAGAGGAATATCCGTTTGATTGCCATTTTTTCGGGTAACTCTTGTAGCAAAGTCGGATAGCTTGTATTGCTTCCAAGGTTTTTGCAATTCCGTTGGGACAAGGCGAAGTTTTTGAGAGAAAACAGCCTCAAATACACCTCTTTTATACTTCTTGAGGGATTCAACTAACTGAGCTTGAGTAGCTATTCTTTCATCAAGGACACTGAACAGTTCTGATACTTTGTCCTGCTCAGAAACAGATGGAATCTGTACCTTTATCGTTTCTATCTGAGGGTATTTCAAATTCCATGTGTCCGATGTCATACCTTGGGAGTTCTTTCTGAACTCATTGATCAATGTCACACTTTTGAAGAGTGCTGCAAAATATCCATTGTTGATCTCTTGTTTTGGCATAAGAACGGTATATGCTGGACTGACAATACCGTCGCACGGAGAAATACCGTTTGCGCCTTGCCACATTCGCATGGAATTGTAGACCATATCACCCTTGCGGACGATCTTATAATTGCTTTTGTCTTCGCTGGAATTGTCCTTTCCTTCAATCTCAGAACGAGGCTTGACCCCATCGTTCATTGTAACAGACAGTAATTCCATGTCGGATGCGCCACGCTGACTTCGCTCTGCATAGATGTCACCAATGCGGCATTGTTTGTACGGCTCATCGAAGCCCGGAAACCGGAGTTTCGGACGCTTCTCAAGACCGTTACTTGAGGATACATTTGCCATAATTATTTGCCCTCCACATCAAAGGGGAAATCCAGCCCCAGCTCATCAAAAAACGGTTTCAGTTCTGCATCAATATCCTTAATTTCAGATTGTAGCTTACGGATCTCAGCGGCAACTTCATTCAAGTCAATCTCAGGTTCCGGCTCAAAGGTATCAACATAGCGAGGAATGTTCAAGTTGAAGCCGTTTTCTTCAATCTCCTGCATGGTCGCAACATGAGCATATTTTTCGACATCCTGACGGCGCTCGTAGGTCTCAACAATCTTGTCAATGTCGCACTCACGAAGGATGTTCTGGTTCTTTCCGGCTTCAAAGTCGCTGGAAGCGTCGATGAAAAGAATGTTGTCAGAGTTACCGTTTCGCTCTCTCTTGAGAACAAGGACGCATACGGGGATGCCCGTACCAAAGAACAGATTTGCAGGCAAACCGATTACCGCGTCCAGAACATTTAATTTCTGAATGAGATGCTTGCGGATTACTTCCTCAGCAGCACCACGGAACAGGACGCCATGCGGCAGAAGAACGACGGCTCGTCCGTCCTCATCCATGTGGTAAACCATGTGCTGAACAAAGGCAAAGTCAGCCTTGCTCTTCGGAGCAAGTTTGCCATACTCATTGAAACGCTCGTCCTCCATGAAGTGCATATCGGCAGACCAGTTTGCAGAATAAGGCGGATTGGCAACCTGAACACGGAACTTCATGTCTCCGAAGTAGTCATGCTCTAAGGTATCACCGTTGTAGATGTTAAAGTTGCGATATGGGATTCCGCGCAGAATCATGTTCATTCTGGCGAGGTTATAAGTCGTGGAGGTCAATTCCTGTCCATAGTAGTTTCTCACATTGGCGTAGTTCTTGAGGCGCAGCAGCAGCGAACCAGAGCCACAAGTGGGGTCGGCTGCATCCTTGACATCCGTGAGACCGAGGCAAGCCAGACGGCAAAGCAATTCGGCAGGACCGGAGGGCGTATAGAACTCACCGGCTTTCTTGCCAGCAGTTGCAGCAAACTGACCGATCAGATATTCATAAGCGTTACCAAGAACGTCAATTTTGGTATCATCCACGCCGAAGTTGATTTCGTCCAGCGAAGCGATGATCTTTGCCATAACAGCACTTCTATCTTTGACAGTATGACCGAGCTTCGATGAATCGAGCTGCATATCAGAAAACAGTCCGTCAAAGTCCTCCTGAGAATCGTTTCCGATTGTGGACTCCATCAGCGCGTTGATTGCGCTCTGCAAGAACTCAATGTCGAAGGAACGGTTTTCTACCATCTTGACCATCTTGCGGAACAAATACTGTGGCTCGATGACATAGCCGAGATCGCGCAACGCCTCTTCGACAACAGCGGTCTTGTACTCTTCGTCTGCCCACGCCTCTTCATAACCGATACCGTCATCCTTGAGAAGATTCGCCATATACTTCTCTGTCCGGTCAGAAAGGTAGTAGTAGAAGATCATGCCCAAGATGTAGTTCTTGAACTCATACGCCTCCATGTTTCCGCGCAAGGCATTTGCCATTGCCCATAGCTTATTGCAAAGCTCCTTCTGATGAGCCTGAATCGAATTATCCATTTATCTCTCTCCTTATTGGTATTTCTCTGTGTGCTGTCGGATGAAATCAACGATCCGATTTACAAGGGAGCGTTTCTTCAAAAGCGGCAAGGGCTTCTCAATCCGATCTCGGATATTTCCTGCATCCATTGTGCCGGAAAACTCATATTCCGAAATAATATCTGTCAGCATGGATGCGTCAATATCCTCGGTCTTCGCAAAGGCAACGATCTCTTCGCGCTTTGCTTCATTTTCAAAGTCGTTATAGGCTGCATCAATTTCATCCGCACTTTCTAAGCCGACAACAACACGATCCAAGAATGCTTGCAGGATTTCGACTTTCCGGAGCAACTGCGGATTATCGGTTCTCCCCAACTCGTCCTTAATGTGTTTAATATCGTAATCCTTTTGTTTGGGATCATCGAAGTGGATGTTACGGATCAGGTTCATGATGTATGCGACATTGATCCTGTCACTCTCCATCAATTCGATGCAGAAGTCAACGTCATTCAGGACGGAGACAACCTCGCGGTCAGTTTTTTGCCTTGAGTAGAGCATGAGGTATTTGCTCTTATAGTCCTGATATTCTTGCTCGGACATGATAAGAGCATCCTGATCGAAACTGAACTCAATAAAGGTCTGCAACGATTGGAGGTACTTTGTCAGCTCACGGAAGGTCACGACAAACTTCTTCTGATCGTCCTCGTTCTGCATTGTGTCCACGGACTCAGGGAACAGCGCGATTTCCTTGAGCTTCATCACCATTTCGTTGAACTTCTCCACGAAGTATTGATACCCCGGAACAACAATGCCGGAAGTATCTTGACTCTTAGAGAAGAGTGTCAGCGCGTCATCGGTGCGTTTTTTGAGGTTGCGGTAGCAAATGATAATGCCAAAGGGCTTTGTTTCCTTCTCAACACGGTTTGTGCGGGAATAGGCTTGCAGCAGATCATGATACTTCAAATCCTTGTCCACATAAAGGACAGAGAGCTGCTTGCTGTCAAATCCGGTCAGGAACATATTCACGACGATAAGAATATCAAGCGACTTTGTTTTCTTTCCCTTTACTCGGTCAGAGATGTCCTTGTGATAAGCCGAGAACGTATCTGTGGAGAAATTGGTCCCGTACATCTCGTTATAGTCCTTTATGATACGCTCCAACGAATCACGGCTATGCTCGTCCTTGCCCTCGGCATCCTCATTCTGCCCGTAGGAGAAGATGCCGCTGATATTCAGGTCATGCTTGATCTTCTTGAAAATGTCGTAATACTTAACAAGGGCATCAATAGAGGACACGGCAAAAATAGCCGTATACTGTCCATTTCGGGTTTTCGCCTTGTGGTTCTGGATGATGTGATTGGCGATCAGAGACATTCGCTCATCGGACATATAGAGTTCGCCTATATCAATCGCGTCCGCGAGTGTCGGGTCATCCCAGTCGAAATCACCCTCCATTGTTTTTATGTATTCGATGTGGAAGCCCAGAACATTATTATCGAAGATGGCGTCTTTAATCAGGTAATTGTGAAGACACTCACCAAAGAGCATTTCTGTTGTTTGCGTGATTTTACCCTCAGTTTTACCGTTGACTTCAAACCGAGGTGTCCCCGTGAAGCCGAAAAACTGTGCCTTTCTGAAATGCCGCACAATGTCCTTGTGCATATCCCCAAACTGGCTGCGGTGGCACTCGTCGATGATAAAGACAACCTTCTCGTCTTTGTATGCGTCCATTACTTTCTCGTACTGAGGGCGCTTTACAGCGTTTGCCATCTTCTGCATCGTGGTGACGATAAGCTGCCTGTTCTTGTCCTTCATCTGGCGGACAAGGACATCGGTGCGATCTGTCACATCAACGGAGCCAGCCTCAAACTTGTTAAACTCTTCGGTTGTCTGAGAATCCAAGTCTTTTCGGTCAACAAGGAAAATGACTTTCTTGATGTTCGGATTTGCTGCGAGGATTTGCGCCGTCTTAAAGGATGTAAGCGTCTTGCCCGCACCGGTTGTGTGCCAGATATACGCATTCCGGTTTGTGAGTGTTGCCTGACGGATCAGTGCTTCTACGGCATAAACCTGATAGGGACGCATGACCATCAAAATCTTATCGGTATCATTTAGGATGGTGTAGCGTGTCAGCATTTTAATGATGTGATCCCTTGCAAGGAAAGAAATCGAAAAGTCCTTCAAATTGGTGATGCGGACGTTATTGAAATCAGTCCAGAAGAAAGCAAGGCTATACATCAAGTCTCTGTCGGAATTGGCAAAATACTTTGTGTCAACACCGTTGGAGACAATAAAGAGCTGAATGAAATGATACAGCCCGTTGTAGGAGTGCTTCTTATAACGCATGACCTGATTGACTGCCTCGCGGATGTCAATGCCACGGCGCTTTAATTCTACTTGGATCAGGGGTAAGCCGTTTACGAGAATCGTAACGTCGTAACGATTGACGTACTTTCCAACCACGGTCGTTTGATGAGTAACTTGGAAAATGTTCTTCGTGTGGTCCTGATCAAAGAAGGACAGATATACCTTCGTACCATCTTCACGCTCAAGGACAAACTTATCCCTCAAGATTTTTGCACTCTGGAAAACTGACTTTCCGAGCATGAGGTTGAAGATACGCTCCCACTCTTTATCGGTGATAGGCGTATCCAGCTTTGGCGCATTGAAGGCTTCAAACTGAACTTTGAAGTTCTCCACCAGCGCGTCATAATCAGGAATTGCGACTGTGGTATATTCCTGCTTGTTCAGTTGCTCAATAAACTGCTGTTCAAGAGCCGCTTCGCTTTGGTATGCCATATCTTCATCTCCAATACTTGAGGATCATTTGTTGGTTGCCAGCCTGTCCTCATTTCTATTTTATCATAGCAAGTGTCCCAAATACCGGACTTATTTTCGTTTCAACTGCAAAACCACGTCACCATCATCTGTAATTTCCATTTGCATTGTTTTTAGGTACTTTGCGATGAACTGTTTTTTCTCAGACGAACTCATCTCAATGCGCGTTGCCTTCAAAGCGGCACTGAACATCTCGTTGATATTGAGCCTGACGGTTTGGTCAATATAACGCTCCATTTCTTTGAAAAGTGCGCCGAGCTTGATGTCCTCGGCATTCCCAGAGTAGAAGTCATCAATATAGCAATAAAATATCCCTGCATTCAGAAGTGCATTCTTCAAGTCCGGTCCGCAGTTCTCTCGTTCAATCATAACTAAAAAACGTGCTTCCGGCAGAGACGAGATTAACCCCCAGTAGTCGGAGTCGCTGGAAACAAGAATAAAGGAATCGACGTTATTCTTGTAGTGTTCCTGACAAGTTCGGGCAATAAGCATGACATCAACGAGTGACTTGCTTTGCTTCACCCGTTCAATCATCATGTGTTCAACATGAATTGCGGTGAAGCTGTCTAATATCCTCCATGCGGAGGCGGTATGCACATCATCAAAGAGAATGATCGACGCAATTTTTTGTGTATACTCGTGATCGAGGTTTTTTAAGGTAGCACACAGCTTGTAGGGATCAGAGTTTTCACAATCGACAACGATAACAGTCTTTTCGCTGCTCTCAATAAACTCATAAATACTTCCTTTGATATAACTCCCCGCATCTGAGACTTTGCTATATTCGGTGAAATAGTCGTTGTTCCAACTGTACAGCAAGGTAACGAACTTCTTATCATTGTAAAGAATGTTGCCGACTTCCTCCGGCTGCCAGTTTATGTACATCTGATAGGGATAAAAAAGCAAATGAGAGTAATAAATGTCGGCAGCCTCTCTTGTACCATCTTCCTTCAAACCATCAGGCATGACGAAAAGTGCTTTAATGTAATCCCAATTTATCCAGAGTGGAAAGAGCTTCTTGCAGTTGTTGATTCTATCGCAAATCAACCTGTTAATCTCGACAACGTGTTGGCACAGTTTTTTGCTGGTGTTTTTGATGAAGTTCACTCCGTCAAGACTTAGCTGGTTTATGCTTTCCTGCGGAACATATTCCGGCATACTCAGAATGGTCTCATACTGGAATCTCATGCGTTCATTGATGCGCTTGAAATTGCGCTCAATCGCAGTTCGTACAATGCAAAGATGTCTTATAATCCGAGCTGTTTTATCACTGTCCAACCGATTGTATACTTCAACTTTTGGGGCTTCATGTTCGTTGTCAAAGATGCGTTTTGGCACACCAATCAGGTAAGCCACCTTTGAAACGATCTCGTAGGTGCTGCCTTTGTACGCTGCCCTGTCATCGGTGAGAGGGCTTGTTGCATTATCCAACACCTCATTCGGTATGGGATTTTCAAGTATACTCATGATTGCTCCTTTCCACGGAGAGCGTATCTGCTTGTTTAAGAAGCGGTGAGATTAGAAGAACGGCTGTCCAGTGCCTACGCTCTACTTTATCCGATCAGCAATGCTGTCGAGCTGCGCTGCAATTTTAGAAAAGTCGCAGTCCATGTCCAATGTCTTCACACTGATCTGATTCCCGCTCATTTGATAATCATTGTTTGGCTGAATCGCATCGTCTGTTCCCGCATATAAAAGCATACCGGAAACGACCTCATCCGGCGCGGCAGACCAGTTCTTCACATAGGTGAAAATCTGATACAGATTTCCGGAATGAAGTGTCTGCGTCATGTACGATGCCTTCATTTGCATATTGTGCGTGTAGTATTTGGCGTCGATGATGAGCGTTTTCTTTGCTGCCTTATTCGTAATCACAATGTCGGACTGCATCGTCGGCAAGAGCGTTCTGTACCCATCTGTGACTTGCCACGCAATCTGTGGAGAGTATGCTTTTAACTCTGGATGCTCACGCTGATAGTATCCGAGAATAAACTTCTCGTATAGCTTCGCCATTGTTTGATCATCTGCATAATCCATAATCTTTGTTGAGCCATCGGCTGTCGTCTGCAAAAGACCTTTTATCACAAATCGGCAAACGGCTATCAACATCCGATATGTTTGATTATTGCGATCATATTGAATGTCCCAGTTGATACTATGGATGTCCAATATGCTGATGCCATCAAAGAAAATCATCAACTTCCTGATCTCCTTTTTTCTGGCTTTTGAAATACTTCCACGAAGCAGCAAATCCATTGTTGTTTTGATGATTCGGTTTGGGTAGGCATCAACCGAAAACTCATCATAATTGCAAATGAGCTGTTTCTTGCGAATAACCTGTGTCTTTATGGATTCACCAATTTCAAGTTTCCCACGGGGAGACGCAAGTGCTTCCTCTCTTGAAATGTATTGTCTGATTAAGCCTCTCTTTATCTGGACAGATACTCCACGGCAGAGAATAGCAGACAGAAGTTCAGCCACATTATCAAACTCTTCGGTGGCGACATTTTTATACCCTTGCTCATGCAGCACTTGGAACGCATAAGCCAGCATATAATAAACGTTCTGGACACGGATCATTTGACTACCTCGCGTAATGTGCGGCTCCAATCCTTCACTTTAACTGCCTCGTCAAACCAGTATTCTTTCAAAAGAGGTATCAGTTCATATTCGACAACAGACCGCATCCATTCATCGTTGATGGTTGCGTTTGTACAGAAATAGCTATGTCCGATACAGAACCCCTCACCAAGCGAGTCATCGTTTGCAATTACGTCGTTAAGCTGCTCAACTGTTGCAATGAGCCGGTCAAACTTCGGGTTATTGACTTTCGTTCTGTATGCTCTGAATCCAGCAGACGAAAATGCCGGAGCAAGCTCAAAGAAAGCGAAACGACGTCTAAGTGCGTAGTCCAGCATGGCGAGGCTACGGTCAGCAGTGTTCATCATGCCAATGATATAGACGTTACTTGGAATGGAGAACTGCTCATCTGCATATAGAAGCTGCAATTCGACACCGCGTTTATCACTCTCAATCAACATGAAGAGTTCGCCAAAAATCTTGCTGAGATTGCCTCTGTTGATCTCGTCGATAATGAAAAAGTATGGACGATCATCCTCAGCCGCTTGTCTGCAAAACTCGTAGAATACGCCCTTTCGCAGTTCAAATCCTGTCTCCGTCGGGCGGAAACCCATGATGAAATCTTCATAGCTATAACTCTGATGAAACTGAACCATTTTCACACGGTTGGTGTCCTTTTCTCCCATGATAGAAAATGCCAGTCTCTTTGCTGCGAAGGTTTTTCCCACGCCCGGTGCGCCTTGCAGAATTACATTCTTTTTGGTTAGAAGCAGCGACTTGAGAACCTTATACCGATCTTCGTCCATATACACATCAGTCAGAAAATCATCAGCGGTGTATGGCTCGAAAGTGATTTCCTCATCAGCGGCATCGTCGAAGCTGTCTTCGTGCTTGTCTCCGTCAATTATGTTTTGCAGCTTCTTGACGTAATCTGTGTAGGACGTAATATCCGTCAACGTTTTGATAGCACCCTGATCTGATAATTCCCACTCGCCCTTATCTGTCCAGCGTACCTTTCGGGTATTGGCATATTGACCGCGTTCAGGATCAAAAACATATTCGCCTTCGACCAACCCGCGACCGAGGATCTGTTTTCTGCCTTTTTTAACAAAGACGACATCACCGGGTTTCAGCTCGTTTGCAAATTGCCATGTAGCAAGAACCTGATTCTTATATGAGCCAGTATCCCCGTAGACCTCTTTCATCTTTGCCCGCATTTCTTCCTTGGAGCTATATTCCATTAGATCGCCAAGGTCAGACCAGCCGATAGCCATAATCCCTTCGGCATAATCATTCTCCCAATTTGCGGAGCCATCACCCGCTGCGTACAGCCAATAGTGTGTTGCAGTAGCGTCGGATGAAAGAGCTGTATCTGTGTTCTCCTTCGGAATGATTCCGTCAAAGATTTCATCGTCGAAGGATATATCAATGTTGTTCTCTTCGACGATCTTTTTGCATCCTCTACGAATGCTGTTAGACTTGTTGCCGGTTTGCTCGTAGTAATATTTAATGTTCTCCTGAGTGGCTTTTAGAGCATTGACCATTTGCTCCTGTCCGTAGTCTTTCCCAATGTGGACGATGAAGTAAACCGTAGTTTCAGTGTTGGACCTGCGAGTGTATTTTATGCCCTTCATCATGGACGCAAAGAGCATGATCGTCAGCTTGTGCGAGGTTTCTCCAAAGCACGGGACCTCCTGACACATGGCTTTTACAGCAGCGTCCATCTCCATTGTGCCATCATAAACCATCTTAGCATATTTGTAGACAATGACTTCGCAGTCATATTCATAACCGATATACGTCTTGACGCCGCCCTTAGAATCAATAAATTCTTTCAGCCGCTTCAAATCTCTATAATACTGTGCAGTGCGTTCGTCTGCTCGATCAGACATTACTTCTTGTTTTAGGTAGTCGAAGATTTCGCCTTTCGCTTTCTCCATAGAGGCATCACTTTCAAAACACTTCCAGAAGGACAGCGCAATAGTGTTTTGATACAGATAGAACGCATCGGAAACATGGGTGCTGATAGTCGTGTCAGCCCAGTCCGGGTGAGTTTCCCGTAAGTATTCTCTGTATTCTTTTCGGACTTTGCTTATCGTTACGCCAATGTCCATCTGTTATCCTCCTTTTTTTGTAACAGTCCTGCTACGCACAAACATTTAATTCGTCTCCACTGGTATATAAAAAAGCCGCACGGAAAAAGGACCTATCAGTTGTCCGTCCGCACAGCCTCACAAATATCTCCAATGTCACAATTCAAATAGCCGCAGATGCGCAGCAAAATAGAGAGGGACACTTCTTCCCCCTTATTCAGTTTCGTCCATGTCCCGGATGCAAGGTTAAGCTCTTGCCGGAAGGTGGACTTCTTTATGTCTCGTTCTATCAGGAGCATCCAAAGTTTTTTGTAGCTGATTCCCATGATACGCACCCCTTTACTCATCCGCTAATCATGACTTTCATTCTATTATACACGAAAACCTCTTTGAATGCAATTATCTCATGCACAAGTTCACAAAAAAGATGCAAGTTCTTGATGGTTTTGATTTTCAAAAAGGGAAAGGCAGTTACTCATGAAAACTGCCTTTCCTTTTCTCTTTATTCGCGCTGAGAATTGCGTTGATACTCTTGGTCGCGCTCTGCGCTTGGCTTGAGGAAATCGTCCACGTTTGCCTTCAAAGTGTCGATCATCCGAGCTTCCTTTTTGAGCCTCGCACGTTCGTCATAAAGCCGCTGCTGCTCTTCAAGAAGTCTCTGCTGTTCCGCTTGGAGCGTCTTCAAGCTCGGCAGCTTTTCATCGCCTTGCATGGCAAGCAGTGTACTCCGCGCCGCCTCAAAGATCACAAGCTCTGCTTCGTGCTTTGCCTTGAAACTCGGCTTGTCTTTTGCCTTCTGGAATGCGTCATAT
>OKTX01000965.1_pt1 | contig 11890 bp, 8 predicted proteins | sample 1606261 | NCBI WGS metagenome assembly OKTX01 (sample SAMEA3879543, study PRJEB24766) | human gut metagenome | biome: human-associated habitat; feature: feces | place: USA | collected 1985/1987 | reverse complement strand
GATCAGCTCAAGTATCACGTCAACCGCGGCTACCGCGTTCAGTACAACGCGGCGCTTGGCCCCTACAAGGGCGGCCTCCGCTTTGCTTCCAACGTCAACCTCTCCATCATCAAGTTCCTCGGCTTTGAGCAGACCTTCAAAGATGCTCTGACCTGCCTGCCCATCGGCGGCGCCAAGGGCGGCTCCGACTTCTCCCCCATCGGCCGCAGCGACGGCGAAGTCATGCGCTTCTGCCAGGCCTTCATGACCGAGTTCCATCGTCACATCGGTCAGGACATCGACTGCCCCGCCGGTGACGTTGGTGTCGGCGGCCGCGAGGTCGGTTATCTGTACGGTCAGTATCGCCGCATCGTCGGCGCTGCCGAGTTTGGCGCCATGTCCGGCAAGGCTGTCTGCACCGGCGGCTCCATCCTCCGTCCCGAGGCGACCGGCTTCGGCGCTGTCTATTATCTGCGCGAAGTCCTCAAGCACGACGGCAAGGGCATCAAGGGCCTGCGCGTCGCTATGTCCGGCTACGGCAACGTTGGCTGGGGCATCATGAAGAAGATCGACGAGCTCGGCGGCAAGGTCACCTATTTCGCCGGCCCCGATGGCTGCGGCGAAGAGAAGCTCAACTTCATCCTCGAGATGCGCGCTAAGGATCCTATGCACTGCAAGCCCTATGCCGATAAGTTCGGTGTTGAGTTCGTCGAGGGTCAGAAGTGCTGGGGCGTCAAGGACGTTGACGTTTACATGCCCGCCGCTACCCAGAACGATGTCAACATGGAGTGGGCCAAGAAGATCGCTGAGTCCGGTGTTCCTTACTACATCGAAGTCGGCAACATGCCTACCACCAATGATGCTCTGGCCTTCCTGATGAGCCAGAAGCACCTCACCGTCGCTCCTTCCAAGGCTGTCAACGCCTGCGGCGTTTCCGTCTCCGAGCTCGAAATGGCTCAGAACGCTCAGCGTATCTACTGGACCGCTGAGGAAGTCGACGCCAAGATGGAAGCCATCATGAAGAACATCTACGATGCTTCCGTTGAGGCTGCCGAGCGTTACGGCCTGGGCTACAACCTGGTCGCTGGCGCCAACATCGCCGGCTTCCAGAAGGTCGCCGACGCCATGATGGCTCAGGGCATTTTCTAAGCCGAACCGCTTTGAAAACCAAAAAGAAGAGCTGCTTTCGCAGCTCTTCTTTTTTGCGCTTTTCTCTGCTTACAGAACGCTCATCACATCGTAGTGCAGGCCCTCGTCCGCGTAATCGGGAATGAGACCGAGCCGCCAGACGGAGACCGAGGTCACACCCACGAGCTTGGCGCAGGCGAGCTTCTCGGCGGTGCTGCGCGCGTCCTCATACCAGAGGAAGATATGCTGTCCGCTCTCGGTGGTGTAGGTACACCACGGACTGCGGGCCGTGTCGGACCAGCCCATCACGGTGTCGCTCTGGCACAGACGCTTGTAAACCGTGGTCTGCAGCGGGTGCGTGGAGCGGACCGCGGTCAGCAGACCGTCCGCGTCCGTCTGCCACGCGCGGGCGTCCATGCTGACGGCAAGCGTCAGCTTCGCGGGATCGTCCATCTCACGCGCCGCGGTGCGCACGGCGTAGTAGACCTTGTAGAGCGGCGCGCAGGGATGGTTTCGGTAATAGCGCGAGCTGAGGAAGCCCGTCAAGTCACTCGCCGCGTAGTCGTGCGCCATGAGGATCACGCGGTCGCAGAGCGTGCCGAGCGTCTTGAAATCGTAGCCGTCGAAGTAGGCGTCGCCGTAGACGGCGGGCATGACGGCGGCGTAGAGCGTCTTGCCCTCGGCGTGCAGCGCGGCGGAAAGCTCCGCGAGAAAGACGTTGAAGTTTTCCTTATCGGAAGCGCGCAGACCCTCGAAGTCGATGGTCACGCCGCTGTAGGGATTGTAGCCGAGGTCGGGATACACGCGCCCCAGCTCCGCCATGATCTCCGTGACCGCCGCCGCGCGGGAGGGCTCGTCGGCGAGCATCGTGCGGAGCGGCGCGTTCGCCATGAAGACGTTGAGCTTGAGCTCCACGCCCGCCTCGCGCAGCGCGGGAACCACATCGGCATAGCCGGCGGGGATGTAGAAGCCTGAGCTGTCGTCCTTCACAGTCGAGAGCTTCGCGCCTTCCTCAGCGGAGTAGGTCATGTGGCTCCAGCCGAAGCTGACGGCGTCGAACTGCTTGGCCTGCTCGAGCTGCGAATAGGACGAGAGCGCGTAGAAGGCGTGCTTCCACGTCGTCGGCGCGTGGTACTTTTCATAGACGCGCACGAGCATGGCCGCCGCCTGCTCGCGCGCGGCGGTGCCGTCCGGCTCGAAGGTCGTCTCGGTCGCGCCGGTGGTCATGCCAATCTCGTAGGCAATGGCGATGTAGCCGCGCTGGGCGGTCACGTCGGTGAAGGGCAGCGCCGCGTCCGCGTCCGCCCTGGCAAGCTCGCCGAGGCCGAGCGCACGCACGAGCATCACCGCCATTTCGCGGCGCGTGATGGCATCCCTCGGGCGGAATTTTCCGCCCGCGTCAATGACGCCGTTGGCGGCAGCGGTGTTGACAAACTCCCGCGCCCACGAATCCGCGATGTCGATGGCGGCGTCCTCGCCGCTCACGCTCTCCCAGCCGAACATCCGCACCAGAATGGTGACGAACTGCTCGCGCGAGATGGTCTCTCCGAGGCCGAAGCGCCCCTCCCCCACGCCGTTCATCAGACCGTACTCTGCGGCCTTGTCGATGCTCTCCCTCGCCCACGAGTCGGCGGGAACGTCGGTGTAGTCCGCGGCGAGCGCGGCGGTGCTCAGCGCAAGCATGAGCAAAAAGCCCAAAAATAAGGTTCGTTTCTTCATGGCAGCCTCCGAGGTCGGAAAAGTTTTCGACATCATTTTACAGGAATCGCCGCCGCATTGCAAGTAGACATAATAAAAAATTATGTTCCCATCAAAAAAGAGACCGCCCGAGCGGCCTCTTTTCGCTGTGCGATATGGGCTTATTGCTCCGCGCTGTCGCTGTCCTCCGGCAGCGCTGCGGGGTCGGACGCCGCGCACTCCTCGCAAGCCGTCTCCGCCTTGGGCGACGGCTTCGCCGCGCCCTTGCCGAGCAGGAGCGTCACAACCCCGAGACCGAGCAGCACGGAGACGAGGCCCACCGCAAAGGACAGACCGGGCACACTGGCCGCGACGCGCCAAACGAGGATACCGATGGCCAACTCCGCATAGTAGCAGGGAGCCTTCTTCATCGCCCCGCGCCAGAGCAGCGTGCCGAGGAAAAAGCCAAGGAACACGGGAGCGGCGATGATCGCCGCAGCATAAAGGAACAGCACGATCAGCGCAAGGCGCACGCCGACATTCGAAATGAACAGCAGGATCGCCGCGAGCGGCACGCCCGCAAGCACCGCGAAGCCGATGCCGAACGCCTTGACATACCTGCCGAACGGCGCGCCGTAATACTTCCGATCCACCGTCTCCCACAGCGGCGTGAGCCACAGCAGGACGTAGGCGAGCAGCAGCACGCCCGCGAAGCTCAGCGCCTTACGCAGCACGATGCTGCCGACGCCCGGTTCGTCGTCGGGGACCGTAATGCTCACGCCCGCGTCGCCGCTTTCCGGCTCGTCGTAAAGCTCGGCGTTGTCCGCGATGCCGTCGGGCACGGAGCGCAAGGCGCTTGCATTGCAGTGCAGCCGCCCGCCGATCTTGGCGCCGTCGCCGATGACGACGTTCTCGGCGCTGATGTACACGTTGCCGCCGACGGAGCCGGTGATGGTGACGGTGTTGGCGGCGGCGTAGAGGTCGCGCCCCACCGTGCCGTCCACCGTGATGCTCTGACCCGCGGCGAACACGTCGCGCTGCGCCGCGCCGTTCACGCCGATGCTGTAGCCCGCGAGGAACGCGTCGTTCTCCGCCGTGCCGCCGAGCGTCACCTCATAGCCCGCGGCCATGACATACGCTCCTGTACCGTTCACGCCGACGGTCCTGCCCGCGGCGAGCAGGACGCCGTTCACCGCGGCACTGCTCCGCACGGTCTCTCCCGAAAGAAACAGTGAGCCGTCGCGCGTACCGTCGGCAGAGCCGTCGGCAAAAACGTCCTCGAACGCGGCGCAGGCCGGCACGGCGAGCGCCGTCGCCAGCAGCAAGCTGAGGAACAGGGATACGAGCTTCTTACATTTCATTTTCCTTTTCTCCTTCCACCGCGGCGGGAGCATTTGCTTTCCCGTCCGCGTCTTCAAACATTTTGCGGGACTCCTCCTCGCTGAGCCCCATGATGAGGTTGACCGTGCGGCGCATATTGTCCGTCGCCTCGTCCACCCAGTCGGCATCCTCGTGCAGGATGCAGCTCCCCAGGCCGTGCGCGAGGAAAATGGCCATGGTGTGCGGGTCCATCGTCGGCTTCGCGCCGCAGGTCATGAGCGTGCGGATGATGTCCTCGATATACGGCTCGATGACCGTGAGCGTCTGCTCGCGAATGGCCCAGCGGACCGTGCGGTGCATATTGCCCTCGTACTTCGCGCGGAAGGCGCGCACCTCGCGCTTGATGTAGCTGAAAAAGCGCAGCAGCGCCCGATAGGGCTTCTCCTTCGCCTCGGCGGCAAGCGCCTCAAAGTCCTTCCGGTAAGGCTCGAAGAAGTGGTCGAGCACATCGGTGAACAGCTCGTCCTTCGTCTTGTAGTAATAGTAGAACAAGCCGACCTCGCCGCCGACCTCCAGCATAATGCCGCGCACGCTCGTGCCGTCGTAGCCGTGCTCAAAGATCTGTCGTCCTCCGACCTCGCGGATGCGGTTCTTCGTGCCGCCCTCGATCATCTGCTTTCGTGCCATAGGGAGTGCTCCTTTCCTGAACAGTTCTCAAATTATAGCACGCCGTAAAGAAATTGCAATATGGCGTTTTGAACAACGTTCAAAAATATAGGGCGGCACCGCGCAATTTGGCAAGCAGATTCGGCGAGAGATTTTTCGTCAAGGCAAGGCTTGAAAAGCGCAGGAATACTGTATGTATTTCAAGCTTTTCAAACCACAGAATTGGCGGAAAAGATCCGGCGAAGCGCGAAGACGCAATTGTGTGGTGCTGCCATAGCCTTCTTTTCTGCTACCGGATGATGAAAGCGTGCAGGAAAGCGCAAAAGGTCATTGCGTTTTTGTCTATTCTCTGATAAACTGAATACATTACAAGCAACTGCACGCAGGACCGGCTGAAAGAAACAGAAGGGAGCTTTATCGTATGGGACTGATCAAAGCGATCGCGGGGGCCGCGGGCGGCGTGATGGCCGACCAGTGGAAGGAATACTTCTACTGTAAAGCGATGCCCGCAAACATTCTGGCGACCAAGGGCCATAAGAAGGTCACGGGCCGTTCGAGCAACTACAAGGGCGACGAGAACATCATCACCAACGGCTCGATGATCGCCGTGGCGGACGGCCAGTGCATGCTCATCGTCGAGCAGGGCAAGGTCGTGGAGGTCTGCGCCGAGCCGGGCGAATTCCTCTACGATACCTCCACCGAGCCGAGCATCTTCTCGGGCAAGCTCGGCGACGGCATCGGCGACGTTTTCCGCAACATCGGCAAGCGTTTCACCTTCGGCGGCGAAGCGCCCAAGGACCAGCGCGTTTACTACTTCAACACCAAGGAGCTCGTCGGCAATAAGTACGGCACGGCGTCTCCCGTTCCGTTCCGCGTCGTGGATCAGCGCGCCGCCATCGACATCGACGTGGGCATCCGCTGCTTCGGCGAGTACAGCTATCATATCGCCAACCCACTCCTGTTCTACACGAACGTCTGCGGCAACGTGAGCGAGGACTATGACCGCTCGAACCTCGACAGCCAGCTCAAGACCGAGCTGCTCACCGCGCTCCAGCCTGCGTTCGCGAAGATCAGCGAAATGGGCATCCGCTACTCCGCGCTGCCCGGCCACACGGTCGAGCTGGCGGACGCGCTCAACGAGGCGCTGAGCGCCAAGTGGCGCGACCTGCGCGGCATCGAGGTCGTCTCCTTCGGCGTTTCCTCCGTCACGGCGAACGAGGAAGACGAGAAGATGATCAAGGAGATGCAGCGCAACGCGGCGTTTATGGACCCGACCCGCGCGGCGGCGCACCTTGCGGGCGCGACCGGCGACGCGATGAAGACGGCGGCGGGCAACCCGAACGGCGCGGTCGGCGCGTTCATGGGCATGGGCATGGCCGGCGGCATGGCCGGGAACCAGATGGCGGGCCTTTACCAGCAGGGCGCGCAGCAGCAGGCGGCGCAGGCGCAGGCGGCTCCCGCTGCGGCAGGCTGGACTTGCTCCTGCGGACAGACGGGCAACACGGGCAAGTTCTGCGCGAACTGCGGCAAGCCTGCCCCCGCTCCGGCGAATGAATGGACCTGCGAATGCGGCGCGAAGAACACGGGTAAGTTCTGCTCGAACTGCGGCAAGCCCGCGCCCGCGGGCGAGTGGACCTGCGAGTGCGGCACGAAAAACAGCGGCAAATTCTGCTCCAACTGCGGCAAGCCCTTCGGAGGCTGAGATAGAATGAAGCGAAAATTGCTCTGGTTGTTTATCGCCGGCATCGCGGTCGGCATCGTGCTCTCGGGACTTTATAGGCACTTCGTGACCGATCAGATCATGGACGGCGGCAATATGGAAAACCCGGACTACATCCTGCATCAGCACGACGGCGAAAACGCCGACTGACAGGGCTTTCCCTGAAAATTAAGAAAACGGAGAATAAGAGCATGGGACTGTTTGATAAAAAGTACTGCGACATCTGCGGCGAGAAGATCGGCCTGCTCGGCAATCGCAAGCTCGAGGACGGCAATCTCTGCAAGGACTGCGCGAAAAAGCTCTCGCCCTGGTTCAGCGAGCGCCGCAACTCCACCGTAAGCGAGATCAAGGAGCAGCTTGCCTACCGTGAGAAGAACCAGGAACGGGCATCCCAGTTCCGCACCACCCGCTCCTACGGTGAGGACTGGAAGCTTCTGCTGGACGAGGAGCACCGCTGGTTCACCGTCACCCGCGCCCGCGACCTGGCGGACGCCAACCCGGATATTCTGGACTACACGGCGCTGACCGGCTGCCGCGTGGACATCGACGAGAGCCGCACCGAGCAGATGCGCGAGGACGCGGACGGCAAGGAAGTCAGCTATGTCCCGCCCCGCTACGAGTATTCCTACGACTTTGACATCATCATTTCCGTCAATCACCCCTATTTTGACGAGATGCGCTTCCGCCTCAACGACAGCTCTGTGTACATTGAGCCGCAAAGCACCGTGCAGCGCCCGATGATGGGGCAGCGCCCGATGGCGGGCCAGATGCAGCGTCCCATGCCGGGCCAGATGCAGCGTCCCATGGCGGGGCGTCCGCAGCCCATGGGCCGCCCGATGATGGGGCAGACGATGAATGTCGCACCCGCCAACTTCGACCCGGAGAACAGCATGGAATACCGCAAGTACCGCGAAATGGGCGACGAGATCCGCGCGGCGCTGCAGCAGGTGATGGAGACTGCCCGCGGCGGCCCGGCCAGAACGAGCCTGAACCCTGTGCAGGAGATCAGCGCGGCGACGAAGCGCGTGGAGGCCGGTTTCTCCACCGCGCAGGAGGAGACCGCGCCCGCTTCGGCGGCAGCGGCGGCCGGTCCGTGGGCCTGCCCCGCCTGCGGCGGACAGAACAGCGGAAAATTCTGTGAGTACTGCAGCACGCCCCGTCCGCAGTAAGCGAGGGGCGGAATAGGGAGGAGAAGCACGCTATGCCAGCACAGGTGACCAACTACAAATGTCCGACTTGTACCGGCCCGCTGCACTTTGTCGGCGCGTCCGGCAAGCTGGAGTGCGACTACTGCGGCGCGAGCTACGATGTGGCGCAGATCGAGGCGCTCTACGCGGAGAAGGAGGGCAAGGCTGCGGCAGCGCAGCAGTCCGCCGAGGAAAAGGCCGCTGCGGAAAAGAAAACCGCCGAGGGGAGCGAGTGGGATATGTCAGACCTCAGCACCGACTGGGGTGCGGAGGGCGAGGGCATGAAGGCCTATAACTGCCCGAGCTGCGGCGCGCAGCTCATCTGTGACGCGACCACCGCCGCGACCTCCTGCCCCTACTGCGGCAACCCCACGGTCGTACCGGGGCAGTTTGCGGGCACGCTGAAGCCGGACTTCGTGATCCCCTTCAAGCTCAGCCGCGAGGACGCGATCCAAAGGCTCAAGCAGCATTATAAGGGTAAGGTCTTCCTGCCGAAGAGCTTTTCCAGCGAAAACCATCTGCAGGAGATCAGCGGCGTCTATGTTCCGTTTTGGATGTTCAGCGGCGAGGCGGAGGGCGACGCGCACTTCGACGCCACCCGCTCGCGCACATACAAAAGCGGTGACTATCGGATCACGGAGACGGATCACTACGACGCCTACCGCGCCGGAAGTCTGGCCTTTGAAAAGATCCCCGTGGACGGATCGGAAAAGATGCCGGATGAGCACATGGACTCCATCGAGCCGTATGATTACAGCGAGCTGAAGCCCTTCTCGACAGCCTATCTTCCGGGCTTCCTTGCCGACAAGTTCGATGTGACGGCGGAGGACAGCCGCCAGCGCGCCGATTCGCGCTGTGCAGGTACGCTGAGAAGCGCGCTGGAAAAGACTGTGTCGGGTTATGAGACCTGCTCGGCACGGGAGAGCAATACAACGATCAAGCGCGGCAAGGTTCACTACGCGCTCATGCCCGTGTGGATGCTCAATACGAAATGGCACGGCAAGGACTTCCTTTTTGCCATGAACGGACAGACCGGAAAGCTCGTGGGCGACCTGCCTGTGGATAAGGGGCGGTATTGGGCGATGTTCTTCGCCATTGCCGTGCCGCTGTCCGCCATCGGCTCGTTTTTGGCCATGACACTGCTGCGATAGGAGGGCGGACATGAAGAGAAAAAGTACAGCCTTGCTGCTCTCGCTGCTGCTCTTGCTTGCATTGTGCGTTCCCGCCCTGGCGGCGATCGAGTATGGGGTGTTCTACGATGAAACGGAGCAGCTCGGCTCCGTGGAGCTGAGCTACGCGGCGGAGCAGACGCTCCCTCGGCTCACGCAGGAGCTTGGCGTCGATCTGCGGGTGGATGCCTTCACCGACGAGGATGTGGATGCCGACACGAGCGCCGCGGACATTGCGGCATACGTCTATGAGAATTCCGGTTATGGCTGCGGTGAGTGGAAGGAAGGCGTCTCGCTGACGCTGCTGCTGCGCGGCACGGAGAATGGCGCCTACACGCTCGCGGAGACGGATTGGTGCGTGTATGCTTTCCTCGATGAGGCGCGGGGCAGCGCACAGGAGCTGTCCGACGCTGTATACAACGCGGTAAAGCCTTATATGGTCGAGCGCGCGTGGAACGGCGAGGACATGAACATGAGCGCCACAGCGCTCTCGCAGGCGGTGAACGCGATGGCGGAGAGCGTGGAGGACTATATCCGCGAAAACGCCTCGCCGGATGTCACAGGCGGTGCGGACGCGCCGGACGAGACGGAGACCTCGCCGCCCGAGATCACAGAGCTCCCGGAGCCGGACACATCGTCCATGCGGTACATATTCGACCTCGTCGGCTGCCTCTCATCCGATAGCAGGACGAAGCTGGAGGCACGCGCGGAGGAGATCTCCACGCGCCACAGCTGCGGCGTTTATGTCGCCTTCGTGGACGATTATAAGGTGTACAGCCAAGGAGGCGACGTCTACGAGGGGACCTATCGGTTCTACCACGATAAGCAGCTCGGCATGGGGGATGGGCGTGACGGCGTGATCGTCCTGCTGAGTATGCAGAACCGCAAATATGCCATGTTCATCTATGGCGAAAATGCCGCCTACGCCATCAATGAGTATGGCGCGGAGCAGCTGGAGGGACGCTTTTTAGGTCAGTTCAGCGACGGCAATTGGTACATCGGTGCTGCCGAGTACCTGACCGCCTGCGACGAGTATCTGAGCCTTGCCGAGGCAGGCAAGCCCGTGCGGGAAAGTCCGTGGGCGGTGATCGCGATCGTCGTGATCGTCTCCTGCCTGATCGCGAGCGGCGTTTGCAAGGTGCTTAAAATGAACATGAAGACCGTCCGGCGCGGCGCGGCGGCGGATGAATACGTCACCGGCGAGGGGCTGGCGCTGACGGAAAGCAGCGACCGCTTTATGTACACGACCGAAACGCGAACGAAGATCAAGAGCGACAGCTCCGACGGCGGCGGAGGAGGAAGCACCTCGAGCTGCAGCGGGGGCGGCGGCCACGGCCGCAGCGGATCGTTCTAAGGAGGAATTACTGTGAAGCAAACACTGAAGCGCCGCATTTGCGCGGCGATCCTGTGCCACATCCTGCTGCTCGGCCTTGCCGGCTGCGGCAAAGCCAACAAAGCAAAGCCGAATGACGGGGGCGATCCGCCCGTCAAGGCGTCGGCCGACGCTCTGAAGCAGGGGCAGCCCGCCGCGGACAGCGAGGAAACGGTAGACGGAGCGGAGTCGCTCACGCGGGTGCGCGGTGATCTGGAATACGACGGCCGGCTCACCGGCGCGGCGGCATATCTCGGCCTCCGCGAGAAGGGCGACCAAACCGAGCTGACGGACTGGCTGCGCGAAAACTGTGCGGATTTGACCTCTGAGCTGCCGTTTCTGCTGGAGATCCCGTCCGAGCGCGTCCTCGGCGCAGGCTACGGCAAGCTCTTCTGCATCGTCCCGCGCGACGAGAACACCAGCCTTGCCGTAAACCATGTGACTTGGCAGATGATGGGCAACGGCCTGCATCCGGTGGCGGACGAAGTGCTCTACCGCGAGGAATACGCCGAGCCCGTGCTGGTGTTCGTCGATCCCGAGGAGCCGGACAAGGAGGTCAACCTTGTGACCAACGACGGCGTGGCGGCGATCTGGTACCCGCAGGAGGACGGCTACGGCAATCTCATCCTGCCGACCGATGAGGCCGGAGCGCCGATGCTGTATGACTTTGCGATTTACGGCTACACGACCGGTCTTGACTACCCCGAGGGCTGGGAGCCGTTCGGCGACGATTGGTGGGGGCCTCCCACGGAGCTGGGACTGGCCGACACCTCGTGGCTCTGCGACAGCTGGGTGCTGGAGCTGCGCGGCGGCGATGCCGGCCCCGGGTACGCGGGAACTGCCGACCTGTACTACGCTCCCGCTGGCTACATCGAGCAGGACTACTTAGGCGTGTGGCGCATGGAGGACGACTGCCTGTATCTGAAGCTCTCCGCCGACAGCGGCGACGAGATCGACGCGAGCTTCCCAATCCTCATTTCCCCCTCCGGCGAGGATCTTTATTTCCAGCGCTCGCGCACGGGCATGGGGATCCCCTTCCTGCCGGACGGCACGGACTCCGTCGGACTGCTCCTGTACACAGGGTAAGACGGCGGGCGCGTCGTCCGCGGGACGCTGCACTCGGCTTGCGGGATAAGCTCACAGCGACGCGGGAGGAGACAAAAAAAGCATCGGAAAAAGGGCACTCGCTCCCTTTTTCCGATGCTTTTTGTATGGCGGCTGCGCTCCGCCGCGCGAAAGCGCCTACGGGCGCGGTGGTCCGCTCTGCGTGCTTTTGCGGTGGTCTCCGCGGTGGGCGCTGCGCAGCCCGATCTCTGTCCCCCGACAGATGCGCACAAAGTTATCCCTATGCTTATAAATGATGATCGCCGAAAGGGGCAGGAGGAGCAGCGCGGTGGTCCCGCTGCCGCTCCATGCGCTGTAGAGCGGGACGCTGATGACGGTCGTCATTGTCCCGAGGACGACGTAATCGGTCACAAGCGTGATGAGCGAGACGGCAAGAAGCAACAGGAGCGCAAAGCGCCAGTTTAAGGCGAGCGTCATGCCGAGATAGGCGGCAAAGCCCTTTCCCCCGTGAAAGCGCATATAGAACGGGAACATGTGCCCGGCGACGCAGGCGGCGCCCGATAGAGCGCCCGCGAGCGGAACGGCGGGAAAAAGCAGGCGGCACAGC
>OKTX01000964.1_pt1 | contig 11890 bp, 8 predicted proteins | sample 1606261 | NCBI WGS metagenome assembly OKTX01 (sample SAMEA3879543, study PRJEB24766) | human gut metagenome | biome: human-associated habitat; feature: feces | place: USA | collected 1985/1987 | reverse complement strand
ATCATGTTTTCTTCCAATGACACTCCGGCGGAGGAATTTAAGCTGGCGGCTGAAATCGGCGCTACAATCAATCTGGATGACATTACCCATATTGAGTTTCTGGAAAAGACACTGGGATACCTGCCGAAAACAATCAGCTGCCGGTTTAATCCCGGAGGATACTTCTCTCTGGGAACAGATATCATGGATAATCCCGGGGATGCGAAGTATGGCTTTACCACGGAGCAGATGTTCGAGGGATATAAGATCCTGAAGGCAAAGGGCGTGGAGAATTTTGGTATTCATTCCTTCCTTGCCAGCAATACGGTAACAAATGACTATTATCCCACACTGGCGAGAGAACTGTTCGAGCTTGCTGTCAAGCTGAAGGAAGAGACCGGCGCACATATCACCTTCATCAATCTGTCCGGTGGTATCGGTATTCCTTACCGTCCGGATCAGGAGCCTAACGATATCCGGGCCATCGGCGAAGGCGTGCGTAAGGTATACGAGGAGGTTCTGGTACCTGCCGGTATGGGTGATGTGGCAATTTACACAGAGCTTGGCAGATACATGATGGCGCCTTACGGACATCTGGTGACCCAGGTGATTCATGAGAAGCATACCCACAAGGAATACATCGGTGTGGATGCCTGTGCCGTGAACCTGATGCGTCCCGCCATGTATGGAGCATATCATCATATTACCGTGCTGGGCAAGGAGAACGAGCCCTGCGACCATAAGTACGATGTGACAGGTTCCCTGTGCGAGAACAATGATAAGTTTGCCATCGACCGGATGCTGCCGAAGATCGACATCGGAGATTATATCGCTATCCACGACACCGGTGCACACGGTTTTGCCATGGGTTACAATTACAACGGTAAGTTGAAATCCGCAGAGCTTTTGCTGAAAGAGGACGGCAGCGTGGAACTGATCCGTCGTGCTGAGACACCGAAGGATTACTTTGCAACCTTTGACTGCTTCGACATATATAACAAGATTGACTTTGATGCATAACACTTAGCCATAGGAGGGCGATAGCCCGGAATGCAAATGGACGTTGCAATTTTGGGGAGTGCAGAGCATGGAGAAGTCGAATATGCATAGTATATATAGGAGGATACAAAGCAATGAAATATCCGAAAAATATACAGCAGGGAGGGACCATCGGATTCGTGGCCCCTTCTTTTGGCTGTCAGATAGAACCTTATTACAGTGCATTTGGTAATGCACAGAAAAAGTTTCGTGAACTGGGATATCAATTACAGCTTGGTCCCAACTGTTACGCGCAAGAAGGCATCGGCATCAGCAATACGCCCGAAAAATGCGGACAGGAGCTGACGGACTATTATTGCAGTCCGGACAATGGTTGCCTGATCTCCTGCGGTGGCGGCGAACTGATGTGTGAGACCATGAGTCATGTGGATTTTGACCGTCTGCGGGCAGCAGATCCGAAGTGGTATCTGGGCTATTCCGACAATACCAACATGACCTACCTGCTGGCAACCATCTGCGATACCGCGTCCGTCTACGGTCCCTGCGCGGCGGCTTTCGGCATGGAGCCCTGGCATGCATCTTTAAAAGACACTTTCGGAATACTCACCGGAGAGACCAAAGAGGTGCACGGGTATGATAAATGGGAAAAAGAATCCCTGAAAAACGAAGAACAGCCTTTATTACCATATAACACCACAGAGCCCAGAGTGCTGAAAAATTATCTTGGAAGACAGGCAGCAGGAGAGGATCAGAAGATCTGCTTTTCCGGCAGATTATTAGGTGGCTGCATGGACTGTCTGGTGAATCTGTTGGGAACCCGGTTTGACAGGACGAAGGATTTTCTGGAAAAATATAAAGAGGACGGAATCATCTGGTTCTTAGAATCCTGTGATCTGAATGTTTTCGCTATCCGCAGAGCCATGTGGCAAATGGAGGAAGCAGGGTGGTTTCAGTATGTCAATGGCTTCCTGATCGGCAGGCCCTTGTGTTTTGGACAGGAGATGATGGGACTGGATCAGTATCAGGCAATCCTCGCTGTGGCGGGAGAGAAGAATGTACCTGTGATCATGGACGTGGATCTTGGACATCTGGCACCGATGATGCCCATCGTCACCGGAAGCCTTGCGGAAGTAAGGGTATGTGACAATGATATTACCATTCGTTATGACTACCGGTAAAAACGTATAAATTTTCATAAATGGTATAGAAATAAAAAGGCTCATCCCGGGAGGAAGAGCCTTTTTGTGGTTGCGCGCCAGGGGCACGCTCTATTCGTTGAAAACGATATTAGCAGCCGAAATTGAAGTAGCCGCAGAATGCATTCAACCACTGAGAACAGTTAATGAATCTGAAACACATACTTTCTTCCTCCTTTTCCTGTTGCATGGTGTCCGGTTACGTCTGTGTTAGCTAAGCACAAATGGATTGTAACAATTTTGTAACAATTTATCCATAGGAGATGATTGGCAAAAAAATGGAAAAAGCAGGAAATAAGATTCGAGTATAAAAAGGAAAAAAGAAAGCGCAGAATCATATTGATTCTGCGCTGACTGCCGGCAATGGGACTTGAACCCATACGGTGTTGCCACCAACAGATTTTGAGTCTGCCTCGTCTGCCATTCCGACACGCCGGCATTCAAACACTCACAACAGAAGTTATTTTATCATAGATTAAATGGGTTGACAAGACTTTTTTTCCGGAATATGTATACTATTTTTCTAGTCTTTTTCCACAAGATGTTGTATAGTAGAAGTGTATGAGTATACAGGAGCGCAACCTGTTGAATGGTCCTTTGGGATATGGTGGAAGCATGAATTGCAAAGAATTTGAAAAAAATATTCCTGATTTTATTTCCGGGAAACTGGATTTTTTAACCCTGCAGGAATTCGGGGAGCATATGGAAAAATGTCCCGGCTGTAAGGAAGAACTGGTGATTCAGTTTTTGGTAACGGAAGGTATGCAGCGCCTGGAAGACGGTGATGCCTTTGACTTACAGAAGGAACTGGAAGTGCGTCTTTTGGAGGCAAAGCGCAAGATGAAATTTCATATGGCTTTTATGAAGATGGGAGCCGTGTTGGAAGTACTGACAGTGATCTTCCTGATGGGATTTTTAGGCTGGATCATTTCTTAAATAAAACAGGATAGGATAGAGAGATTATGAGTCAGAAACTGGTATTGATCGACGGACACAGCATATTGAACAGGGCCTTTTACGGAGTGCCGGATTTAAGTAATGCAGAAGGATTGCATACGAACGCTGTCTATGGCTTTTTAAATATTATGTTTAAGATCTTGGAGGAGGAAAAACCGGAGTACCTGGCGGTTGCTTTTGACGTCCATGCACCGACTTTCCGCCATCAGATGTACGAAGCCTACAAGGGGACGAGAAAGCCTATGCCCGAGGAACTGCGGGAGCAGGTGCCCGTCATGAAGGAAGTACTGAAGGCAATGCACATCACCATCATGGAGCAGGCGGGACTGGAAGCAGATGATATCTTAGGAACACTGGCGAAGAAAGCGGAGCAGGCAGGCATGGAAGTATCCTTAGTCTCCGGAGACAGAGACCTGCTGCAGATTGCCACGGATCATATCAAAATCCGTATTCCGAAGACGAAGCAGGGCAGAACGGAGATAGAGGATTATTATGCAACGGATGTAAAAGCCGCTTATCAGGTGACACCGTTACAGTTTATCGAACTGAAAGCGTTGATGGGAGATACTGCCGACAATATTCCCGGCGTGCCGAAGGTGGGAGAGAAGACTGCACAGTCGCTGATGGTGGAGTACGGCTCCTTAGACAATATTTATGCTCATGTGGAAGAGATCCCGAAAAAAAGTATCAGAGAATCCCTGATCGAGCATAAGGATCTGGCGGAGCTAAGTAAGACCCTGGCAACCATCAGGACGGACTGTGAATTACAGCTGGACTATGAACAGGCGAAAGCGGAAGGCTTTTATACCCCGGAAGCCTACACCCTGTGTAAACGACTGGAATTCAAAAATCTGCTGGGAAGATTTGAAAAAGAGGCCGCTGCCAACGACAGCAAGATTGCAGAAAGTTTCCGGCAGATCGAAGACAAAGCGGAATTTTTAAAATATCTGAAAAAAGTAAAAAAACAGGAAGAGATCGGTCTGTGGCTGATCACGGAGCCTGCGGATGCGAATACGAAGAAGGAAGAACTCTTAGGAGTGGCACTGTCGGTGTCCGATGAGGAGACCGTATTTTACGCTCTGACCCATGAAAAGGAACCGGAAGGACAGTTGAGCCTGTTTGTGGAAACTGTGGAGCCGGTGGATGATACTGCGGAGATTACAGCTGCTTTACAGGAGCTTTCTGCAGGGGACAACATACAGATCGCTACCTTTGATGTGAAGAGACAGTATGACTATTTAGACCGCAGCGGCACGAAGCAGTATTTTGATGTGCTGATCGCAGCATACCTGTTAAATCCTCTGAAAAATGATTATGATCTGGAAGCTATTGCTTCCGAGCATTTGGGCATTCTGATCCCCGGAAGAGCAGAAATATTCGGCAAGAGAGATTTCCGGACGCTTGCTTTAGAGGAGCCAGGGAAAGCCATGGAATATGCCTGCTACGGAGCCTATATCTCCCGTAAGAGCAAAAAGGTTCTGGAGGACAAGTTGGAGGCAGCAGGCATGAAGCGTCTCCTGGAAGAGATGGAGATGCCCCTTTCTCTGGTGCTGTACGACATGCAAAAAGAGGGTGTCGCAGTGAAGAGAGAGGAACTGAAAGCGTACGGTGATGCACTGGTAGCAAGGATCGAGGAACTGGAGGAGTCCATTCATGCGCAGGCGAGAACGGAATTTAATATCAATTCCCCCAAGCAGTTAGGAGAGGTATTGTTCGAGACCCTGCAGATCCCCGGTGGCAAAAAGACAAAGACCGGCTATTCCACAGCAGCGGATGTACTGGAGAAGCTGTCGGCGGATTACCCCATCGTCCGGGATATTCTGGAGTACAGAGGCCTGACCAAATTAAAATCTACCTATGCGGACGGACTGGCTGCTTTCATCGAAGAGGACGGCAGGATCCATACGAATTTCAACCAGACCATCACCGCTACGGGGCGTATCAGTTCTACGGAGCCGAACTTACAGAACATTCCCATGCGTATGGAACTGGGCAGACAGATCCGCAAGGTATTTGTACCGAGGCAAGGCTACGAATTCATGGATGCGGATTATTCCCAGATCGAGCTTCGCGTGCTGGCACATATGTCCGGTGATGAACAGCTGATCGATGCATACAGACAGGAAGAGGATATTCATAGGATCACGGCATCCAAGGTATTCCATACTCCTTTTGAGGAGGTCACGGATCTGCAACGCCGCAATGCCAAGGCAGTCAACTTCGGCATTGTCTACGGCATCAGCTCCTTTGGATTGAGTCAGGATCTAAGCATCAGCAAAAAGGAAGCGGCACAGTATATCGAACAGTATTTTGCCACTTATCCGAAGGTGAAGGAATTCATTGACAAACTGGTGGCGGATGCGAAGGAGAAGGGCTATACGGAGACCATGTTCGGCAGAAGACGCCCGATTCCCGAACTTTCTTCCTCGAATTTCATGCAGCGGTCCTTTGGGGAACGTGTGGCAATGAATGCCCCCATTCAGGGAACAGCGGCGGACATTATCAAGATCGCCATGATCAAAGTATGGAAAGCATTGAAAGACGAAGGCTTAAAATCCCGTCTGATCCTGCAGGTGCACGATGAACTGTTGATCGAGACTGCGCAGGATGAGGAAGCAAGAGTACGCAAGATCCTTACGGAAAATATGAAGTCTGCGGCAGATCTGGCAGTGACACTGGAGATTGATCTGCACACAGGAAGCAACTGGTATGAGGCGAAATAAATGCGTTTTATAGGAATCACCGGCGGCGTAGGTGCCGGGAAAACAGAAATCTTAAAATACATCGGACAACATTATAAATGTGAGATCTATCTGGCGGATGAGATCGGTCATAAGGTCAAGGAACCGGGAACCGAGGGGTACCGTGCACTGGTGGCACTTTTAGGAGAGGAAATCCTCGCAGCGGACGGACAGATCGATAAGCCCGCAATGGCGGCGAAAATTTTCGCAGATCCCGCATTATTGGAACAGGTCAATGCCATCATTCACCCGGCAGTGAAAAAATATCTGGCAGACCGGCTGGAGGAAGCGAAGACCCGGGGCGATGTGGAACTGTTTTTCGTGGAAGCGGCGCTTTTGATCGAGAGTGGGTATGAGAAGATTGTGGATGAAATGTGGTATGTCTATGCCAGAGAGGATGTCCGCAGAAGGAGACTTTCTAAGAGTCGTGGCTATACCCCGGAGAAGATCGAGAGGATCATAACATCACAGCTTTCGGAGGAAGAATTCCGCAAGCACAGCAATTTTGTCATTGATAACAGTGACAGTCTGGAAGCTAGCTACAGACAGATCAGACAGAAACTGGAGGCGTATACATGGAGGGAGTAAAAGAAAAACAGGGACAGCTGGTATTCGGACTGGATATTGGTACGCGAAGCATCGTAGGTACGGTAGGATACTTAAATGGCGGGAAATTCCATGTGCTGGCGCAGCGCTCCAGAGAGCATGAGACCAGAGCCATGCTGGACGGACAAATCCATGACATCGGTAAGGTGGGAGAGACCATTTCAAGGGTGAAGGAACAGCTGGAAGAGGATCTGGGCAGAGAACTTACAGAAGTGTGTATCGCAGCTGCAGGTCGTGTGCTGCGCACTGTTACCACTTATGTGGAGCACAGCTTTGAGAGCGACCGGGAGATCACGCAGGAGGATGTGTATTCCCTGTGTACCATGGGTGTGGAAAAAGCATACGAAGAATTCCAAAACAGCAACACCGATACGGATATGAAGTTCTATTGCGTCGGTTATACTGCCATGCGCTATTATATGAACGGTTATCAGATGGGAAATCTGGAAGGACACAAGGCGAAAACCATAGCGGTGGATCTGATCGCTACCTTTTTGCCGGATGATGTGGTGGACGGTCTGTATAAGGCTGTGGAACTGGCGGGTCTGCATGTGGCGAATCTGACATTGGAGCCTATTGCGGCGATCCAGGTGGCAATTCCGGAGAAATTCCGTATGTTAAACATGGCACTGGTGGATGTGGGTGCGGGCACCAGCGATATTTCCATTACCAAAGAGGGAACGATCACGGCTTACGGCATGATCCCTGTAGCCGGTGACAGCCTGACGGATATTCTGGTGCAGCACTGTCTCGTGGAATTCGAGATGGCAGAGCAGATCAAGAGAAAATGCCGGACCCAGGAGACTATCGAATACGAAGACATCATGGGTCTGCCCCAGACGATCAAAGCGGACGAAGTGCTGGAACTGTTGGATTCCGAGATTGAACGGATGACGCAGCTGGTATCCGATACGATCAAGGAACTAAACGGTGACAAGCCGGTCAGTGCGGTGTTTGTCGTAGGCGGTGGCGGTATGGTACCCGGCTATACGGAGAAGCTGGCAGAGAAACTGGGTATTGTGAAAGAGCGTGTGGCGATCCGTGGACAGGAAGTCATGCAGTCCATCGTATTTGAACTGGAAAATGCCAGAAAAGATGCCATGATGGTGACCCCCATCGGTATCTGTTTAAGCTATTATGTGCAGAGCAATAATTTTATCTTCGTGGAATTCAACGGAGAGCGGGTAAAGCTCTATGATAACGGAAAATTGTCAGTGACGGATGCCGCCATGCAGATGCAGTTCCCCAACGATCAGCTGTTCCCCAGAAAAGGAGAAGCCCTGCTGTTTACGATCAATGGCAAAACACGGATGGTGCGGGGCGAGCAGGGAGAGGCAGCAGTGATCCGGGTCAACGGGAACGAAGCGGACATGTATACTCAGGTACATAACGGAGACCGTATCGTGGTCACTCCTTCCACCGAAGGAGAACCGGCAGTACTGGAGATTGGAAAGCTTCCGGAACTGGGCGATGCCCTGCGGGTCTATGTGAACGGCAGACAGATCAGCCTGCCGAAGACAGCGGAAGTCAACGGTCACAGAGAGAATGAATTCTACCGGATCGGCCAGAACGATGATATTCGGATTCGGAATTCTTATACTGTAAAGGAAATCGCAGAATTTCTGGATGTGCCTCTCGGTGCGGATATCAGGGTCAATGATACAGCGGCGCAGCCGGATACCAGAGTTTATGAGCATTTCACTGTAAGCTGGAATATGGAGAAGGCGCTTGCACAAGGTACTTATGCGGATCTGCCGGATGCGGACATGGAAGAGAATGCTCAGAGAGAAGAGTCTGCTCATGGAGAAGGGTCTGCGATGCAGAAGGCAGAGACTGTGGCAGGAGAAGCGGGAAAGAAGCAGGAAACAGAGAATGCGCGTGAAGGAGTATCCCTGATACAGAAGGCAGAGACTGTGGCAGGAGAAGCAGGAAAGGATCAGGAAACACAGACTGCGGCAGCAGATAGAACAGATGATGTGACGACACAGCTTCCGCATCCCCTGACTGTGATCGTAAACCATACTTCCATCACCATGCAGGGGAAGGCTTCCTACGTATTTGTGGACGTATTTGACTATATTGATTTTGACCTGGGAACTTCCGCATCCGCAGGCAGATCCATCGTGACGAACTTAAACGGTCGTCCGGCACAGTACATGGAACCTCTGTCAGAGGGAGATGTGATCGAGATCTACTGGAAAAATATGAGATAAAAGATGTTAAGATAAAAGACGAAAGATAAAAGATGCAAGACAAAAGATATTAAGATTAAAGATATGTGCTAAGAAATAACAGCTATAAAATAGAAAAGAGATTAAGAAGTTATGAGATTATGTAGTATTGCCAGCGGCAGCAGCGGCAACTGTATTTATGTAGGATCGGAAGCCACGCATCTGCTGGTGGATGTGGGAATCAGTGGGAAAAAGGCGGAAGCAGGACTGAACAGTCTGGGACTGACCGGCCGAGATTTAGACGGTATCCTGGTGACCCACGAACATATGGATCATGTGGCTGGTTTAGGTGTCATGGCAAGAAAATACGATGTGCCCATCTATGCGACTCCCGGGACTTTGGAAGAGATTCAGAAGATGGGAAATCTTGGTAAGATCGATCCGGAACTGTTCCGTGAGGTGAAAGAAGATGTGAAACTGACCATCAAGGATCTGACCGTGAATCCCATGAAGATCTCCCACGATGCGGCACAGCCTGTGGGGTATCGCATTGCATATGGGAAAAAAAAGTCGGAATCTGTACGGATCTGGGCGTGTATAACGATTACACCGTAGAGTGCCTGAAGGGAATGGATGCGCTGCTCATAGAAGCCAATCACGATGTGAAGATGCTGCAGGTAGGTCCTTATCCTTATTATTTAAAACAGAGAATCTTAGGGGAGAGAGGGCACCTGTCCAATGAGAATTCCGGAAAGCTCCTTTGTCATATTTTACATGATAAGTTACAGGCTATTGTGTTAGGGCATTTGAGCAAGGAAAACAATCTTCCTGAGCTGGCCTATGAGGCGGTCCGTATGGAGATCACCATGGGAGAGAATCCTTACCGGGCGGAGGACTTCCGGATGATGGTGGCGGACAGAAGTAATGTATCACCGGTCATCAATATTGCTTAACTACGTTTCAGCCCGCACCATTCGCAAAGTCGCGTTAGAATGCTTTTACGTCGCTTCGTGATTAACTTTGCTCATAGATTGGCGCTTAGTGCATGAACGTATTCGTTCACAAAATCGTGAAAGCTTGATTTGTGCGTCCGATATGCCCATAGGCGGAACTTAAGGTTGCAAAATGTAACAAAGTGTAGTTTAATAGATAAAAATATAGATAGAAATAATAGCATGAAATCATGCGGAAAATGAGGGCGATTATGAAAAAAACAATTATTACGGTAGTTGGTAAGGACACAGTAGGCATTATCGCAAAGGTATGTACCTATCTTGCGGAGAACGGCATCAATATCCTGGATATTTCCCAGACCATCGTGCAGGGATATTTCAATATGATGATGATCGTTGACACCAATCAGATGCAGAAGACTTTTGGTGACATGGCAGATGAACTGGCTGCTCTCGGAGAAGAGATCGGCGTAGTGATCAAATGTCAGAAGGAAGAGATTTTTGATAAGATGCATCGTATCTGATGCCCCACGATAAATAATAAAGACCCGAAGGGCAGAAGGAGCCGTAATGATCAATTTATATGAAGTAACAGAGACCAACAAAATGATCGAGGAAGAAAACCTGGATGTGCGTACTATCACACTGGGAATCAGTCTGTTAGACTGTATCGATTCCGATCTGAATAGATTAAACGAGAAAATTTACAATAAAATTTACGAAGCAGCCAAGGATCTGGTGAAGACCGGAGAGGAGATCTCCAGAGAATTTGGTATTCCTATTGTAAATAAGAGAATTTCCGTAACACCCATCGCGCTGATCGGCGGCGCCGCATGCCACACCATTGAGGATTTTGCAAGTATTGCAAAGACCCTGGATAAAGTAGCACATGAAGTGGGTGTGAATTTCCTTGGCGGATATTCTGCACTGGTAAGCAAGGGAATGACTCCGGCAGACGAACTGTTGATCCGTTCCATTCCTCTGGCTCTGTCCACCACAGAGCGTGTGTGCAGCTCCGTGAACCTGGGCTCCACCAAGACAGGCATCAATATGGATGCGGTCAAGCTCATGGGAGAGATGGTGAAGGAGACCGCCGAGTACACCAAGGAAGATGATTCCCTGGGCTGTGCAAAGCTGGTTGTATTCTGTAACGCACCGGATGACAACCCTTTTATGGCAGGTGCATTCCACGGTGTGACCGAAGCAGACAAGATCATTAATGTCGGTGTCAGCGGGCCCGGTGTTGTTAAGACTGCATTAGAGAAGGTACGCGGAGAAAATTTTGAAGTTCTCTGTGAGACCATTAAAAAGACCGCTTTCAAGGTAACCCGTGTGGGACAGCTGGTAGCACAGGAAGCATCCCGGATGTTAAATGTCCCTTTTGGAATCGTGGATCTGTCTCTGGCACCTACCCCGGCTATCGGCGACAGCGTAGCGGATATTCTCTGTGAGATCGGTCTGGAGCATGCAGGAGCACCCGGAACCACCGCAGCACTTGCTCTGTTGAATGATCAGGTGAAAAAGGGAGGTGTTATGGCATCCTCTTATGTCGGCGGATTAAGCGGAGCGTTTATTCCTGTCAGCGAAGATCAGGGAATGATCGATGCTGTCAATGCCGGAGCCCTCACCATTGAAAAGCTGGAAGCCATGACCTGTGTCTGCTCCGTAGGACTGGACATGATCGCTATCCCCGGAGACACCAAGGCAACCACCATCTCCGGTATCATTGCGGATGAGATGGCCATCGGTATGGTGAACCAGAAGACAACTGCCGTGAGAATCATCCCCGTCATCGGAAAAGGAGTGGGAGAGACCGTAGAATTCGGAGGCCTGCTGGGCTATGCACCGATCATGCCCGTGAATACCTTCTCCTGTGATGCTTTCGTCAACCGTGGTGGACGCATCCCTGCCCCCATCCATAGCTTTAAGAACTAAATTGAAATGACCAGGGGCAATATGGCTCATTCTGGAAAAGGCAACTTTTTATAGCCTGAAAAATAAAAGAAATAGAGATAGATTCCTTAGTTAGATTTTTTCTAACTAAGGAATTTTTTTGTCCTAAAACCCTTGAAAATACGGGATTCTTCCAAAGAAAGGGAGCGTGACTCCAGGACTCATAAAAGGGAAAAATAAAAGAAAATGATTGACCTATTCAGGATAGTTTTCTTTGCCCTTTAGAGGATGAGTCAGTGAGCCTCGCCACAAGTTAATTAAGAAATGCTATTGAATCCCAGTAGCCCGCATTGGGGCTAAGAACCGCAGACCCGCGCGTGCTTTAGCACGATTCG
>OKTX01000962.1_pt1 | contig 11905 bp, 14 predicted proteins | sample 1606261 | NCBI WGS metagenome assembly OKTX01 (sample SAMEA3879543, study PRJEB24766) | human gut metagenome | biome: human-associated habitat; feature: feces | place: USA | collected 1985/1987 | reverse complement strand
GCAAAGATTTTCGTCGATGGTAACTCTTACCACTCTCTTTACACCTCTTTTCTTAATTCCTTTTCCGATGCTGTGTTTGCTGTTTTGCTGTGTTATTACAATCCCTTCGCGTAGAGGGAAGTAACCGGGTTTAATACATATCCTTGTGAGGGTTTTTGGTGTTCAGCCCGTACTCGATATAGGAGTCCCAGTCGCGGTGCATATACACGTCGATGGGAATGGGCTGTCCCACATATTTTGGATCGGGGTTTCGGGCCAGAAAGGCGTCCAGAAACTCCTTTTTTCCGGTGGTGTAGGAAACCGGGATGCCCGTGAGGTCACTGACCTCACGGAGCATCTGGTAGCCATCCCACAGGTCTTGCTCGGTGGTAGCAGTGGCGAGGTTCGTGTTGTTGATCATACCGGTGATCTGCAGCCGCGCGTGGGTCTGCATACCCTCCTGTAAACGGAGAAGCTTCTCCACTGTGCCGGCCAAAGGCCGCCGGATATTCACCACGTTCAGCACCTCCAGTGCACCGGGCGCCAGGTCCACAAAGTCCTGGTGATACCGGCCCAGTGCTGTGGCGCCCACGTCGTCGCCGCCTACATCGAATATGACGGTGTCCCAATCCAGCACAAAGGCGGACGACACCTCGGCAGGGAGAGAGAGCGTCTCGATACCGGAGCAGGCGAAGTTGGGGGAGACCAAACGGATCTCCTTCTGCTCCACCAGCTTGCCGCGCTCGGTGAGGCGGAAGTAGGTGTTGACCATATCCAGATCCAGCAGCTCCGTTCTGTCGCCGCGGGCGGCCGCCTGCATCGCAAAGTTCAGAGCCAGCTCACTTTTGCCGCTGCCATAGTTGCCGATAAGGACTTTTACATGCTTCATGGGTTGGGTCGTCTCCTTAATCTGTCAGTTAGCGAAGATTCTCGCGGATGGTCTGGCACAGCGCGGTGATGCCCTGAACGATCTTCTCCTCGGGCATGCAGCTGTAGTTCAGACGCAGGGTGTTGTCGTGGCCGCCGTTGGGGAAGAAGGAGCCGCCGGGAACGAAGGCCACCTTCTTGGCAAGGCACTTCATCTGCAGATCCTTGGCGTCCATGTACTCGGGCAGAACGACCCATGCGAACAGACCGCCGTCGGGACGGGTGAAGGTGCAGGGCTCGGGCAGCTCCTTGGCCAGCGTCTCCAGCATCACGGCGCGGCGCTTGCGATAGCACTCGCGGATGGTGTTGACGTGGGCGTCCAGATCGAACATATCGATCCACTTGGAGGTCTCCATCTGGCCGATGGTGGAAGCCTGCAGGGAGGCCGCCTGCTCCATGAAGTTGTACTTGGCCAGGATCTCATCCTCGGCGCAGACCCAGCCCAGACGGTAGCCGGGAGCCAGGATCTTGGAGAAGGTGCCCAGATAGATCACCAGACCCTTGGTGTCCAGGCTCTTCAGAGCGGGCATGTACTCGCCCTCGAAGCGCAGCTCGCCATAGGGGTTGTCCTCGATGACGGGGATCTCGTACCGGTTGACGATCTCCATGAACTTATGACGGCGATCCAGATCCCAGGTGCGGCCGGTGGGGTTCTGGAAATCGGGGATGACGTAGATCATCTTCACGCGCTCGGTGGTGGCCAGGATCTTTTCCAGCTCTTCCATGATCATGCCGCCATCGTCGGTGGGAACTTCGATGAACTTGGGCTCGCAGGCCTTGAACGCGTTGACAGCGCCCAGATAGGAGGGGCTTTCCAGCAGAACCACGTCGCCGGGGTTCAGGAACACGCGGGCAGAGAAGTCCAGACCCTGCTGAGAACCGGAGGTGACGAGGATGTGATCCTTGTCGGTGTGGATATTGTTCTTGGCCAGCATACGCTCGGCGATCTGCTCGCGCAGGCGGGGGAAGCCCTCGGTGGTGGAATACTGCAGAGCCTCGCGGCCATGCTCCTTCAGGACGGCGATAGAGGCCTCCATCATCTGCTCCACGGGAAACAGTTCGGGAGCGGGCATGCCGCCGGCAAAGGAGAGTATGTCGGGCTGTGCCGTTAGCTTCAGAAGCTCGCGGATCTCGGAGCCCTTCAGCAGGTTCATTCTACTTGCAAACTGTACCATGTACTTTTCCTCCTCAAATTTTGTTGAGGCGCAAATGCGCCTGAACGTACAGCCTTATTAAAGCACATTTCCCCGGTAAAGTAAATAAAGAGGAAGGGCAGAAATCGTCAGTGCGTTGATTTTTGGTGAACCCGCCAAAAATTTAAGGCGCTGTACCGTCAAAACCACAACGAAAAGTGGTTACAAAAATCGGCAGAAAATGTGAAGTTTTCGACAAACTCTGTGACATATTGAACCGTTCGGCAAAATTGACCTGCGACACATTTGCAAACGGGATCGTAATGTGCTATACTGCAAAAAACGGTAGGCATAGAAAGGAGCCGGTATATGAAAAAGAAAGAGTTTTTGGCGGGAACGGTGCTGTTGGCTGCCAGCTCGGCGCTGTGTCTGCGCCTGATGAAAAAGGTGGGAGAACGGCTGAAAAAGCAGCAGGAGAAGGCCAAGGAAACGAACAAATAAATATCCCTCGGCGCAGCCGGGTGTATATCCCAAAAAGCTCGAAACCGTGATTTTGGGCGGGATATCAAGAAGCATATGAATATGATCCGGCCACACCTCTATTGGGTGGTTTTCAATATGCAAAATACAAAAAGGCGAAGGTCAATCCTCCGCCTTTTTACTGTTACTGTCTTCAATTTTCCCTTTCATCTTTACATGTGACAAGGGATTTGCCTTTGCAGCTACACGCAGCGCCTCGTTGTCAATATGCGTATAGATCTCCGTGGTATTCAGGTGCTCGTGGCCCAGGACCTCCTGCACCGCCTTCACGTCCACGCCGTTTTGCAGCATCAGCGTGGCGGCTGTGTGACGCAGCTTGTGGCTGGAGTATTTTGCACTGTCTAACCCCGCGGCGGACAGGTGTTTTTTCACCAGCGCATGGACCATGGAACGACTGATGCGCCTATTCTGCCCGGAGAGAAACAGTGCGTTTTTATCCCGCCCGGTAATGGGCCGGCGTACCGCCATATACCGCGCCAGCGCGTCCTTGCAGGCCTGATTGAGATAGACCACACGGACCTTATTGCCTTTGCCCAGCACACGCAGGGCATCATCGTGAATATCCGTGATGTCCAGGCCGATCAGCTCAGATATCCGCAGACCGCAGTTCAAAAACAGCGTCAGAATGCAGTAGTCACGCTCACGGTTGGCGCCATCTACGCTCTCCAGCAGGGAAAGGGACTCATTCAGCGTCAGATAGCGGGGGAGGGACTTCATCTGCTTGGGCGTATCCACGTCCTTGCAGGGGTTGTCTTCCAAAAGATGCCGTTTATTGCAAATATAGTTGAAAAACGAACGAATAGTAGCCAATTTACGGGCGCGGGAAGCGGCATTCAGGCCTTTGTTAGAAATTTCACTATTTTGGTGCTGTACACGATCACGGCTAAGATAGGTCAGATAGCTGTAAATGTCCGTCAATGTGATGCGGGAAATGAAGTCAATATCCACGTCACGGATGTCGATCTCGTCCAACGCTTTACCGGCAAGCGCCGGGTCACGCTGCTGCTTCAGATAGCGAAAGAAATTTCGCATATCCAGATAGTATTCATCCACGGTGCGCTGAGAATGCGCTTTGATGGTTTCGTGGTAGCTGAGAAAATCCAGCAGCAGCTGGGGCGAATCGGTACGGTAATCCATATGTACAATGCCTTGAAAAAAACTGCGGTGTGGCGGGTATTTGGGTCAGTATTCTGTACAAGACTGTCATGCGGCAACTACAGATCGCCGGTAATGGCTTGTATAGCTTACTCAGGGCGAGATCAGTCCAAAACGAACTTGCTATATGAAAAAGAGCGGTTACCCTCCACTCGATTGAACAAAATTTTTATTTTGTTCAATCGCATCTACTTTTTCAAAGTATCCTCCCTTCCTGCGGGTATCAATGGCAACATCGTAGCAGACGGATGTGAGGAAGTCAAGATTGAACAAAATCGTAATCAGTTTTTCTCGTCTGGGTTCTCCGCTAAGCGTGAAAGCATTTTCTCTTCCCAGCGCGACTGTCTCCACCAGCCGATAAGTATCATCAAAAATCCTGCGATGAAAATTGCCGTCCGAGCTGCAGATGCCGGAGAGATTACACAGGATGCGACCAGCCCTGTACCCGCGCTTGTGAAGAAGTGATTTACGGCTTTTTCCCGCTTGGCCACTCCCAATCCCCTTTCCCTATCGATGGCTTTTACCATCTTTGTGTCCTCCTTCAGCAGTGTATCGAGTGAGATACCAAATTGGTCGCTGATGGCTACGAGAAGCTGTAAGTCAGGATAACTCTTTCCGTTCTCCCAGTTCGAAACTGTCTGCCGCGTCACATGGAACAGGCTGCCGAATTGCTCTTGCGTTAATTGCCGCTCTCTGCGGATAGACATGATTTGATTTCCGATACTCATAACATCACCTCCTGCCCTCAAGTATGCGGACAGCACCGCAAAATGTAAAGCAATTCTTCTTTTACATAGGGCCTGTATGCGGCAAAAGGACGGCGCAAGCCGTCCTTTTGTGTCACATTACGTTGTCCCTCTCCCCTTTTTGTGGCCATGTTACGCCTTCAGGCAGCGCAGAACGGCCATCAGAATGGAGTAATACTTGCTGTCAGGCGTATCAGCGCGGCTTGTGATGACCACTGGGCAGGACGCGCCGCAGATGGTGCTGGCCATGGTCTTGCCGGCGATGTAGGTGCAGGCCTTATACAGCACGTTGCCGATCTCGATATAGGGCACCAGCAGGATGTCCGCCTGGCCAGCCACGGGATCATGGATGGCCTTGTGCTTCACGGACTCCATGGAAATAGCACCGTCCAGTGCCAGAGGGCCGGAAATGATGCAGCCGGGCACACCGCGCTCCGCGATCTCTTTAGCGGAAACGGTGGAGGGCATCTTCTCGGTGACGTTCTCCACGGCGGACAGCACGGCCACCTTCGGGCAGTCGATGCCCAGGGCCTTGGCCACGGGCAGCGCGTTCTCCACGATGCCGATCTGAGTATCCACGTCGGGGGCGATGTTGATGGCGGCGTCGGTGATCATCACGAAGCGGCCTTCGTACTCAAAAATACCGCACTGGCTCACCAGACGCTTGCCGCTGGCGGGGATCAGTCCCGTCTCTCTGTTCAGGATGGCGCGGGCGAAGTTGGAGGTCTGCAGAATGCCCTTCATGGGGATGTCCGCCTTGCCCTCGCGCACCAGCTGCACTGTCAGCTTGGCGGCGTCCAGCTCCTCGCCGTCGAAGTCCACGATCTCGTAGTCGTTCTCGCTTTCGCCCATCTCGTGCAGCATGGCGATGATCTCGTCCTTCTTGCCAACCAGCGTGCCCTCTACCACACCCTTGCGGCGGGCATTGACCACGGCGCTCAGCGCCGGCTCGTCGTGGGCGTTAGCCAGGGCGATGCGCTTCTTCATGCCACAGCCCAGCACATAGGCTTCCAATTCCTTAAAAGATGTAAACATTTCCTTTTACCTCCTCACAGCGCAATCAATGTATTTCGCAACCACGAAAATTTTGGTTCTGAAATTGCGCTATTTTACCGAAAACCAGCTTCTTTTCCGCAGGAAAAGTTCCGTCAATCCTGCTGCCAGTTATGCCAGACGTTCTGCACGTCCTCATTGTCATCCAGCATATCCAGAAGCTTCGTCATGCTGCGGACATCGTCCTCACTGGTCATGACAATGTAGTTCTGGGGAACCATCTCGATCTCCGCACTCTCGAAGGAATAGCCCTTCTCCTCCAGCGCCTTGACCACGTCGTTAAAGCTGTCCGGATCGGTGGTGATCTCAAACACGGGGCCGTCGGCCTGCATATCCTCGGCGCCGGCATCCAGTGCATCCATCATCACGGTATCCTCGTCCAGCTCACCCTCTTCGTTGTCGATGACGATCACGCCCTTGCGGTCAAAGGACCAGCTGACGCAGCCCTGAGCACCCATGCCCTTGCCGAATTTGTCAAAATAATGGCGGATCTCGGGTGCAGTGCGCTGACGGTTGTCGGTCAGCGCCTCCACGATGACAGCAACGCCGCAGGGGCCGTAGCCCTCGTAGGTGACAGATTCATAGTTATCGGTATTGCCGGAACCCAGTGCCTTGTCGATGGTGCGCTTGATGTTGTCGTTGGGCATATTGGCTGCCTTGGCCTTGGCGATAACAGTGGCCAGGCGGGAGTTGTTGTTGGGGTCGCCGCTGCCGCCCTGCTTGACGGCCACGATGATCTCCTTGGCGATCTTGGTAAACGCGGCGCTGCGCTTGGCATCGGCCGCGCCCTTGGTCTTCTGAATATTGTGCCACTTGGAATGTCCTGACATGGTTTACTTCTCCTTTATGCAGTATTGGATGATCTCGCGGCTGTGCGAGGTCGAACATAAGACGTCGACTGCGGGGAATGCCTCTGCCAACCGGTCTCGCAGTGCGGGACACACCACATTCTCCGTGGGAAAATGACCCGCATCGATCAAATTTAGCCCCTCCGTGTCTAAAAAGTCGTTATATTTCAGGTCGGAGGTCACAAAGGTGTCGCAGCCTGCGGCGATAGCCTGCGGAATATAGCAGCCGCAGGCGCCGCCGCCCACCGCCACCCGGTGTACCGGCCGTCCCGCGTCCACATAGCGCAAACCATTGCATTTTAATAATTCTATCACAGAATGGGTGAACTCCACAAGGGGTATTTCACATTTTAACGTGCCGATCCGCCCGATTTTTTCCTCCGTCAGCATTTCCGGCTGCGTCAATCCCAGCTTTTCCGCCAGAATGTCGTTGACGCCGCCCTCCGCCGCGTCCAGATTCGTGTGCATGCATATAGCCGCCACGCCGCCGCGCAGCAGCGCCGTCAGCGTTCTGCCCTGCCGGTTGTCGGCGCGGACGGTCTGCACCGGGTGCCACGCGCAGTTCATCACCGGGTGGTGTGCCACGATCAGCTGGCACCCGCGCTCCAGCGCTTCCTCCGCCACCTGCGGCGTTATGTCCAGCGCCATCAGTACCCGCTCCACGGCGGCCTCCGGATCGCCTACCAGCAGCCCCACGTTATCCCAGCTTTCCGCCAGCTCCCGGGGCGCCCAGCCATACAGGAAGCTCTCGATCTCCCGTACCGTTGTCATAGTGTGTCCCTCTTTTCCTCGATCTCCCGCGCCAGTGCTTCGGCAGCGTCCGCCCGCTGCTGCGCGTCCGGCTTTGCGCTGCGGCGCAGCCCCTCCGCTGTCCGGCACAGCTTGTCCGCCTGCTGTGTCAGGTATTCCCTGTACAGCGGATCGTTGTCCAGCGCCACGCCGGTCAGCGCCTGCCGCTCCGTCAGCGCCTGCGGCGTGCCGCCGCCTGTCACACGCAGCACCGGATACAGGTAATTCTTGTCCCAGACCAGCCGTTCCTCTGTAAAGCCATATCCATTTACAGCCAGCCAATACCGCAGGTCGGCGGCCTTTGTCATGGGCTGCAGCAGCAGCGTATGCGCACCGTCCTTCGTCCAGGCTGCACCCTCCAGAATGGCGATGATCGTCTCGCCGCCCATGCCCGCGATGGCGATAACATCCACCTCGTCGGGGTGAATATCAGCCAATCCGTCGCACAGGCGCAGCTCCAAACCGGTCACGCCATACTCCTCCGCTGTGCGGCGGGCGTGCTCCAGCGGCTCTGCTCCGATATCCGCGGCGATAGCGCTGCGGATGTGTCCCTGCTGGAGCAGGTACACAGGCAGATAGCCGTGATCCGTACCGATGTCCGCCAGACGGCAGCCTGGCGGCACAAGCTCCGCCAGCAGCGCCAAACGCGGCTGCAGGGCCAGTTGCTTCTGTTCCATTTCTCTCCCTCAACACAGAAAGCGCCACGCATACAGCCGTATGCGTGGCGGCTTGTTTGTTTACTCCGCGATGGGCTTGTTGGCCTCTTCGTTCACGATCTCCAGCAGCTTGTCCACGTCAACGCCATGAACAGCGCAGGCTTCCTCTACCGTCTCACCGCGGGAAGAAGGGCAGCCCAGGCAGTGCATACCGATGGACAGGAAGATAGGCGCGGTCTGGGGGGCAACGTCCAGAATATCACCGATAATGGTGTCTCTCGTGATCTCAATCATGTTGGAAAACCTCCAAATATAGTATTGTGATTATAGTATATCCCAAAATGTAAAAAGTTTCAACAGGATTTTTCATCACGGGACGCACAAAAACCGCCCTCCGGCAGCACCGAAGGGCGGTTTTTTTATCTACTTAACAGTGTGCAGTCAGCAGATCAGCCGTTCTCACGCATCTTGGCGAAGCAGTCGCTGCAATACACAGGACGATCGCTCTTGGGCTCGAAGGGCACCTTGGCCTCGCCGCCGCAGGCAGCGCAGACAGCGGTGAAATACTCGCGGGGACCACGGGCAGCGTTCTTGCGCGCGTCACGGCAGGCCTTGCAGCGCTGGGGCTCGTTCTGGAAGCCGCGCTCAGCGTAGAACTCCTGCTCACCGGCGGTGAAAACGAACTCGTTGCCGCACTCTTTGCACACTAAGGTCTTGTCTTCGTACATGATTTTACCCTCTCTTTGAGAAAAAATATATTGCGCTCAGCCTTTGCTGATATCGCCGGATAGAAGCTGCCGCGCTATTTTGCGGCGCAAACGCTGCACGGCATTGTCCACCGATTTGGGGGACCGGCCCACAGTTTCTGCGATCTCACGGCAGGTGAGACCGTCCAGATAATACCCTAAAATCTTTACCTCGAATTCGGACAGCAGCTTGCGCGCGTTTTCCAGCAGAGCGGCAGTTTTTTCGCAGTCGATGACCCAACCCTCGGGATCGACGTGGGCAAAGGAGAGATTCGCGTCAAAGAAAGAGGTATCCAAAGGAACGGCTTGGTTCAGCGGCAAATGCTTACCGGACGCGGCCGCCCGCAGCACGGAATAGAGCCGCCTGCGGATGCACGTCTCGGCAAAGGTGCAGAACGAGGCAGCGTGCCCCGGCTCATACTCCCGTATCGCCTTGATCAGCCCGAACATGCCCTCCTGCAGCAGATCCTCGCTGTCGCCGCCCGCCAGAAAGAGCGGGCGCGCGCACGAGCGCACAAGACCGGAATAGCGCCGGACAAGCGCTTCCTCCGCCTCGCGGCTGCCGTCGGCAGCGCGGCGGCAGAGCGCCTCGTCCGAGGGCTCCATCGGGGTATTTCTATCCTCTGCCACATTTACCATACTGCATTATACCTGTACTTGCACGGTTTTGTCAAGTATTTACGAAAATAATCTGAAAAAAAGATAAAATTCGGGCAACAAGATACAATTCCAGTTTCATTTGTCGCCCGCTCGCCGACAAATCGACGAATCAGACCGATCGAATGACCTTCACCAGCCGCTCGGCGACCAGCTGCGCGACGCTTTCGGTCTTGGCCTCGACCATCACGCGGATGAGCGCCTCGGTGCCGGAGGGGCGCACGAGGATGCGGCCCTCGCCGCGCAGGAACTTCTCCTCGTCCGCGACGGCGGTCTTGAGCGCATCGCTCGCCATGATGGCCTCCTTCACGCCGCGGTCGTGGCTGACGACGACGTTCAGCAGCACCTGCGGGTACTGCGGGCAGTCGGCGGTGAGCACGGACGCGCTCTTGCCGGAGAGCGCAAGGATCTGCAGGAACTGGAGCGCGGAGAGCTGACCGTCGCCGGTGGTGGCGTAGTCGGTGAAGATCATGTGGCCCGACTGCTCGCCGCCGAGCTTGTAGCCGCACTCCACCATCTTTTCGAGCACATTGCGGTCGCCCACGTTGGTGCAGACAAGGTCGATGCCGTTCTTCCGGCAGAACTCGTGCAGTCCGAGGTTCGACATGACGGTCGCCACGATGGTGTTGCCGGTGAGCCTGCCGTTGCGCTTCATATAGGCTCCGCAGACCGCCATGATCTTGTCGCCGTCGATCTCATGGCCCAGCTCGTCGACCATCAGGCAGCGGTCGGCGTCGCCGTCGAAGGCCACGCCCACGTCGTACTTCCCCGCCACGACGCGCTGGCCGAGGCTTTCGAGGTGCGTGGAGCCGCAGCGGTCGTTGATGTTCGTGCCGTTCGGCTCGCGGTGGATGAAATCGGCATAGCACTTGAAGCGTCCGAACAGCTCGGGCGCGGTGGCGCTCGCCGCGCCGTTGGCGCAGTCCACCAGCACGCGCAGACCGGAGAGGTCGGAGTCGATGGTGGTGGTCAGGTGGTGGATGTACTCGAGCTTCGACTGCTTGAGACCGTGGTGCAGCACGCCGATCTCGCCGCGCGTGGCGACGGGAATGGTCTCGCCGGAGAGGATCTTTTCCTCGATCTTCGCCTCCGTCGCGTCGGGCAGCTTGTAGCCCTTTTCATTAAAGACCTTGATGCCGTTGTGCTCGAAGGGGTTGTGGCTCGCGGAGATGACGATGCCCGCGTCCGCGCCCTTGAGAACCGTCAGGTACGCGACCGCCGGAGTCGGCAGCACGCCGAAGGGCATCACGTCGCCGCCGACGGAGCAGATGCCGCAGATGAGCGCGGATTCGAGCATATCGGAGGAAATGCGCGTGTCCTTGCCGATGGTGATGAGGGGCGCTCTCCCCTTCTCCTCCTTCAAAACGGCGGCGATGGCCTGACCGGTGTGGAATGCCAGCTCGACGGTCAGATTCTCGCCCACGATTCCGCGGATGCCGTCGGTGCCAAATAGCTTGCCCATAGATAAAAGTCTCCTTATTGATTCAGTTTAAGCTGAGCTGCTCCGCCTCGTCCGCAAGGGACGCGGGAACGCTCAGGCCGAGATGCTCATACGCCTTGCGCGTCACGCAGCGGCCGCGCGGCGTGCGCGTGAGGAAGCCGAGCTGCATGAGGTACGGCTCGTACACGTCCCAGAGCGTGACGGATTCCTCGCCGATGGTCGCGGCGAGCGTGTCGATGCCGACCGGGCCGCCGCTGTAGTTCTCGATGATGGCGCGCAGCAGGCTGCGGTCCAGTTCGTCCAGACCCAGCGCGTCCACGTCCATCCGCTTCAGGCTCATCAGGGAAACATCCCGGTCGATGATGCCATCCCCCAGCACGGTGGCAAAGTCGCGGATGCGCTTCAAAAAGCGGTTGGCCACGCGGGGGGTGCCCCGGCTGCATTTGGCCAGCTCGTAAGCGCCCTCCGGGGTAATGGGCTGGTCGAGGATGCCCGCCGAGCGCTGGATGATCCGGCTCAGCTCATCGGGGCTGTACAGCTCCAGCTTGAGCAGCACGCCGAAGCGGTCCCGCAGCGGGCCGGTGATCTGGCCTGCCCGGGTGGTGGCACCCACCAGCGTGAACCGGGGCAGATTGATGCGGATGCTCTGGGCGCTGGGTCCCTTGCCGATCATGATATCCAGCGCATAGTCTTCCAGCGCCGGATACAGCACCTCTTCCACCTGCCGGGACAGGCGGTGGATCTCATCGATAAACAGCACATCGCCCTCCTGCAGGTTGGTCAGCAGGGCGGCCAGGTCGCCGGGCTTCTCAATGGCCGGGCCGCTGGTGATGCGGATCTGCACCCCCATCTCGTTGGCGATGATCCCGGCCAGAGTGGTTTTGCCCAGGCCCGGCGGGCCATAGAGCAGGATGTGGTCCACCGGCTCCCCGCGCCGCTTGGCGGCTTCCAGATAGATCTTCAGGTTCTGCTTGACCTTTTCCTGTCCGATGTAGTCCTCCAGATGCTGCGGGCGGAGGTTGTTTTCCTCGCTGTCCGCAGCGGTCATGCCGGGCTGCATCATTTTTGCGCCGTACAGCGCGGTTTCGTCCTGCATTGCTTACCTCCTGCCTGCCATACCCCGGAGTGCCAGCTTGATGATCTCCTCCACGGGCAGTGTCGCATCGATCTTCGAAACGGCCATGGCAGCCTCGCTCTGGCTGTACCCCAGCGAGACCAGCGCGGCAATGGCCTGC
>OKTX01000946.1_pt1 | contig 12069 bp, 10 predicted proteins | sample 1606261 | NCBI WGS metagenome assembly OKTX01 (sample SAMEA3879543, study PRJEB24766) | human gut metagenome | biome: human-associated habitat; feature: feces | place: USA | collected 1985/1987 | reverse complement strand
GAGTACCCGTAGGGGGAGGTGGTAGGTAAAACAATAAAATACCTATTAATAATAAAATAAAGGATTTTTTTTCTCACCTACCACCCCGTCCTTTGGGCACCCATCCTCCCGGGAGGAGGGGAATTGAGATAGTCAGAATATCAATAGCTACACTGTTAAATTATCATTTATAAGCTTTTTGCATAACTAACGAATCTTGAGTTATCTCTAATTGTATTCTTTATCAATAGAAGTAATTGTTTTATCAATTAGTTCCATGTAGTGGCTGTATGTGAGATGCGGGTCATCATGTATAAAAGAAATTTGCCGTATGGCAGCAAGCCCTTCCGGGAGGTGAAGGGTGAACTCCCAGGTTTCTCTTGGTGACTTGTATTCATTGAAGAATTTTCCATATTCTTGTTGGCTGGCGCACTTCTCTACCGCTACCTCTTTTGCTTTGGAGAATCCTTCATAAAAAAGATGTGCATTTTTTATTACGGCATAGGCCTGGATGATTTCGACAGCAAGCTCTTTGTTTTTAATATTTTGCATGACAGAAGAAGCTCTGAGCATTTCCATAGCATCGGTGACCGGAAGAAAATCTTGTGATTGGAATGGGAAATAGCCGTAGTAATTCAGAGAGTCGGAGGATGCTTCATTCATTTTGTCTTTATATTGAAGTAGGTAGCATGCACCTTCTTTGTTGAATATTTCCATTTTCATCATCTCTTCTATTGTTTCCCGGTTGATAAGTAATTCGCTTTTAACCAGTTGTAGGGCCTGTGCCACCTCTTTTTTCTTATTGTGCTCCTGAATCATATCACTTCCCACGAATGTGATTGCAATACCCAGTACGACTGCAATGAAATTGCAGATGAAATCACCTAATCTTCCCTTGATAGCTGATCGCTTAATTTTTTCTATCAGTTTTGTATTCATAATATTAGCATAATATGTAGATTAGCAAAGATAAGGATTTTCAGAACTAATCAAGTAGGAAAAGTGATGAATCACTGAAGTATCTTTGGGTTGGTACAAATGGGCATAAAAAAAGTCTGTTCGTGCTTTCGCACGTCAGACTTTCAATTCTCTCAGTGTGTTGTTCTGAATTATTCAGCTACAACTGCTGCGCTATCTACTGCTGCAGTATCAGCTGCTGCGGCTGCCTCAGCTGCTGCTGCGGCTGCTTCTTCTACTGCTGCGATTGAATCAGCAATACGGATGGAATCTGCTGCTGCTTTTTCAGCGTCAGCTTGTTTGTTACCACAAGATGCGAAAGATACTGCTACGATAGCTACGGCCATCAAAACTAATTTTTTCATTTTCTTTGCTTTTTAAAAACGTAATACAATCAATTGCTTTATTAAAACGCTGCAAAGGTATGTACTTTTTCAATATGTTGTTCTCCAAATCCCAACTTTTTTTATGTTTTTTTTGGAGGTTAGCCCCTTTTGATTACTTTTTGTATGTTTAATAACATACTAATCTTCTGCAATACTGTTATATAAGTAGCGTTTGATGCTCCTTTTAGGAGTTTTCTCAAACTCGGTAGGATAGAGCTGAATCTGGCTGACTTTCTCGTAACTGGCCACACTGCTATTCAGGTTCTTCAAATTCTCGTTCATGATGGTTTTGAGGTTTTCCTCTTGGTTTAGTCCAAGGGAATCCAAAGCTTCGTAATCTGCATAGACTAAAGCTACCAGTTTTTTATTGCGTTCGATAACGAGACTTTCCAGTACGAAAGGCAGGTTGTTGAGACGTGCTTCGATTTCTTCGGGGAAGATGTTTTGTCCGCTGGAACTCAGGATCATGGTCTTACTGCGGCCACGAATATAGAGGTTTCCTTTTTCATCCAGTTTACCCAAGTCACCGGTACGTAGCCAGCCGTCTTCGGTGAAGACTTCTTTAGTGGCTTCCGGATTTTTATAATAACCTGTCATTACATTTTCGCCGCGTACCTGGATTTCGCCGATTTCTGCCTCCGGATTTTCTTTGTAGATACGGGCTTCCATGATGTCGAGCACTCGCCCGGAAGAAGTCGGGATGAATTCGTTCCAGGGAGCGTAACTGATTAATGGCGCACACTCCGTCATGCCATAACCGATGGTGAACGGGAACTTGATGCGATGGAAGAATTCTTCTACTTCCGGATTCATGGCAGCACCGCCGATAATGACTTCTTTGAAACGGCCGCCCAAAGCATCTATCAGTTTCTTCCGGATTTGCCCATAGATTTGTCCGTCGAGCAAAGGAATGCTGAGTGCCCATTTCATAGTCTTTTTATTTATGATAGGTTGAATGACATTCTTATAGATTTTCTCGATAACGAGTGGCACGGTAATAATCAAGCTGGGTTTTACCTCTTCGAAGGCCTTCATCAGAATCTTTGGAGAGGGGACTTTGCCCAAAAGTGTGACGTGAGTACCCACGGCAGTAGCTGTAAGAAAGTCGAAAGCGCAACCGTAGGCATGAGCCAAGGGTAAGAAGGATAGTACTTTATCTCCCTTTTTCAACAACTCGGTGCGGATACCGAAAGTGACATTTCCTGCGAGATTGTTTCCTGTCAGCATCACGCCCTTACTGAAACCGGTGGTGCCCGAGGTATAGTTCAGCAGCATTACCTTATCATTGGAAAGAGTGGTATACTGCACGTCTTCCCGGTGGAAACCTTTCGGATAAGTTATGTGCATTTCTTCATCCAGGTGTTTGAGGAAACGATTGATTGTTTCACCGTCGCGCTGATGCAGGCAACGGAAATCGGAAAGGGAGAATACGGCACGCAATCCGGCCAGGCGTTCTTCTTCCAGATGTTCCCAGATGGAATCGCTCGTAAAGAGGAAAACAGACTCGGAGTGGTTGACGATATGATGTACATCATTCGGATTAAAATCTTGAAGAATGGGAACAACGATAGCTCCGTAAGTGATGGTGGCCATATAAGCGATGCACCAACGGGCATTGTTCTTACCGATAATAGCAATTTTGTCGCCCCGGCGCAAGCTGCAATGTTTGAATAGCAAGTGCAATTTGGCTATCTCTTGCGCCACTTGTCCATAGGAATAACTCTCGTCTTCACCGTAATCGGTATAGCAAGGAAGGTCCCAGTTTTCACGGAAACTCTGCTCGTAGAGTTTGATAAAGTTCTCTTGTATCATTGCACGAAAATTGATGATTTGTGCAAAAGTAGAAAAAATCTAATAATTATATGTAACTTTGTAGCAGAAATGTGTTTAGAATAGATATGATTGATACCAATATATTTCAAGATAAGACAGCGGTTTACTATACATTAGGTTGTAAGTTGAACTTCTCGGAAACCTCTACTATCGGTAAGATTTTGCGGGATGCAGGTGTGCGTACGGCACGTAAAGGCGAGAAAGCAGACATTTGTGTGGTGAACACTTGCTCGGTGACGGAAGTGGCGGATAAGAAATGCCGCCAGGCTATCCATCGTCTGGTGAAGCAACATCCGGGGGCTTTCATGGTTGTGACCGGATGTTATGCCCAGTTGAAACCCGAAACAGTTGCAAAGATTGAGGGTGTGGATGTGGTGCTTGGTGCCGAACAGAAAAAAGATTTGCTTCAATATCTCGGCAACCTGCAAAAGAATGAGTCGGGAGAAGCTTATGCTTCGGCGCTGAAAGATATCCATTCGTTTGCACCGTCGTGCTCACGTGGCGACCGTACCCGTTATTTTCTGAAAGTACAGGATGGTTGCGATTATTTCTGCTCTTACTGCACCATTCCTTTCGCCCGCGGGCGGAGTCGCAATGGAACAATTGCATCCATGGTGGAACAAGCCCGCCAGGCTGCGGCCGAGGGAGGAAAAGAAATTGTGCTGACGGGTGTCAATATCGGGGATTTCGGTAAAACTACCGGAGAAACTTTCTTTGATCTGGTGAAGGCGCTGGATGAAGTGGAAGGCATTGAGCGCTACCGAATTTCCTCCATAGAGCCCAATTTGCTGACTGACGAGATCATAGAATTCGTTTCTCATTCCCGCAGTTTCATGCCTCATTTCCATATTCCGTTGCAGTCCGGTAGTGACGAAGTGCTGAAGCTGATGCGCCGGCGATATGATACGGAACTTTTCGCTTCCAAAGTGCGGAAAGTGAAAGAAGTGATGCCCGACGCTTTTATCGGCGTGGATGTGATTGTGGGCACACGTGGTGAAACGGATGAATACTTTGAGCAGGCCTACGAATTTATCAAAAGCCTGGATGTGACCCAGCTTCATGTGTTTAGCTACTCCGAACGTCCGGGTACGCAGGCATTAAAGATAGACCATGTGGTAACTCCCGAGGAAAAACACCGTCGGAGTCAGCGCCTGTTGGAACTTTCGGACGAAAAGACGCATGCATTCTATGCCCGTCATATCGGACAAACCCTGCCTGTGTTGTTGGAACGTTCCAAGCCGGGAACTCCTATGCATGGCTTCACTGCTAACTATATCCGCGTGGAGGTTCCCCACAATGATACATTGGATAATCAGGTGGTGCCTGTTCGTTTGGGCGATTTTAATGAAGACGGAACGGCGTTGCAGGGAATGGTGCTATTATAATAAGGTATAAGAAAAGTATGAAATCGAAACTTGTCTACTGGCTGACTTACGCTGGCATGTGGCTTCTGGCTCTGCTTCCTTTTTGGGCACTTTATATATTGTCCGATGGAGTTTGTTTCTTGATGCGTCATGTGGTGCATTATCGTCGTAAGGTAGTTCGTAAGAATCTGAAGAATTCTTTTCCTGAAAAATCCGAGGCTGAACTGCGCGAGATTGAGCGTGAGTTTTATCGCTATATCTGCGACTATATGCTGGAAGAAATAAAGATGATGCGTATGTCGTTCGAAGACCTTTCCCGTCGTATGGAGTATGGTAATACTGAAGAATATCTTGCCATGCTCGAAAAACATGGAGGCATCGTTGTACTCATTCCCCATTATGCCAATTTTGAGTGGCTGACGGCGATGGGAGCCTTCATGAAGCCGGAAGACGTACCGTTGCAAGTGTATAAACCTTTGCGAAACAAGTATATGGATGAAATGTTCAAGATCATCCGTGCCCGTCATGGTGGCTATAATGTACCGAAACATTCCACTGCCCGCGAAGTAATCCGGTTGCGCCGTGAAGGGAAGCATGTAGTGATCGGACTGATTACCGATCAGTCTCCCAATCGCAATGAAGCCCATCACTGGACAACTTTCCTGAATCAGGATACCGTATTTATGGATGGTGGTGAACGTATTGCCAGAATGATGAATTATCCCGTTTTTTATTGTGAATTGGAAAAACGGGGTAGAGGATATTGCAAAGCATACTTTGATCTGTTGACTGAAACCCCGAAGCAAACTGCCGAGGGAGAAATAACCGAACTATTTGTGCGTCGCTTGGAGCAGACCATTCGCCGTGCTCCTGCTTATTGGTTCTGGTCGCATAAACGGTGGAAACTCACACGGGAAGATTTGAAGAAACAGCATGAATAAGATAGCAGTTGTCATATTAAACTGGAACGGGTGCGATATGCTCCGCTCGTTTCTTCCTTCCGTAGTACGCTTTTCTGAAGCGGACGGTGCGGTAGTGTATGTTGCTGATAATGGTTCTACGGATGCATCTGTTGATATGCTTTGTCGTGAATTCCTTACCGTCCGATTGATTCTGTTGGAAGAAAATCAAGGTTTCGCTGATGGTTATAATATGGCATTGCAAGAGGTCGATGCCGAGTATGTAGTACTTCTCAATTCAGATGTGGAGGTGACGGAACATTGGCTTCAGCCACTGGTTGACTATATGGATGCTCATCCTGAAGCGGCGGCTTGCCAACCGAAGATACGCAGTTGGAGGCAGAAGGAGATGTTTGAGTATGCCGGTGCGGCGGGTGGTTTTCTTGATCGTTACGGCTATCCGTTCTGTCGTGGTCGGATTATGGGTGTGGTAGAAGAGGATAGGGGACAATATGACACTATCATTCCCGTCTTTTGGGCTACAGGTGCAGCTTTGTTTATCCGCCTGAAAGATTATCGTGAAGCCGGTGGATTGGATGGACGTTTCTTTGCCCACATGGAAGAGATTGATCTTTGCTGGCGGCTTCGTGCACGTGGCCGCCAGATTGCCTGTGTGCCGCAAAGTGTGGTTTACCATGTAGGCGGTGCTACGCTGAAGAAAGAGAATCCCCGAAAGACTTTCCTCAATTTTCGTAATAATCTTGTCATGCTTTACAAGAACCTGCCATCCAAGGATTTTGCTTCCGTGATGCGTACCCGTGCAGTTCTTGACTATATAGCTGCATTGAGTTTTATACTTAAACTACAGTTCCCCAATGCATTGGCAGTTCTTCGCGCACGGCGTGAATATCGTTTGTTACGTTCTTCTTTTACTCCTGCACGTGAAGAGAACCTGAAAAAAACTTCCCTTTCCGTGATACCGGAATGGACAAAAAGCAGTATCTTGGCACAGTATTATTTACGTGGAAAGAAATTTTTCTCGCAATTATAGCTTTTTCTTTTTACCGATTGTTTATTATTTAAACGTATTACCTTATGACAAAATTAGTTAGAAAGATTGGACTGGTGGCGCACGACGCCATGAAGAAAGACCTCATAGAGTGGGTTCTCTGGAACTCAGAATTGCTCATGGGGCACAAGTTTTACTGTACAGGTACTACGGGAACTCTTATTCTTGAGGCTCTTAAGGAAAAGCATCCCGATGTTGAGTGGGATTTTACCATTTTGAAATCCGGTCCTTTGGGTGGTGACCAGCAAATGGGATCTCGCATTGTGGATGGCGAGATTGATTATCTTTTCTTCTTCACTGATCCTATGACGTTGCAGCCGCATGATACGGATGTGAAAGCGCTGACTCGTCTTGCCGGTGTTGAGAATATCGTTTTTTGCTGTAACCGTAGTACGGCAGACCATATTATTTCAAGCCCGCTATTTGTTGATCCGACGTATGAACGCACTATTCCGGATTACACCGGCTACACCAAACGATTTGAAAATAAACCGGTGGTTGCCGAGGCAGTGGAGTCTGCAAAAAAACGGAAGAAAAAGAGAGGATAAAGGAGACGGTTGGTTCTCCGGTGAAAATTAAAGGGGGAAGGTATTCTATTCGAAAACCTTCCCCTGCTTTTTTAAAGCAAAGAACTCTATAATATATATCCTAAAGAGAAAGTGAAACTTCTATTTTTGTATGTATAGTCGTTAGCTTTAGATACGTTCATTAAACTCCAATCAGCTCCAAATGAGAGTTGAAAATGCTTTGCATATTCTACACCGACATTGAATCCGCATCCCCAATCGAATCTTTTGTACCCATATTTACCACTAAAAATGTCACTTTCAGTGTGAAACTTTTTTCCGTTTCTATAAGATTTCTCCTTGCCCCACAGTGCTACTCCTGCATATGGACCTACATTGGCGAAAAGTGAAACCGATTTACTGCATTCTATTTTATATCCTATATGGACAGGAACAACTAAATAGTTGAGATTCTCTGTAAAGTGTCTTTCATCGGTATTTACCATATTTCCGTATTGAAACTTGTAACCTTTTGCGGATAACTGTAAACCAAAATCGGTGTAAAAACCTTTTATTGCAGACGGTATTCCCAGTTCTCCTTTGGCTCCTAAGAGAAGCCCTGCTTGGCATTGGGGTTCTATATCTCCCATAGGTTTACTTAAGTTGACACCGCCGGTGAAGCCATATCTGAAATTTTGTGCGTACGAAAGTGAAGCTATCATACACAATAGACAAATTGTAGTGAATAGTTTTCTCATCGTAAATAAAGTTTTTGATTCCATCTTTAGTATGTTTTATTGGTTAAGTTTTTATTTAAATTTCTTTGCTTGTCACTTTTTAGTGATAATATTCAATACTGTGGTTTTTACGGAGTTTACCCGCAAAACCACAGTATTGAATATTTGAGAATGTTTTCGGAAGTTTATAATTGTATTTTAATCAATTTCCTGAAGTATTTTTTTTATGGTATATCAACATTGAATTCTACATTTCCAACTTGTCCTTCGCAACATCCGGTTGTGAAATTTCTGAATGCACATTTTATATTTCTTTTGCTATACTGTCTTGCATTTATTGGAACTGGCACTTCTTTAGCGCCACTATTACCATTATTGGGTAATGAAATATGAACATGACCTCCTTCTACATATAAGTCTGCTTCATAATTTGTAGGGTGTCTTCTGCTCCATAGTTTCTTTTTTTTCTGTGAGGCAGCACGTACCATAAAAATATTGCCATATTCGTCTATACCAAGGCTAATGTCACTTCTGTATTTTCCTTTCTTAATTGTTACACCAAGTACATCTCCAACAAGTGCTCTCCACTTAGGACTGGTAGACGGAACTCCAGCACGCGTGTTTACACTCGTTGGGTTTTGTTTGTAATTCGGCACATTGTTATTCGGTGCAATAACTTCATTACCTATAATCAAATAGCCTTGATTACTACCCAGAAGTTCGAGTTCAGCATCTGTAAAGGGAAGATACGGAGATAAATCATACGTATTTTCTGTATTAAAGAGGTATGTATCCTCGTATTTATCTTTGAATTCTTTGTATGCCTCAAGAAAAGCATTGTCATCTTCGATATCGAAGATTTTGTCGAGTTCGTCATCAGCTTCTTTTAAAGAAGAGTATGCGCCTTTAAATCCTAAGCCGTTGAAGAAAGCTTCCTTCTTTTCCAGACTCATTCCTTGCAGTTTGTTCAAAGTCTCTTGGTAGACATTGTAATCTTTAAATTTCAAAACTGCTTGGTTCTCTACGTTACCAGATCTTGTTGTGTTACCATTGTCGACAAAGTCGTTTAAGTTTACCACTTCCAGATCTTTGGAATTCTTTGTGTTCTCTAATGTTTCATCGTTAGAACACGAAATGCATAATAGTAGTAATGCAATAGAAATAATACTTTTAATTTTCATTTTTGTTATTTAATCGGTTAATGTATATAAATAATATTCTGTTCTTTAGTAGATGCCTATTAATTAGATAGCATTGATAATTTATATTTCTTCAAGTGTGATTTCTCCCGTTACGTCTATGGTGGGTGAGGTTATTTTTATTGTGTAGAAATCAGTTTCTGGAGCAGGAATATTTACTGTCTTTCCTTCATGAATGGAGGCTTTTGATTCGAAAGCAACAGTTACTCCATTTTTATCAATCACAGTAATGTCTGCTTCATCTAAAAACGATTGGAAAGTAATAATTAAGTTACTGTCTATTTCATCGGCGGTCAGGTCAAAAAATAAGGGGCTGCGAGTGGTTACTTTTATATTTGAATGAATAATTCGGGTCTTTACTTTGTGCTGATGCCTTTTGTATGGCATTGCATTCATTGGCATAATGAATAATACCGATAATAGAATAAATAATACTTTTGTTTTCATTTCTATATTTAATTAATTGTTTACGGTTGCAAAGTTAGGGCAAACAATTAGGATGAATGCATTTTTGTAATCACACTATAGAAATGTAATGTGTTGGTAAATAGGTGGATAGCGAAAGAGGCAATCACATCTTGCTTTCTTCTTCAATCATTCTCTCTTTTATTCTATATTTTTTCTGACTGAGAGGATGCGTGTCGCTATAACCAAAGCAAATAGCGATGGATTGTGAATCAAGAGAGGTTTCCTGCAAACAGAGGTATAATAAATCACTTTCTGTCAATTTGGAATATTTTTTTTGAAGGAAAGATATGTAATCATGGTATATTTCAAATATGGTCTTTTTTAATTGATCTTGCTCAGCTGTGGTCAACACTTTCATTGCTTTTTTATTCGAAACAGTTTGTTTCGAAAGAGTAATCACTCTCTTATAAATATTGCTTTGCTCCAATAACCAGTTAAGTAGTCGTTGCTTTTCTTTCTTTAAGTTAGCTATGCTTTGTTCTCTTTCTTCTATTTGCCTTTTAATATTTTCTTGTTCTTTCTTTAAGTTACTCTGCTCTTGGTGTAATAAGTCAATTATTAATTGATTATTTTCAATTGTACCTTGTAGAGAAGATAATTTATTTTGTGTTTGTTCTAATGATTGTTTGTATTGAAGTTGGACACGTTTCTTTCGGTTTATATAGTTTTGATAGCCAAGTATGATTAGAAAGCAAATCGAAACAAAGCCTGCAATGGTACAATATATGATGCGTTTTCCTTTTAATTGTTCCTCTCTTACCCTCATTTTAGTATTGTATTCATAAATCAGTTGTTGTATTTCGGTTGACTGTTCCATGCAATATAGAGAATCTATGATGGCGGCATGTTCTTCTAAATAAATATTTGCTGTTTTATAATCTCCGTTTTCTTTTTCAAGATCATATAAATTCTTTAAAGTAGTAGACTTACCTTCAATCGATAGCTCTTCTAAGCTTTTATTCATATAATAGCGCGCTGAGTCTTTATTTCCTCCTGTTTTCAAAATTAAATATCCTAGATTACTATAATAATTTCCATGGTTCTCCTTTTGAGGCAGTCTTTTAAGGGCACTTTGTGCATAATATAAGGCGGAATCAAGCTCATCAAAACTATCAAATTCCAGACTTAAATTGTGCTTAGACATTGCAATCTGTAGAGAATCTCCCGAAGCGATAGCATAATGTAGTGCTTTACGCTGGAACATGAGTGTGGAGTCTTTTTCATCTATTAAGCAATAATATGTACTGATACTGTTGAGGGCTATTGATTTATCCAGATCTGTGATAGAACATTGATACATAGCTTCGTATATTTCTATGGATTCGTCATAATACCCGGCGTCAAAGTAGAGATTCCCTAACGAGCTGAGGAACAAACTTTTGGTTTTAAGTTCTTTTGGAAAGTTTTGTATGATGGTCAATCCTTTTTGAAGATATGAAATGGCTTCTTTTTCCTCTTCCATTTCCACCGCCAGCCTTCCTTTATAAAGCAGTGCCATTGCTTTTTCTTTTTCATCATCGTCATAATACTCTAATGCCACGTTCAGCAGCGAGTCACAAGGCAGCAAAGATTGTTTGCACTTATCCGTGGCACGTGCAAGAAGCAGTGCATAGCGTGCGCATTCTTTGTCTGAAAAATCATCTATTTCTTCCGGCTGAATGTTCAATAATTGGAGTACGCTGTCAGGATATTCATCCATTAGTGAATCTGCTTTTAAGAATAAGGCTTCTGTCTCATTGTTGTGTGAACAGGAAAAGAGTAGCAATGATAAGCTAAGCAATGCTGATGTTATTTTCATTTTAGTTATAGCTTGTTTGTTTTGTCGACGGCAAAGGTATAAATAATTATTTGTAAAACGACTGTTGAAATCGTTTTTAAATATTCATTCGTTTCGCTTTTCTTTCTGTATTTCCCATCGGCAGGGCGATACAGGCTAAGACACTTTTTTTAAGAGGATAAGGTTTAAGGATAGAATAGGATAATCTTAACGGTGCAGCTATTGAAGTGTCATTTATAAGCTGTTTTAGCTATCTACATGCCACAACAGAACGCTTGGAAACAATCAGAAAGATGGGAAGAAAGCCGTATGAAAAACATGCTTTGCTTTATTGTTTTTTTTCTTTTGCCTGTAGCTAAACTTCGTCCCGCAGTTGTGGGCTCTACGTTTTCCAGTTGAGGGCTGTGCAGCCTGCAATTGCGGGATGGACAGCCCACAACTGCGGGACGAAGTTTAGCTGCGGGCATAATGACATTAACCTGAATGCTTTTTGGGAAAAAGTAAGGAGCATATCAAGTTTTATATCTATCATTTGACTTTCTACGTAATGGGAGTATGGGGCTTATCATCCCTTAATTCCTAACGAAATGCTAACTTTATTCACTCGTGCGACGAATAAAAGAGATATTTGCATCAATTCGGATAAAGGTTGCATAACGTATATTAAGCGCTTGTGAATTAGTGAATTACAAGATTAAAAGCACGCTTTTTGAGCCGTTTTACGGTGTAGAATAAAACTTTCCTACACCTTCCTACACCACTTCCTACACTACCTATTTATCTGATAATCAGATAAACATAATAGCCGGTGTAGGATGTAGACAATATTGATGAAAACTCAGGTTCTTCGTCACTTTTGGTGGTAAATAGTCATAATCCGTAAATAACTTTCGCT
>OKTX01000943.1_pt1 | contig 12087 bp, 10 predicted proteins | sample 1606261 | NCBI WGS metagenome assembly OKTX01 (sample SAMEA3879543, study PRJEB24766) | human gut metagenome | biome: human-associated habitat; feature: feces | place: USA | collected 1985/1987 | reverse complement strand
CATTTATTTCTCTCAATCAACACGGTATATTCATCCACAGCACTTTCCAGATCAGCAATCGGAAGATACTCGCCAAGGACGATTGTTGTGCCGGGTTCCTGCCGCAGGGCATTGAGAAAGATTTTTTGAATATGCGAAAACCGATTGACTAATTCTGTTTCTCCGGCCAATCCAAGCATGGTAATGCCATCTAAAAGGAAAGGCCGGAACAGGGTGTTCAACGTAGAACGCAGCTCTCCCACGGTTCTTGGAGTGCTGCACACATTCTTGATTTCTGCAAGTTCTTCTGAATGGCTGGGATAGATTCATCCATATACCGATGCAAATTAACTGGTTTGGGATTGATTTGCACCAGTGTTGCAATCTGTATCATATGTCTGCACTGATCCGAAAGGAACCTTGCTGCCGGAGATCGGCACTTTCCTGGAGCGGAAGAAATACCGTATCAAATGCCTCAACCTGATAAACTTCCGAAAATCCATGAAATACAATCCACTGGCTTACATTCGGTCAGAGAAAGATATCTTAAAGCTGGTGAACGCCCTGATTATGAACACGAAGGGAGAAGGCGAAAAATCTTCGGAAGATTTCTGGGTCAAAGCGGAACGCCTCTATTATTCCGCACTGATCGGCTACATCTGGTACGAGGCCACGGAGGAAGAAAAGAACTTCATCACACTTCTGGACCTTATCAATGCCAGTGAAGCCAGAGAGGATGACGAAACTTATCAAAGCCCGGTGGACCTGCTCTTTTCTCAGTTGGAGGAACGGGAGCCGGACCACTTCGCCGTGAAGCAGTACCGCAAATTCAAAATGGCGGCGGGCAAAACCTTAAAATCCATCCTCATTTCCTGCGGTGCCCGGCTTGCTCCCTTCGATATCAAGGAGCTGCGGGACCTGATGGAATATGACGAACTGGAACTGGATACCCTGGGCGACCAAAAGACGGCGCTGTTTGTGATCCTGTCAGATACGGACAGCACTTTCAATTTCGTGGCCGCCCTCATGTATAGTCAGCTTTTCAATCTGCTCTGCGACAAGGCGGATGACTTCTACGGTGGGCGACTGCCCGTCCATGTCCGTCTGATCCTGGACGAGTTTGCCAACATCGGCCAGATACCGAACTTCGATAAGCTGATCGCCACCATCCGAAGCCGTGAAATATCGGCTTCTATTATTTTGCAGTCGCAGAGTCAGCTAAAGACCATCTACAAGGACGCGGCAGATACCATTGTCGGTAACTGTGACAGCACCTTGTTTTTGGGAGGCAAAGAGAAATCCACGCTCAAGGAAATTTCGGAGCTGCTGGGGAAAGAGACCATTGATCTCTATAACCAGTCCGAAAACCGGGGCAGTCAGGTTTCCCATGGCCTCAGTTATCAGAAATTAGGAAAGGAGTTGATGACCCAGGACGAATTGGCAGTGATGGACGGCGGCAAGTGTATCTTCATGCTGCGGGGCGTGCGCCCGTTCCTTTCGGACAAGTACGACCTCACCCGGCACCCGAATTACAGATACACGGCCGACGCCGACCCTAAAAATGTCTTTGACATGGAACGGTACATGAAGAAGCAGCGTGCCGTGGTAAAACCCACGGACACCTTCGATGTGTACGAGATTGACGCAACAACTTAACCCAAAATCAAAAACATTTTTTAGGAGGATTATTTTATGGAATTTTTCAACAGCGCAGTTGGTGTTTTGCAGACTCTCGTAGTGGCCCTGGGCGCAGGTCTTGGTATCTGGGGCGTTATCAACCTTCTGGAAGGTTACGGCCAGGACAACCCTGCTTCCAAAAGCCAGGGTATGAAACAGTTGATGGCTGGCGGCGGTGTCGCCCTCATCGGCATCACTCTTGTACCTCTGCTCTCCGGCCTGTTCGGTTGATCGTCCGGCGGTGATCGCTTATGGGCGGCATACTCGACAAACTCGATGAATGGCTCCGAGGGCTGCTCATCGAGGGGATCACGGGAAACCTGTCGGGCATGTTCGATACGGTCAATACCAAAGTAGGCGAGATCGCCGGTGAAGTGGGACAGACGCCGCTGGCATGGAACAGCGGCGTCTTTTCTATGATCCGAAACCTCTCTGAAACGGTGATCGTTCCAATCGCCGGGGTTATCCTGACATTCGTAATGTGTTATGAGCTGATCCAGCTTGTGACAGAGAAAAACAATCTGCACGATGTAGATACCTGGATGTTCTTCAAGTGGATTTTCAAGACCTTCTGTGCCGTTCTCATTGTGACGAACACATGGAATATCGTCATGGGTATCTTCGATGTCGGGCAAAGCGTTGTGAACAGCAGCGCAGGCGTCATCATCGGGAATACCTCCATTGATATCAGCAGCGTCATCACGGATATGGAGGCGCAGCTTGAAGCCCTGGGCACGGGAGAACTGTTCGGGCTGTGGTTCCAGTCCCTTTTCGTGGGACTTACCATGAACGCCCTTTCCATCTGTATCATGCTTGTCATCTACGGCCGCATGATCGAGGTGTATTTGACAACTTCCGTTGGACCGATTCCGCTTGCCACTATGACAAACCGGGATTGGAGCCATACAGGACAGAACTACTTGAAATCCCTGTTTGCATTGGCGTTCCAGGCATTTCTAATCATGGTGTGCGTGGGAATCTACTCTGTTTTGGTACAGAGTATCGCCACGGACGGAAATATCTCAGGCGCGATATGGGCCTGCATGGGCTACACGGTCCTGCTGTGCTTCGCCCTGTTCAAGACCGGCAGCCTCTCTAAGAGCCTGTTCGGAGCGCATTAAATAGTGAAATATCCATATATTCGTGCTACAATATGATGGGAGGTGATTTTTTGAGAAAAAGGATTGTTAAGGTGAAAATAAGCCAAGAGCAAATGACCTTATTAAGGCTTAAATCTGCTATAACTGATTTAAGTGATGAATTGGGCGACAGCACTAAAAAGCCCTACAAGGTCACAGTTCGCAAGATACCTCCTGTTGAAACAGACCTTGTTACGGTCGGAAAAATCAATAACAACATTAAGTTTGAGGTGAGAGAAAAAGAGTCACATCACAACGAGGCTCATTTTCATATCACGATCAAAGGACAAGGCAGCGGGAACTATAGAATTAGCGATTTCACTGCAATAGAGTCAAACATTCCGAGAAAGGTAGAAAAGCAACTGTTGGAGTGGGCACAAGAAAATCGGCAAACTCTAATTGATACTTGGAATGAATTTCATGGATACAGAATAACAGTTGCATAATGCTATTTGAGGGTGCTACGGCATCCTCTTTTCTTTTGGAGGTGATAAATTGGCGTATGTAACCATTCCAAAGGATTTGACGAAAGTAAAATCCAAAGTGCTGTTTGGGCTTACCAAACGGCAGCTTATATGTTTCGGAGCGGCGGCACTCATCGGAGTACCGCTTTTCTTTTTGCTCAGACGCACGGCCAGCAACAGCGCCGCCGCGTTCTGCATGATTATCGTCATGCTCCCGTTCTTTCTACTCGCCATGTATGAGCGGCACGGCCAACCCCTGGAAGTGGTGGCCGGACAGGTCATCCGCTGTATGTTCCTGCGGACGAAGGAACGGCCTTACCAGACAAACAATTTCTACGCAGCCCTGGAGCGGCAGGCCCAGGCGGAAAAGGAGGTGAAAGCCATTGTTCAGAAAGCGAAAGCCAGAGCCGCAGGCACGGCAGGCGGCAAAACCCACGGTAAAACTGACCGCCGCAGAAAAGCGTGAGATCAGCCGTATCCTGGAAACCGCCAGAGGCGACGGCAAGGTACATTCCGCACAGGACACCTTACCGTTCCGCCAGATGTACCCGGACGGTCTGTGCAAGCTGGACGACCACACCTGGTCGAAGTGTATCGAGTTCGAGGATGTGAATTATCAGCTTGCAAAGCCTGACGACCAGACGGCGATCTTTGAAGCCCTCTGCGATATGTATAACGCCCATGACGCTTCTATCGGAATGCAGCTATCTCTTGTGAGCCGCCGCATGAACCGGGAGGATTTTGTGAAGCGTATCGAGATCGCGGCGCAGGGAGATCACTTCGACCATATCCGTGAGCTTTACACGCAAATGCTCCGCAAGCAGCTTGAACGGGGCAACAACGGTCTTATCAAAACAAAGTACCTGACCCTCACCATCGAGGCACGGGACAGCAAAACCGCACGGGCACGATTTTCCCGGATCGTCATGGATGCCCTCAACCATTTCAAGGTCATGGGTGCTCTGGCAAAGGAGCTTGGCGGCAAGGAGTGGCTGGAAACGCTCCACGGCATCCTACACCCGGACGGGGAACGGTTTGCCTTTGAATGGAGCTGGCTTGCCCCTTCCGGCCTGTCGGTTCAGGATTTTATCGCACCATCTTCCTTCCGCTTCGGTGAAGCACGGAAGTTCACGATGGCGGATAAATTCTGTGCCGTGTCCTTTCTGCAGATCAGCGCACCGGAAATGGATGACCGTATGCTCACCGAGCTGCTGGATACGGACAGCGGGCTGCTTGTCAGCCTCCATATCCGCAGCATGGATCAGAACGAGGCGATCAAAACGGTCAAGCGGAAGATCACCGACATTGACAGTATGAAGATCGACGCGCAGAAAAAGGCAGTGCGGGAAGGTTTCGATATGGATATCATCCCCACCGACCTTGCCACCTACGCAGGCGAGGCAAAGAATATCCTCCGTGACCTGCAAAGCAGAAATGAGCGAATGTTCCTGATGACCTTCCTGGTGGTGAACTTTGCGGACAGCAAGCAAAAGCTGGAGAATGACCTTCTCCGTGCGGCAAGCGTGGCGCAGAAATATAACTGCTCCCTGGTGCGGCTGGACTTTCAGCAGGAGGACGGCTTCGTGTCGGCTCTGCCCCTGGGTGTCAACCGCATTAAGATACAGCGCGGACTTACCACTTCGGCGGTGGCGGTGTTCGTTCCCTTCACCACACAGGAGATTTTCCACGGCGGCGAAGCTCTCTACTACGGGCTCAATGCCACTTCCGGCAATATGATCCTTGCTGACCGCAAAAAGCTGAAAACGCCCAACGGCATGATCTTAGGTACGCCCGGCAGCGGCAAGAGTTTTTCCGCAAAGCGTTCCATCGTGGGTGTGTTCCTGAACACAAAGGACGATATCCTGATCTGCGACCCGGAGGCGGAATATTTTCCGCTGGTGAACCGGCTGGAAGGCCAGGTCATCAAAATCTCGCCTACCAGCACGCAGTATGTGAACCCTATGGATATCAATCTCAATTACAGTGAGGATGATAACCCGCTGGCGCTGAAATCAGATTTTATCCTGTCGTTCTGCGAACTGGCGGCAGGCGGCCGGAACGGTCTGGAGCCAGTGGAAAAAACGGTCATTGACCGTGCCGTGCGGATCGTGTACCGCCCCTATATCGCAGACCCCCGCCCGGAGAATATGCCGCTGCTGGAAGATTTGTATGACGAGATCAAACGGCAGCCGGAGCCGGAGGCACAGCGGATCGCGGCGGCACTGGAACTGTATGTGCATGGCAGCCTGAATGTTTTTAACCACCGTACCAATGTGGATATCAACAACCGCATTGTCTGCTTCGATATCAAGGAGCTGGGAAAGCAGCTCAAAAGCCTGGGTATGCTGGTGATCCAGGATCAGGTGTGGAACCGTGTTTCCCAAAACCGGGATCAGGGTAAATCCACCTGGTACTTCGTGGACGAGTTCCACCTTCTGCTGCGCGGCGAGGTCGGTACCTGGAGCGTGGAGATTTGGAAACGCTTTCGCAAATGGGGCGGTATCCCCACGGGGATCACGCAGAACATTAAGGACCTGCTTTCCTCCCCGGAGATCGAGAACATCTTTGAAAACAGCGATTTTGTGTACCTTCTGAACCAGGCCAGCGGAGACAGGAAAATCCTCTGCGAGCGCCTGAATATCTCCAACCAGCAGGCGGCGCATATCAGCAACGCAGGCCCCGGCGAGGGGCTGATCTTCTTCGGCAATGTGATCCTGCCTTTTGTGGATGACTTCCCGAAGGACAACGAGCTTTACAGCATTATGACAACAAAACTTGGTGAAACCGGGAAAGGAGAAAACGAACATGAATGATCCCCGCTATTTGCATACGGAAGAAAAACAGGAGGGCGAAACCTTCTTTGATGTGATGAACCGGCTGATTGCCAGAAGCAAGGCGGTCACGGCGGATATGGAGGCGGTCCTTGCGGAGCTGGAAAGTGAGATCGAACCGTTCCGTGCGCCGAAGGACCATGAATAAACTGACCCATGTGAGCCTGTTTTCCGGCATTGGCGGTCTGGACCTGGCGGCGGAGGCTGCCGGGTTTGAAACCGTCTGCCAGTGTGAGTGGGCGGATTTTCCGCACTCCGTCCTCTCCGCACGATGGCCGGATGTTCCCAGGTTCCGGGATATTACTACTTTTACGAAGGAGGCGTTTTTTGAAAAAACAGGACTTGAAACAGTTACCGTTATCTCAGGCGGCTTTCCCTGTCAGCCCTTCTCCACCGCCGGAAAACGGAAGGGCTTTGCGGATGAACGCTACCTGTGGCCGGAAATGTGCCGCGTTATTACCGAGCTGCGGCCCCGTTGGGTGCTTGGGGAAAATGTTGCTGGCTTCATCAATATGGGGCTCGACAAAACGATCTTTGACCTGGCAAAAGCGGGATACGCTGTTCTCCCATTCGTATTTCCGGCTTGCGGCGTCGGCGCATGGCATGAGCGCCAGCGAACTTTTATCGTCGCGGCTGATGTTTCCCACACCCCTTGCCTCCGACAACAACACCGCCAGGGACGCGGCAAGCCTGGATGTGTTCCTGTCGGACAATGGGATATTCCGCAAGAGGAACCGAAACGGGGCGATCTGGAGCCTCAGCCTGTCGGCGGCGGTATTCTATCTGACCCCGGTGGCGTCGGACGGTTTCCGCTCGACCTTGAAGCCGTCGGCCTTCGATCCGGCGAAGAAGGACGGGAACCTGTCGGCGCAGATCATCTTCCAGGAGCGGCCGGTGTCCGAAACATCGGCGCTGAACCCGGATTGGGTGGAATGGCTTATGGGCTTCCCGAAAGGATGGACGGACGTATCCTCTGGGCCGCCGAACCGGAAGGAATCCCCCGCATGACCGAGCGCATGGATGACCGGGCACTGCGGCTGAAAACTTTGGGAAATGCGGTCTGCCCGCCCCAGGCCTATCCCATTTTCCGCTATATCGCCATGATTGAGAATGGCACCTGCGGCGACTTTTGCCCCTATGGAAAGGAAGGTGACTGCCTATGAGGGAACTGAAAGCGACCGATAAGATCACGCAGAAAATGACCCGTGACGGTGCGGTATCGGAAAACCTTGCCACGGGAGAGGTGGAACATATCAGCAGCCGGGAGCCGGAAACGGAACTGTCCGCTTCTTCGGAAGAATCCGCTGGCGCTGCGGCTGACCTTGCCCTGCGTGCGGCGGAACACCATGAGAAGAAAAGCGCACGAAAGGCGGAAAAGGCTGACACCCAGGCGGTGCGGGATGGTTCTGCCGCAAGGCAGCGCCCGTCCTCCCGCCTGCAATTTACCGAGGAAGAACGTGCCGATCCCGCACTTGGGAAGTACATTGACCGTTCCGACCGTGCGGCGGACCGGCTGGACGCGGCAAAGGCCGCTATCCCCACAAAGAAAGTTCTCCGTACCGAGCGTGTTTTTGACGAGACAGCCGGAAAAGGCAAAACGCAGCTTCACTTTGAAGAAGTGGAGAAACGCCCCAATGGACGCCTGCGGCACAATCCGCTTTCCCGGCCGGTCCATGAGATCGTCCACGCTGCCCATGCGAAGGTGCATGAGGTAGAGCAGGAAAATGTGGGTGTAGAGGCCGGACACAAGGGCGAGGTGCTGACGGAACGTGGGCTTGCCTACGGAAAAGGCAAAGTCCGTGCCGCCGTCCACCATCACCGCACAAAGCCCTGGCGTGACGCGGCGAAGGCAGAGCAGGCTTCTTTTAAGGCAAACGCCGACTACCTTTACCAAAAGGCACTGCATGATGATCCTGCATTGGCAGCTTCTAACCCGGTATCCCGCTTTCTGCAGAAACAGCGGATCAAGCGGAACTATGCAAAGGAGCTGCGGCAGGCAGAGAAAACCGCAAAGAACACAGCGGCCACGGCGAAAAGTGCGGCGCAGAAAGCAAAGGACACCTTCAAGGAAACTTTCCTCTACATCAAGCACCATAGCCGGGCGGTGCTGTTGGTGATCGGCATTGGCGCCTGTGTTGCTCTGCTGTTTGGCGGGGTATCTTCCTGTTCCATGATGGCAGGCTCCGGTGTGGGCGGTGTATTTACTTCCTCTTATCTCTCCGAGGACACGGATATGCTGGCTGCAGAGGCGGCCTACTGCGAACTGGAGCAGGAGCTTCAATATGAGCTGGACCACTATGAAGCTCTGCACCCCGGATATGACGAATACCGTTTTGATCTGGACGAGATCAAGCATGACCCTTATGTGCTGATCTCCATTCTCACGGCGTTCCATGAAGGGGTGTTTACCATCGGCGAGGTTCAGGCGGAGCTGCAAATGCTCTTTGAAAAGCAGTACATCCTGACGCAGACCGTGGAAGTGGAGGTGCGCTATCGGACGGAGACACGGACAGACAGCGAGGGAAACGACTATGACGTGGAAGTACCGTACAACTACTATATCTGCAAGGTGAAGCTGGAAAACTTCGACCTTTCCCATGTGCCGGTCTACATCATGGACGAAGAAACACTTTCCCTGTATGCGGTCTATATGGCAACGCTGGGAAACCGGGAAGATTTGTTCCCAGGCTCCGGCTATGTAGACAAGTACACCAAACCGCCCACCACCTATGATATCCCATCTTCCGCACTGGAAGATGAAACCTTTGCGGCGCTCATTACCGAGGCGGAGAAGTACATCGGATATCCCTATGTCTGGGGCGGCAGCAATCCGAACACTTCTTTTGATTGCTCCGGCTTCGTATCCTGGGTGCTGACGCAAAGCGGCGTCTGCAATACGGGCAGGCTGGGAGCCCAGGGGCTCTACAACATTTCCACCCCGGTATCCTCTGCCAACGCAAGACCCGGCGACCTGATCTTTTTCGTCGGCACTTACGATACACCGGGCGTTTCCCATGTGGGTATCTATGTGGGCGGCGGAAAAATGCTGCACTGCGGCGACCCCATCCAGTATGCAGATATCAACACAAGCTACTGGCAATCCCACTTTTACGCTTTCGGGCGACCGCCCTACAACTAAAAAACGATATGGAGGTAATTTGATTTATGGCAACGACACAGAAGATCCGCAATGACATTGCGAAAACCAAAGAAAAGATCGCGGAGCAGCAGAAACGCCTTCGTGCGCTGGAGGCCCAGCTTGCGGAGGAAGAAAATCTGGAAATCGTCCGCATGGTGAAAGCCGTGAAGATGGACAACAAGGAACTGACTGCCTTCCTGAAAGCCTATGCCAGCGGTATGATCTCCCTGCCGGAAGGTATGCTGCAGGAGGGCAACACCGAGAATGAGGAAACGGAGGGATACGAGGATGAAGCATAACTTTATGACAAAAATGGTATCGGCTCTTTTGGCGGTGGTGCTCAGCACTGCCGCTTTTTCTATCACCGCCTTTGCCAGCAGCGGCGAGGAAACCACGGAGTCCGTGGCTGAACAGGAAACGGCTGGGGATGTCTCTGATCTGCTTTCCGCTCTGGCAGGCAGCCAGGTCACGGTATCCGTCACCGAGGATGGTATCCAGTTCAGTTCCGGCGAAAATGACTCCGGGCAGACCGGCACCGTCACCACGGGCGGCGGCAATCTGAATGTCCGCACGGGTGCGGGAATGGACTACACCGCCTTCACCCAGCTTCCCAACGGAACGACCGTGAAGGTGATCGGCACGGACGGCGACTGGCTGAAGGTCATCCTGCCGGAAAAGGTCGGCTATGTCTATTCCGGCTACATGACGGTAAGTGACGGCGAGGCTGGTTCCGGGGAAGGTTCTTTCTCTCTGGACACGGAAACGCTGGAAAATCTGCTGGGGATGCTGGGCGGTGGTTTGAATGGCGGTGCCGCCCTGACGCCGGACGGGAACCTTTCGCTGATTGACGATATTGGCAGCCCGACCGCCAGCGGCAAGCAGTTTATTACAGTGGAAACGAAGAACGGCAATGTGTTCTATCTCATTATCGACCGTGACGACGAGGGCGAGGAAACCGTGCATTTTCTGAACCAGGTGGATGAAGCCGACCTCATGGCACTCACGGAGGATGGAGAAAAGGCGGAAACACCGATTGTCTGCACCTGTACGGAGAAGTGCCAGGCCGGAGCGGTCAATACCGCTTGCCCGGTCTGCGTAAAAAATCTTAGTGAATGTGTTGGCACAGAACAGAAAGCTGCGGAGCCCACCGAACCGGAGAATCCGGAACCCGAAAAGAAAAACAATACCGGGGCGATCCTGGCGGTGCTGCTGATCCTTGCAGCCGGAGGCGGCGCGGCGGTCTATTTCCTGGTGCTGAAACCGAAGCAGGGCAAGAAAGTTCCCGCTGATCTGGATGATTTCGACCTGGAGGATGAAGAAGAATATCTGACCGAGGACGAGGAAACGGAGGAAAAGAATGAGTAAACTGATTATCGCAGAAAAACCGAGTGTGGCAAAATCTATCGCATCGGCCCTGGGTGCTTCATCCAGGGCCGATGGCTTTTATGAGGGCAGCGGCCTTCTCGTATCCTGGTGCGTGGGACACCTGGTATCCCCGATGGATGCGGGCGGCTATGACGAGCGTTTCAAGAAATGGCGCTATGATGATCTTCCCATTCTGCCGGAGCCGTTCCGCTATGTGCTGGCACCGGGCAAAGAGGACGCTTTTGAAAATCTCCGTGCCCTGATGGACCGCCCCGATGTGGATACCATCGTCAATGCCTGTGACGCCGGGCGTGAAGGCGAGCTGATCTTCCGTCTGGTGTATGAAATGACCGGCTGCCGCAAGCCGGTTCTTCGCCTCTGGATTTCCTCGATGGAGGACAGCGCTATCCGGGAGGGTTTTTCTGACCTGCGCCCCGGCGCCGATTATGAAGCCCTGTATCAATCTGCCCTCTGCCGCCAGAAAGCGGATTGGCTGGTGGGGATCAACGCCACGCGCCTTTTCTCCGTTCTCTATCACCGCACCTTGAATGTGGGCCGTGTTCAGACGCCCACGCTGGCAATGCTGGCGGAGCGTGACGCAAAGATTACGCTGTTCCACAAAGAAAAATATCATCTGCTGCGCCTGACGCTGGATGGAGCTGAGGCGGTGTCGGAGAAATTCACCGATCCGGCAGAGGCGGAACAGGCAGCGGCTATGTGCAAGGGTGTGACCGTCACCTGTACCTCTGTCACGAAAGAACAGAAAAAAGAACAGCCTCCGAAGCTCTATGACCTTACCACCTTGCAGCGGGAGGCAAACCGCCTGTTCGGATACACGGCGAAGCAGACCCTTGACTACGCCCAGAGCCTCTACGAAAAGAAGCTGCTGACCTATCCCCGCACGGACAGCCGGTATCTGACCTTCGACATGGCGGAAACAGCCTCCTGCGTCATCCATCTGGCGGCGAACGTGCCGCCCTTTGACGGGATCAGCAATTTCTTCCCGCTGGTGGAGACCATGATCTCCGATAAGGACGTATCCGACCACCACGCCATTATCCCCACGATGGAGATTGAAAAGGCAGATATCAAGGGGCTGCCTCTGGGCGAGCGCAATTTGTTCCTGCTGGTCTGCTGCAAGCTGCTGTGTGCATCGGCGGAGCCGTATGTGTATGAGGCGGTCACGGTAACTTTCGACTGCGGCGGCCATTCCTTCACCGCAAAGGGCAAGCGCATCCTCTCCGAAGGCTGGCGGGAGATCGACCGCATTTTCCGTACCTCCCTAAAAGAAAAGCCTGCGGACGGGGACGGCGATACGCTCCCGGACTTCACCGAAGGACAGACTTTTGACGGTGCGAAGGTTTCCGTTACCGAGCATTTCACCCAGCCGCCGAAGCCCTATACCGAAGATACCCTCCTGTCCGCTATGGAGAATGCGGGCAAGGACGATATCCCCGATGAGGCGGAGCGAAAAGGTCTTGGCACGCCTGCGA